>Ga0172378_10003192_pt1 | contig 15422 bp, 13 predicted proteins | sample GrowelOW332metaG_FD_119755 | JGI IMG/M metagenome (GOLD analysis project Ga0172378, IMG submission 119755) | Groundwater microbial communities from an aquifer near a municipal landfill in Southern Ontario, Canada - Pumphouse #3_1 metaG | ecosystem: Environmental > Aquatic > Deep subsurface >... | reverse complement strand
TCCATGGAGCCATGTGCATGGCCTATTCTGGACGCTGCCTGCTCTCCAAGTACCTCACTGGACGAAGCGCAAACCAGGGCGACTGCGCCCATACCTGCAGATGGGACTACCGTCTGGCCTTGGAAGAGAGCCAGAGGCCTGGCATGTATATGCCCATAGCCGAGAGCGATGGCTACACATCCATCCTCTCCTCCAAGGACCTTTGCATGATCGACCACCTTGCAGACCTAAAGGCGGCCGGCGTCGATTCCTTGAAGATCGAAGGCAGGATGAAGAGCCTGTACTATGTTGCCGTTACAACAAGGGCCTATCGAAAGGCCCTTGACAGCCTTGAAAGAGGAGATGACGATTACCTCAAGTACCGAGACGAGATCTTCAATGTGAGCCACAGGGAGTTCTCCACTGGCTTCTTCTTCGACTCAGAGGCCATAAGCTCCGCTGCCCAGGGATCCTATATCCGCAACTACAGGTTCCTTGGCCTGATCTCAAAGGAAGTGCAGCCTGGCATCTGGAGCCTGGACATCCGAAACCAGATTCAAAGCGGCCTCACCCTCGAGTACATAGGCCCAGATGAGTTCTGCATACAGGATTCTGACTACCAGACACTCAATGAGAACCTGGAGCCAGTCAGCCATATCGACCATTGCCAGGTCTGCTACCTCAAGACAGGCAAAAGGGTGAAGGAAGGCTATATAATCCGAGTGCAGGCCTGATTTAGGGTTCAAGCATGTCAAAAGATTGCAAAAGATAGAAAAACACGCATTTTAGACACAAAATAGCTGTTTTCCTTCTTGTAACAGTAAAAAAATATGATAGAATTGCATCATAAAACATTGAGGAGGTCACACTATGGCTAATCACGATCAGATAATTGAGCAATTCAACGTCTACGTAATGGAGAACACCAAGTTCGAAGAGAAGGGAGTCAAGGCTTCTGCAATGAGGGCTCGAAAAGCCCTTGGTGAACTTGCCAAGCTTTGCAAGGTAAGAAGAGCTGAGATTCAGGAAGCACGCAACGCAATGGAGAGCTAGTTTCTAGCATTGTCAAAAAAAAGGGGCGCTTAAGGCGCTCTTTTTTTATCAGCAGATTGTCCTGCAATAGTTGATCTGATAGCTATCCAGCAGCTTGCGATGAAGGCCCAGGCGCTCCATGAAAAGGCCTAGGTCCTTCTTCTTCGTCCACGCGGATTCTGCCACTGCTGCAAGACGTGGCCAGATCATGTATTCAGCCCAGCGTGGGAAGAGCACCACCTCTGTCCACAAGTTGGCCTGTATGCCCTTGATGCACTGTTCATCTCCCCCATCAAAATTGTAGATCTCAGACAGCATCGATACTCCAAGATTCCCTGGCTCATCTGCTGAGGGCCCGTTCTTATAGTCAAGGTAGAGGCCTTCAGTGTTTGGGCAAAGGACAAGCTCATTGGGCTTCTTATGCTGCAGAGCTTCGCGGCCTTGCCAGCAGTAGACAAGAGTCGATGGATCAAGGTCATAGGGCCCTTGCCTATAAAGCACTTCATTCCAGCCACAGGCTCGCTTGCCATATCGCCGCGCAATCTGAGTGACCCGCATAGAGAAATAGCCCTGAAGCTCCTCAAGGCTTTCCAGGCTCTCCTTCTTCATGACAGCCTGGCAATCAGGGCACTTCTGCCACTCGTCTGTCGGGCATTCGTCTCCGCCGAGGTGGATGTAGGGGCCTGGGAAGATGCTCGCTAGATATCCGATGATGCGGTCAAGCACCTCGAACACCTTCTCCTTGCCAGGACAAAGGACCTCGCTGAATATTCCGTATCCATCCTGTACCTTGTAGCCAAGCTTTCTGCATCCAAGCTCTGGATAGACAGACAGCAAGGCTGAGGCATGGCCTGGAGTCTCGATCTCGGGGATGACTGTGATGCCCAGCATGGCAGCGTAATTGACGACTTCCCTAAGGTCGCTTTCAGAGTAGATGCCCTGGTAATAGAAGGGCTCAGGGTTGGAGAATGCCGTCTCAAGCCTGCTTGATGCCTTCTCAAGCTCAAGGCCAGGAACAGCAAATCGGATGGCCTGGTCATCGGAAAGATGCCAATGGAAGAAGTTCATCCTATACAGCGACATGAAGAACAGGATCTTCTTGATGAACGGCACTGCAAAGAAATGCCTGCAGCAGTCCAGCATGAAGCCTCTGTACTCGTAGCGTGGATTGTCCTTGATGCTGAACAGGGGCAGCTTTCCGTCCAGGCCTTCATAAGCCTGGTAAAGGCAAAGCAAGGCTGGACAGCAGGAGCTTGCCTCGCGCACAAGGATGCAGACGCCATCTGCTCTGCATTCTATGCTGTAGCAGCAGTCCAGCTTCTCATCGACTGAGATGGAAAGCACGGTTCGCCCATACGGAAAAAGCGTCAGGGCTATGTCGCTCATAGCCTCCAGGCCCTTGCCCAGGCTCACTGCAAAGCCCTCTGAGCAATCAAGAAGGCCTTCGGCTATCTCACAGGACTCTGGGTATGGAATGATTGGCAGCTGATTCATATCAACCCTTGACCGCTCCTGCGGCAACGCCCTTTGTTATTTCCTTGCGGAATATGAGATAGAAGGCAAGCATCGGAGCAAGGCCTATGACCAAGGCGGCGAACTGGCGGCCATAATCGCTGTTCAGCTGGCCGGCGAACTTCTTTATTCCAACCGGCAGGCTCTTGGTGCTGTCCTTGGAAGTGAGGATGTTCACAAGCATGAACTCATTCCAGGTACCGCTAACAGTCAGGATTGCAGTTGTTGTGGCAACCGGCTTGGCCATCGGCACTATGATCTTGGCAAAGATTGTCAAGAAAGACGCTCCATCGATTCTTGCGCTCTCAATGAGGGCATTGGGTATGCTTCGAATGAACTCAGTGCAGAGGTAGACAGCCATTGGCAAGGCTATGCCAATATAGGGAATCAGCACACCCAGGCGGGTGTCATAGAGCCCAGTCCAGTTGACCATTAGAAACAGCGGGACCATGATGGACTGCAGTGTCAGCAGAAGTCCTATGACGTAGGCGCCATACATCCACTTGGTGGCCTTGCTTCTCAGCTTGGCAAAGGCAAAGCCGCTCATCAGGCTCAGCAGCAGGCTTGCTGCCACTGTCACTGATGTATAGAGTATGCTGTTCAAGGTAAGAACGGCGAAATTTCCCTTTGACCAAGCATAGGTGAAGTTGCCAAAGGTAGCCTTGAAGTGCTCATTGGTGCCTGGCTTCAGGGTAGTGCCAGGAAAGCCAAGATGATTGAGCTGGTATTCTGTTGTTGTCTTCAAGGAGCTCATGACAAGCCAGAACAGAGGATAGATCGCCAGGAAGGTGAATATGAACAATATGATGTAGGTGACGGCCATGCCGATCCTTGATCCAATTGTCTTGCGGCCTTGTATGTAGCTCATTCCCTGCCTCCGAACCTTTTCTCAACAGCCTTTGTGATGCCGATGAGCAAGAAGCTGATGATGACCATCACCATGCTTATGGCATTTGCCAAAGGATATTTCGGAGCGCCCTTGAAGGCGTTCTCATACATGTAGAGGGCAAGAACCCTGGTCCGTCCTGCGGGGCCGCCGTTGGTCATGACGAATATCAGGTCAAAGCTCTTCAGGCTGCCGCTGATTGCAAGTATGGAGCTCACCACTATGACGCCGGACAGGGCCGGGAGGATGATATAGCGAAGAGCCTGCATCTCGCTGGCTCCATCGATCTTCGAGGCCTCTATCACAGATACATCAATCTTCTGAAGGTTGGCCATGAAGATTATTAGATAGGTTCCTGTGTACATCCATAGGATGACCAAGAGCACCTTGATCATCGGATTCGCCGACACCTGGACCTCATAGGCTGGATTGAAGAGCCTTATCAAGGAAGGCAAGGCTCCATTGGGAGAGGTGAAGGCCGACCAGAGAGCTCCGATTACAACGGTGGATATGACACAAGGCAGGTAGATGACTGTCTGGAAGAAGTCCCTCCCCTTCAACATTCCGCGGAAGAGCATATAGGCCATTATGAACCCAAGAGGAATCTGGCCAAAGACGCTGATCAGCACAATGTAGATGTTGTTCTCAAGGGCCAGCCAGAAATACTTGTCCTTGAACATGGTCACATAGGCATCAAAGCCTACAAGGCTGACCTTCTTGGGACCGCCCCAAAGCTTTCCTCCGCTGTAGTTGCTCAGGCTCAGGAAAAAGGAGAACACAGTGGGAAATGCCATTACGGAGAAGAAGATCAAAAAGCCTGGAAGAACAAAAAGCCAATAGGCGCGGGTCTCCTCCCTCCTCGTTGAAAGCATTGTACTTGGCCTAGTTTTCATTGAAAGCAAGCTCCTTTGCCAGTCCGCCATTGCGGGACTGCCTTATTATATCATCCCAGTCAAAATGCGTGGGCTTATCTGTCTCAGACAGCTCAGGAACGTTGAATATCTTCTGCAAGAACATCATGGCAGCTCCCTTTGCAACCACCATAGAGTCATCTCCATGGATTGCCAGAGCACAGCCTGTCTTCTCCAGAATATCCAGGAACTGGGGCATGACTGTCTTGATCAGCTCCATTGTCCCTGTCTGCGAGGCAAAAGGAGAGCCCATCAGATAGACAGTCTCGGGATCAAGGATGGTGACAACCGGCATCAGGTTGCTAAGCAGCTCTCCAAGTATGATCTTCCAGGCCTCAATGGAGGATCCTGAGGCTTTCAGTATCTCTATAGGAAGGTTCATCTGGCCATCTATGCCCTTTCTCCAGGAATAGGAGCAGAACTCGCCGGCTGCGTTGTTAGATCCATGGTAGACATCGCCATCAATGGCTATCCCTATTCCGATTCCCACTCCGCAGCGATCCCTGAACTGGTAGTTGCCGTCATGAGGATCGGCAAAGACGCACATGAAGGACTTCTCAGCGCTGTGATTATCGGTTGTAAGAGCATACCATGCACAGCAGTTGGCATCGTTCTCCACAAGGGCCCTGACTCCATAGCGGTTCTTGAAGTGCTCATAGACATTGAAGTTCCTGATCTTGAAGGGCTCTGCGTAGACTATGATGCCGTTGGCCGCATCCACTATACCAGGCACTCCCAGGCAGACTCCAAGCAGAGGTATCTCAAGCGAGGCTGCCAGGCTGTTGACCTGTGCCATCAGAAAGTCCAGGACCTTCTCAAACCCATCTTCCGGGATTGCCCCGCTTCTCTCTCTGAGAATTCCCGAGTCAAGAGCGGCTATGCATAGCCTGTAGTGGCTTGGCTGAATGTCGATGCCGGCTACACAGCCGAACTTCTCATTGAGCTTGAGGATTATAGGCTTTCGGCCAGCCTTCACCCCCTTGGCCTTGTCATCATCAGCCTCCTCTTCATAGACTATCCTGGTGTCAATAAGAGAGGATACGATGTTGGTGACCGTGGAGCGATAGAGATTCAGCTCCCTGGCTATGTCCACGCGGCTTATGTGCGGATTGCGCCAGACCAGCTTGGCAACAAGAGAGGTATTCTGGTTTTTCTGGAAATTATTGTTGTTTATCTTCATCTCTTTCTACTCGTTAATTAGTTTGCACAATGTACAAATAATCCTAACATCGAATCAAAGCACTGTCAATAATTCTTGAAAAAAACACTCTACTAAATTTATCTCCTTTCTTTACAAATATATGTTTTAACTGATTAACTTGGGTTGAAAAATCAGGAAAATAAACGTTGACAGATAGAAACCTCCGTGCTACGATGATTTTAGTTCATTCAGTGAACAAACAAAGGTACTATCATCTAGGAGGATACAAAGATGAAGAAGACTGTAACATTGATTCTGATTGCTCTTCTTTCTGTCGGCATGCTGTTCGCCAGCCCAGCCCAGGAAGTAGCGTCAGAGGAAGTGACTCTGAGGGTTTTGAACTACATCGACCTTTCTGAGCCCAATAGTGCAAATGAGATTGCAATGATCTGGGACAAGTTCCAGGCTGAGAATCCTGGCATCAAGATTGAGCGCGAAGACCTCTTCGACGAGGCATTCCATCAGAAGACCGAAGCTTATGCAGCTTCTGGAAACCTCCCTGATGTTATGTATATGTGGCCAGGTGGGAGATCCACAACACTCCAGGAGAATCGCCTTGTAAAGGACCTCACCCCGTTCCTCATCGCTGATGGAATCTATGACGACTACACAGAAGCTGCTGTCGCTCCACAGACCTGCGGATACCTTGCAGAGCTGCCCAACGGCATCACCACAACAAACCTGATGTATGTCAACAAGACCGTCCTCAATGATTGCGGACTTTCCATCCCGAAGACCTATGCAGAGCTCAAGGCAATGGTTCCTGTTCTCAAGGCAAAGGGCTATGGATGCGTTGGCATGGATAACAAGAGCGAATGGGTTATGCAGTCCTGCTTGTTCAGCCTGGTTGTCGGACGCTTTGGCGGAGCTGACTGGGCAAATGAGCTAAAGGCTGGAACAAAGCAGTTCACAGACGCTTGGTTCGTGAATTCCCTGGCATTGATCGCTGACATGTATGAGTCCGGCGTCATCAATCGCAACACCCTCGAGATCGACTACGGTTCAGGACGCGGCGAGTTTGCAAACAACAGGTGCGCATTCTACATCGACGGCGACTGGTCAACAGCAGCTTTCCAGGAAGACCTGACCACCGGCAATGCCCTGCTCTCCAGAGAGCGCCAGGCTAATGACATCGAGCTCATGGCCTTCCCAGCAATCGAAGGCGAAGTCGTCTCCAACACCAACTCCGGCGTTGTCGGAACAGGCTGGGGCATGAATGCCGAGATTCCTGCTGGCTCTGCAAAGGAAGCCGCTGCATGGAAGCTCATAAAGTTCCTCGAGGGCGAGTATGCACAGACCTACAGACTCACCACCGGAGCTTCATTCCCATCACTGAAGACCATCGACGTAGCCAAGGTTCTGGTTGACAACAACCTCGAGCCACTGGTAGGAAAGAGAGCTGAGTACTACACCAAGTACACACTCACCCCAGTTATCGACGGAGTTCTCCACTCTGATGTCTACAACGTGATCAACCGCGTTCTTGCTGAGATCGGACTTGGATCAACCACAGTTGACAAGGGAGTTCAGGAAATTCAGAAGGCTTGGGTTGCATACCAGGCAAAGTAGTTCATCGATGATGAATGAAGGAGGTCAGCGAAAGCTGACCTCTTTTTTCTTCTCCAAGCTCTTTTCATGCTATAATGCGATAGGAGGATAAACATGTTCTTTGGTGATGGATCGGAAGCTGCAAAGGCAGCTGCAAGGGCAGCCCAGGCGGCTGTCAGGAGCACAGCGAATTTCGACTGGACCTTCATAGCGCTTCTTGCCCTGGTGGTGTGCGGAGTCTACATTCCGCAGATAAAGAGGAAGAACTACAATGCTGTCTTCGCAGCTCTCGCCCTTTATGGAGTGCATTGGCTCTATGAGATAGCAAATGCACTCATTTGCCATTTCACGGGCTATGCCCTGTGGACAGTAAGCGCCCAGAGCACAAGCTTCATCCTTCTGGTGGGCGTGAGCTGGGAGCTTTCGCTTATGTTCTCCATAGCAGGCTTCACTTCCGACTTGCTTCCAAAGGACAAGGATATGAAGATCCTTGGGATCAACAACCGCATATTCATGGCCATAGGCTCGGCACTTGGCTTCTCGGTCTTCGAGATATTCCTTGCTTCCACGCCAGCCTTCATCTGGGTCTATAGATGGTGGGGCTTCCTGCCGGTTTTCATCACGACGTACATCCCCTTCTTCCTGGCCTGCTATCTGACCTATGATGCGCCTAGGGCGCGGCAGAAGAGATTCTGCGCCATCATCTGGATCTGTGTCGCAGCCCTTCTGGCCACCCTTGCCCCCCTTGGGATCATCTAGTTATAGGGGACCTCGATTACATCCACCTTCTTCTGGCTGACGGTGTCTATGGAGGCTATGAGCAGATAGTCCTTGTTCTTGGGTCTGGTGAAGGTGAACCTGTCGATCTGGTCGTATACATAGAGCGTCAGGCTGCTCTTCTGCTCTGCAGGCATGATCTCCTCTGCCTCGCTGCTGTCGTCCTCGTAGTCGAAGGTGGTGTAGAAAAGATACCTGGCCAGGCATGAGCCATCATCCGCTCGCTCTATGCTGACCTCCCCAGGTCCATAGATTGTGGTAGCCGAAGCTATGGGGCCCTGCCCGCCTGCAAGCCAGGCCCGGGCATCGGTGATGCCTGAGACATTCTCATAGCCCTGGCGCATCTGGCGGGTGACAAACAGGCTTGTGACCTCATAGAAGGAAGGAGAATGAAGACCCTTGACAAGGCTGTCCTCAAGCTTTTCCACATTAAGCTCGCTTTGGCCGTCATAATAGCTCTGTATTATTCCAGCCTCATCCATTCCCGCTGTAGCAGGGGGTGCGACTGCACGCTTGATGTAGCTGGTAAGAAAGGCAGCCAAGGCTATTGCAACCACAGCGATGACTGCAATCAAGGTCCCCTTCTTTCTAAAAAAAGACCTTGCACTGGCCCTTCGGGACAAGGCCTGGGAGGCCTTCTCGCTTCGCTGGGTGGGCAGGAGGATTGTGCCAGTCTCGCTGGGCCAGGGCAGGCTCTGCATAGTCTCTAGGACCTGGCTTGGCTGAAGCTCAAAGCTCTTGGCATTGAAGCTAAGCATATGGTCAATATAGCCAAGCGTCTCCTTCAAGTCGACTGCGCTGGTGCACTGCATACGCGACAGGCTTTCAATCCTATAGCCGCCTAGGCGCACATTGTCTGATAGAAGAGGAGGCTTGCCTGAAAGGGCGAAGTACATAAGCTCCACAGCCTGGTAGCTCAGCTTGTGCTTTTCCTGGGCCTGCGGCACCAGCCAGCAGGTCTGGTCATAGAAGCGTCCTTGGTCATCAAGGCTATCCATCACAAGGCGGCTCATCTGGTCTGAAAGGAAAAGCACCTGGCCTTCATCTGTGAACCAGAAGCTTGAAAATCCAACCATGCCCCCTACCAGGGACAGGCGGGACGAGAGCTCAAGCGCGCCCTTGAGAAAGGCCGCAATCAAGGCCATAGCCTTTGGCCTAAGCGTGCTGCAAAGCTCATGGGCTCCATGCAGGCCGGTGATCTGAAGGCTGAAATAGTAAAGCCCATCCTCAAAGAGGATCTGCGAGAAAGGCACCTCGACGAGCCTTCCCTCATCATAGAGCCATGCACTTTGCTTGCGGCCCTGAAGCACCGTCAAGGAGGGTGTGTGAGGGCCTAGGCAGAACAGGGTGCTTCCATCCCTTTGCCTTGCTGATACTGGATTAATCATTGGATCTCCTTATGGCAGCTGCATGCCCAACCAGCTGGTCATCGGAAGCCAGAATCTCATAGGATCCAGGAAACTCATTGAGCCAGCCCAGAGCGCAGGGGCTGACAGCCTTGGGGTCAAGCTTGCTGTAGCCTTGCTCCAGGCTCTTGAGAAGCTCATGTCTCTGGCTGCGCGCCAGGTCCTCCGGAGCTTGTCCATTGAGATTGGTTGATATGATGATCAAGGCTTGAGGATCCTCCTTTTTCAGGTTTTCCAGGGCTTTTCTGAGCTCTGCCGAAGGCCCCTTGGAAAGAAGGCAGTACACATCCGCGTCCCCGAACAGCCTTGCTATGAAGGGATAAAGCTCCTCGAAGGCAGCTTCCTCCATGAAGGCTGAATCATCAACAGTGCAGCCCTTCAGGGATGCTAGGCTGAGCTTCCAGTCATAGCCTTCCACAATCTTTGCAGACGGGCAAAGCACCCCGTTCTCCAGGGGGTTCTGATGAGGGCTTGACAATATGACCACAGTCCTTGGCTTAAGCACTTGCAGGCGAGAGAAAAGCTTCTTTAAAAGCTCAAGCACATAATCCCAGGCTCCATGAGGAGCTATGGCTACCAAGGGCAGCTTCTGGACGCCAGTGGGGGCATCCAGCGTGCCATAATCGCTGGTGGATGGATAGAATATGTCCTGAAAGTAGGTGTTCATGTCAACCATAATAGCAAAAGAAGTTCAAATGGGATAGAACAAGCTTGAAAATACAGAAAACTTCCAGCTAATTCAGCCTCTGCTCCCCTAGAAGAGTCCTTACAGTCTCTGGATCTATCTTCACATCAAGGTTCTTCTCGTGGGTGGGAATCACCAATGCAGGCGAATCCGACTTGACGCGCTTGAGGTACTTGGCCTGGGTCCAGTATACAGATCCTCGTCCTGAGGCCCTGCCCTTGGAGAACCAAAGAGCAAGCATGGCAGCTTGCATGGCTATGCTAAGAGGAAGCGTCTTGTCCCTGCATGCCTTCACAAAGACATAGCCCCCTGGCCAATCCCTGCTATGAAACCAGTGATCATTGCCCTTGGCCTTCTTTAGAAGCTTAAGGTTCTCCGTGGCATTGCGTCCGCAAAGTATGGTGAAGCCCTGGGAGGCACAGATGACCCCGCTGTCGGTCTCCTGGACAGCAGAGGTTCTTGGACCTTGGCAAAGGGCCTTCAAGGAAGCAATGTCCTGGCCTTCCAGAGCCTTCTCATAGGCCATGGTTCTTCTTTCTATGGTCCTTTCCAGCTCCTGGGCATGGGCAGTGGCGTCCTCATAGGCGCCCTTGTCCCTGTTGTAGCGCTCATAGTAGGCCTGGATGTTCTGGGATGGAGAGAGGTCGGGCCGCAGGCTGATTGAGACTATGCTTCCATCATAGTCTGTCACATCGACAAAGAGCATGCCCTTCTTCATCAGGTGAATGTTAGAGGACAGCAGGTCTCCATAGGTCTTGCACCTTTGCCAGTCTTTTGAGCTTTCCTGTCTCTTCTCAGCCGATGCAAGAGAGGCCTTGAGCTCTGCAAGCTCCTTGTCCCTCTGCTCAGCTATCCTAGCTAGGAGGTCGGACAGGAAGGTATCATGGCGCTGCTCCCCATAATAGGATTCCAGATAGTCGTTGAAGCTCTTGCCTTGGTCATAAGGCCTGATCTCAAAGCTCCTGGAAGGCCTCTCTGTCCAGGTCTCAAGCCCATCGGAAAGCCTTTGGCCAGTGATCTCTCCCCTCTTGGGACGGCGCAGAAGAAGATCCAGGATTACATCATCGTCCTGTGTGACAATTATGTTGGCTCCAGGGCCTGAATAGAGCCTTATATAGAGCCTCATCTGCCTGTCATGATTGTCAAGGATCATGACAAGCATCCTGTCGTCAGGCTTCTGGAGGACCTTCACAATCCGCGATCCATCAATGTTGGACCTTAAGAACTGCGCAAAGCGCTGAAGCTTGTCCATCTTGCCGTAGTTGTCATGTTTTAGGCTGTGTATCCTTGCATCCTGGGAGGCTGTCTCAATATAGAGGGACCAGGGGCCTTGCCTGGAGTACAGGCCAAGCACAAGGGCATGAAAGCTGACCTGGCGGCTTGACTGGATCCTGGAGCCTTCCAGCTCCAGCTCCTCAAGGACCTTCTCCAGCTCCTTGCAGTTCAGGCTCATAATATGGCCTCAATAGCCCCTGCCATGTAGAAGGAGCCAGTGACAAGAAGCGGCTCTCCCTCCTCAAGAAGGCTCAAGGCCCTATCCAAGGCCTGCCTTGGCTCTATCTCAAGAAAGACCTTTGTGCTCTTGCGTGCCTTGGACTTGACCAGATAGTAAAGCTGCTCAGGGTCGCTCTTCTTGAAGGTTCCCGGACGTGCTACGACTATCCTGTCAAAGTCAGCGACGATGCTTTCGGCCATGTGCTCATGGTCCTTGCCTGCTACTGAGCCAAAGATCACTGCGCCTCTATGATGCGGATAGAGCTCCTTGTAGAAGTCCGCAAGATTGGCCATCGAGACTGCTGTATGGGCTCCATCAAACCATATGTCATGGCCCTTGTAGCTCACAGTGGACAGGCGGGCCGGCATGCTGGCCTGCTCCATGGCCAAAAGGCCTGCCTTCTCATCCCAGATTCCAAGGGACCTCAAGGTCAGCACAGCAAGGGCGAAGTTCTGGGCCTGCACCTTGCCAAGCATGCTAAGGCTTGCATCCACCTCATAGCCATCAGAGTACTTCACATGGGCCTTCTGGACGACCCTGCCGTCCTTGCGGTCAAGGCTGGCTTCAAAGGCTGCAACCTCTGTGTCCAGGAAATGAGCCTTGGAGCTCTGCACCTTGGCCTCCTGGGCAAACACCTCCCTGGCCTCCTGCTTCTGATAAGCTATGAAGCATGGCACATGGGGCTTGATGATCTTGGCCTTCTCTCCTGCGATGAGGGCTATTGTGTGGCCAAGGATCTCCGTATGCTCAAGCTCTATAGGGGTCAGGACGCTTGCCTGGGGAAGAAGTATGTTGGTCGCATCAAGCCTGCCGCCCAGCCCAGTCTCTATGACAGCCCAGTCGCAGCCAAGGCGCTTGAAAAGAAGAAAGGCAAAGGAGGTGTACAGCTCGAAGGTCGTGATGCAGTCGCAGCCCATCTGGCCCTCGAAGGAGAAGCCTTCCAGGCCCTGGGCAAGAGCGTTGCCTGTGGCTATTAGATCCGCATCATCGACAAACCTGCCCGCCAGGCTGAAGCGCTCGCGATAATCATTGACATGGGGGCTCAGGTAAAGCCCTGTCTTGAATCCCAGGGCCTCAATGCCCTTAGCCATCAAGGTAGCCGTGGATCCCTTGCCCTTGCTTCCTGCTACATGAATGGTCTTGTAGGCACACTGAGGGTTCCCAAGTGCCTTGAGAATGGACGTCATACGGTCTATGCGGTATGTGCGCACAGAATAGTCACCAGTCCGCCTTTCAAGGTTCATGTAGGATTCCATGAAGGCGATGACCTGATCGAATGTATTAAAAAAAGCCATAGCTGAACTCTACTTCTGCTATGGCTTTTTGTCTACTCTCAGTCAGCGAAAACCCTTCGCTCCGAGGGGTCTGGATTGGGCAGGAAGAACACTCCTGTGAAGCCCGTCGTCGCAACCAATGTGCTTTGTGTAAGCTTCTCCAGCTCAAGGCACAGGGGCTTGACCTGATCCTTGGAGCTCTCAAACCTAACCTTTACAAGCTCATGGCAGGCCAAGGCCTGCTCAAGAGCATTTACAACAGCTTCGCTTATGCCGTTCTTGCCCACATACACCACTGGGCTCAAGGTCTGTGCCTGGCCCCTAAGCGATGCTCTTTCTCTGCTAGTCATTCAACTTATCCTTGTACTTGGCCAGAACCTTGAAGCGCTTGACCTTCTTTGTGCTTGTCACCTCAAGGTCCTCATCAATGACTATGGTCTTTCGAATTCGCTGATAAGGAAGCAAGGTGCTGTTTACAGCCTCTATTATGCCATCAATATGGGCCTTGAGGGAAGAGGGATCTGGGTAGGCCTTGACAGCGGCATCGCCTGGCTTTACCAGGGCAGCAATGCCCTCGCTCTTCTTCTCCTTGTCAACAGTGAAGGGAAGCACGCAAATCTGGTCAACATCATCATAGAGCTGGAAGGCATCCTCGATCTCCTCTGGGAAGACATTCTTGCCTCCTTCGGTGACGATTATGTTCTTGGCTCTTCCGGTCAGGTAGTAGAAGCCTCTGCTGTCCACATGCCCGATATCGCCTGTATTGATCCAGCCATCCTTGTCGATGATCTCATCGGTGGCTTCCTGGTTCTTGTAGTAGCCCTTCATGACCATAGGCCCTCTTGCATAAAGCAGGCCGTTGCCGTCTGCATCAGGATCCACAATCTTGATCTCAACCATGCCAACGGCCTTTCCGATGCTGGCTTCCTCATAATCGAACATCGGAACCAGCGTTAATATCGGGCTTGTCTCGGTCAGGCCATAGCCCTGGACAAAGTCAATTCCAAGCTGGTTGAAGCGCTTGAAGGTAGAAGCTGGAAGCGGTCCGCCTCCGCTGATGCATATCCTGTTCTCGTCGAGGGAAACCTTCTTGAGAAGGAACTTGAACATCTTCTTGCCGGGATTGATATTGAAGGCCTTCTTCATGAAGCCGGAGATGCCCATCATGGCATGGATCAGTCCGTTAACAATCGGGCCCTTGTCCTTGACGCCCTTCATGAGAGCAGCTATGAGCTTGTTGTAGAGCATCGGAACTGCCAGGAACATGGTCACATGGCCATCCTTCATCTCCTTGAATATCTGGGAGACGACAAGCTTCTTTCCAAAGACGATATTGGCTCCGACGCTCATTGCCTCGATGAATACTGCAAGCATTGTATAGGCGTGGTGGATCGGGAGGATGGCATAGAAGACATCAGTGGCATAGATGTTCATCTGGGCCTGTGCACAATAGCAGTCGGCTACGAGGTTTAGGTGAGTGAGCTGGACTCCCTTTGGAGTGCCTGTGGTTCCGCTTGTGAACAATATGGCAGCCACATCTGTATCAACGGCCTTCTCTATGATCTTGCTGGAGGTCTCCTCCTGGAGGTTCAGTATATAATCCGGCCTGTCATAGTCCTCAAGGCTGATTCTTGCAATCACATCCGTCTTGAATTCAAGCTTGTCCAGCTTGTCAAGGTCGGCAAAAAGGACCTTGACCTCAGCAAAGCTCATGAGGTGAGATACTTCCTCAATCTTCAGGGCATTGTCCACCGGCACGATGATGGCACCAGCATAAAGGGTTGCCATGTAGGCGAAGGCCCATTCGGGGCTGTTCTTTCCTACAAGCCCTACCCTGTCGCCCTTTCTGACTCCAATGCTTGAAAGGTGATTGGCAAGCTTGAGAAGAATGGTCCTTGACTGGTTGTAGGTGTACTGGTCATGTCTTGGAGAGAAGGCTTCGAAGCAAGGCCTTGTTCCGAAGCGTTGGGTTGTGATGTCAAACATCTCAGGCAGTGTAGGCCATTGGCCGTTAAAGAACCTTCCCTTGTAAGGCTCCAGAAAATCCCAAGGTATAGGATTATGCTTAAGCTTCTTCATATGTAAACTCCATGCTAAGTCTTTGATATACTGAGGATTCTATCAAAGAGAAACAGCTAAGGCAAGAGCTAAATCGACATTTTCTCCAATATCGTCAGAATAAAAAAGACAAGCAGGAGAGGCTTAATCTGAATATTCACTCAATGCGCTGAATAGAGCAGCTATAGGAAGGACAGCTACATCAAAGGCGCAACAAGACGAAGGATGTTGCGGCCTAGGCTGTTGAAATGCCTGTCCTTGCAGGTCTGCTCGGTTATGATGAAGCTGGACTCGATCTCCTGAAGGAATCTCTGCTTCACCTCCATGACAGCCTGAGCCTCGTGGAGCCATACACCGCACTCATAGTGCAGGTACATGCTTCGGAAGTCTAGGTTTATGGTACCTACAGTGGCTGTCATGTCATCACAGACAAAGGTCTTGGAATGGATGAATCCATTGAACTCGTAGATTTTCACCCCGGAGAGAATCAGCTCCTTATAGTATGTGCGGGTTGTATCATGGACAAACTTCTTGTCGCCGTTATGTGGGGTGATGATCCTCACGTCAACACCGCCCTTGGCAGCCAGCTTCAGTGCGCTGACCATGCTGTCATCAATGATCAGATAGGGCGAGGTGATGTACAAATATTTTCTCGCGT
>Ga0172378_10003191_pt1 | contig 15423 bp, 15 predicted proteins | sample GrowelOW332metaG_FD_119755 | JGI IMG/M metagenome (GOLD analysis project Ga0172378, IMG submission 119755) | Groundwater microbial communities from an aquifer near a municipal landfill in Southern Ontario, Canada - Pumphouse #3_1 metaG | ecosystem: Environmental > Aquatic > Deep subsurface >... | reverse complement strand
TTACGCTTGGCAATATCTCTCTTAATAGTTGATCTGTTTTCATTCCGCAAAGATAATGCTATTCATGAATTTTGGGGAATATTCTTGTCGCTATACCAACCCCACCTATCCGCTGATCCGATGTATTCTGTTTCTTTGGGGATTAAAACAAAAAAGAGGTTGAAACTCGGTTCCAACCTCTTTCCTATATTAGGAAAATCTAACTATCGAATGAATAGAAGTTCACGATACTTAGGCAATGTCCACATCTCATCATCAACGATCAACTCCAACTCATCTACAGTCTTACGGATAACATCGAAGAATGGAAGGATTATATCGTGATAAGCAACTGCCTTTTCACGCTCGTTTGTAATCTTATTAGCAATCTTGCGAGCAGCGATCATCTCCTCTGTCTTATTCTTGATAAGAGAGATACCTTCAGACAATTTTTCGATAAGAGCAGTATCATGAGCAGATAGTTTCTCTGCCTTTGCCTTGTCGTAAACCTGAGTCATCTTGTATACGTTATCCAAAAGCATTGACTGATAACGAGTAGCAACTGGGATGATGTGGTTCATAACCAAATCGCCCAATACACGAGCCTCAATCTGTATCTTTTTAGTATAAGTATCCCATTTCACTTCGTTACGAGCCTGCAACTCTTTCTCTGTGAAGACGCCAACCTTCTTGAACATCTCAATGGTTGAAGGTTTCAAGTAAGCATCGTAGACAACTGGAACACTCGTTTCGCAATCCAATCCACGTTTCTTAGCCTCTACCTTCCATGCCTCGCTATATCCATTCCCGTCGAAGCGGATAGGTTTTGTAATTTTGATGTACTCCTTGATTACATCAAAGATAGCCTTGTCTTTCGTAAGACCAGAAGCAATCTTAGCATCCACCTCAGCCTTGAATTCCAATAACTGAGCAGCAACTACAGCGTTCAAAGCAATCATTGCAGCAGAGCAGTTTGCAGAAGAACCAACAGCACGGAACTCAAAACGGTTTCCAGTAAATGCGAATGGAGATGTACGGTTACGGTCTGTATTATCCAAAAGAACCTCTGGAATATGAGTCACACCCAATTTCATCTTCTTCTTGCTGTCCATTACGATTGCCTCTTCGCTTGTGCTGTTCTCAATCTTATCCAGAACGTTAGAAATCTGAGAACCCAAGAATGCGGAGATAATTGCTGGAGGTGCCTCGTTTGCTCCCAAACGGTGAGCATTCTGAGCTGTCATGACAGAAGCCTTCAAAAGAGCATCGTTCTTATAAACGGCCATCATGATATTGACCAAGAAGGTAATGAACTGTAAGTTCTCTTCCGGAGTCTTACCTGGAGTAAGCAATCCAACACCTGTATCTGTTCCAAGAGACCAGTTACAGTGTTTACCTGAACCATTGACACCTGCGAATGGTTTCTCGTGAAGCAACACGCGAAATCCATGTTTACGGGCTATTCTCTTCATGATTGACATCATGATCAAGTTCTGGTCTACAGCCAAGTTAGTCTCGCTATAGATTGGAGCCAACTCGAACTGGTTGGGAGCAACCTCATTATGACGAGTTTTACAAGGAATACCATATTTATAAGCCTCGAACTCTATTTCCTGCATGTAAGCCTGAACTCTCTCAGGAATGGCACCGAAATAGTGGTCTTCCAACTGCTGGTTTTTTGCAGATTCGTGACCCATCAAGGTTCTGTCTGTCAACAACAAGTCTGGACGAGCCGAATAAAGACCCTCATCAACCAAGAAGTACTCCTGTTCCCAACCAAGGAAAGAAAATACTTTCTTTACAGAAGGATCGAAATAGTGGCAAACATCCGTTGCCGCTTTGTTGATTGAATTCAAAGCCTTCAACAAAGGAGTCTTGTAATCCAATGCCTCACCTGTATAAGAGATGAAAACGGTAGGAATACAAAGTGTATCGTCTACGATAAATGCTGGAGATGAAGGATCCCAAGCTGAATATCCACGTGCTTCGAAAGTGTTACGAAGGCCACCGTTAGGGAAGCTGGAAGCATCGGGCTCCTGCTGAGCCAAAAGTTTTCCGGAAAATTCTTCAATGACAGAACCTCCAGGAGCAGTTGTATATTCAATGAATGAATCGTGCTTTTCTGCAGTACCTTCTGTCAATGGCTGAAACCAGTGAGTATAATGTGTAGCGCCCATTTCCATGGCCCACATTTTCATACCAGCAGCAACATGGTTGGCCAATTCACGGTCCAACGGCATGCCTTTGTCTATCACATTGGTAATAACTTTCATGGTCTCCTTTGAAAGATATTTAGCCATCTTTTCCCTATTGAAAGCAAACTTTCCGTAATATTCGGAAGTCAGTTCTGTAGGCTTTGTCACGGCCATTGCTTTTTTCTTAAAAGATTCTCCAACGACCTTAAATCTTAATGTTGACATAACACCTTATTTTTATATTATTATTTAATTCATCTATTTTCGCACTCCTACTCGCCGGCTCAAGATGTATGCGTTCATCATTTTTCTGACACAAAAATAAAAAGCAAAAAGCTTTTATTCTCATTTTTTGCAATGTTATGGGATAATATTTTTGATATCATACAAAATAAAACTAAATAATTTATTTATATTTCATTTTTAAACAAAACAAACATAAAATATTACAATATATAAATATCATTATCAAAATTTCAGGCAATTCAATTAATCACTTTGACACAAATAATAAAAAATATCATAACTTTTGTCTGTTTTATATACAATTTAAAAGCAAAAAAACATTTCATTATCTACCAAATCGAATCTTCACAAAAGCAAAACCCATATAATGACATTCGGTTATTCGGGGGTATTCAAAGAGGATTCACTTATTCTTCTATGAGAAGCACAAAGGGTTTCCATCCTTAAATAACAAAAGGGAGTAGAGGACACTCCTCCACTCCCATTATTATGGAATCACAAATGGCTCTAAAGCCAACCTTATAATCGAAAATAATTAATGGCATTCAGTTCCATTCCTTTAAATTACATATTCATACCACCACAGCAGTGGATCACTTGTCCTGATACGTATGAAGAAAGATCAGAAGCAAGGAAAGTAGCAACGTTAGCAACATCATCAGGAGTACCTCCACGACGCAAAGGAATTTTAGATTCCCAATCTTTACGTACGTCTTCATTCAACTGAGCTGTCATATCTGTAATAATGAAACCAGGAGCAATTGCATTGGCACGGATACCGCGAGAACCGATCTCTTTAGCAATAGACTTGGTAAGACCAATCATACCAGCCTTAGAAGCTGAGTAATTACATTGACCAGCGTTTCCAGATACACCAACAACAGAGCTCATATTGATGATACTTCCGCTCTTTTGTTTCATCATAACGGGAGTACAAGCGTGGATGAAGTTGAATGCAGATTTCAAGTTTACAGTAATGACTGCATCCCACTGAGACTCGCTCATACGCATCATCAAACCGTCTTTTGTAATACCTGCGTTATTTACAAGGATATCGATACGTCCGAAATCAGCAACAACTTGATCAATAACTTTGTGAGTCTCTTCGAAGTTTGCTGCATTAGAAGCATAACCTTTTGCCTTTACACCAAGAGCAGCGATCTCTGCCTCTGTGGCTTTTCCGTTCTCATCAATTACCAAATCAGTAAATGCGACATTAGCACCTTCTCTTGCATATTTTAGGGCAATAGCCTTTCCTATACCACGTGCAGCTCCTGTAATAAGGGCTGTCTTACCTTCCAATAATTTCATAATTCAAAATTCATTTAAATTTGCTACAAAAGTAACTATTTTTTTTTATTTCACATATTTATTGTAAACGAAAGATGACGGCACATCATTCTTTGACAATAAGCACGGTAGCGTACGCAGCCATACCCTCTTCTCGTCCTACAAAGCCAAGTTTTTCTGTCGTGGTTGCCTTAATGGACATATCATCCACATCCACGCCCATCACATCGGCAAGCACTCGTTGCATCTCTTCGATATGAGGATTGATTTTTGGACGTTGGGCACAGATAACAGAATCCACATTACCTACAGAATAACCTTTACTTTTAATGAGTTCAATTGTTTTGCATAACAAGATTTTGCTATCAATGTTCTCGTAATTTGCGCTGTTATCAGGAAAATGATAACCTATATCACGCATGTTGGCCGCACCCAGTAGCGCGTCACATATAGCATGAATCAACACATCGGCATCCGAATGACCTAGAAGGCCTTTGTCACAAGGAATCTTTATTCCGCCCAACCACAAATCACGACCTTCAACAAAACGATGCACATCGTAACCCTGTCCTACTCTTATCTTCATTTCTTTAGCTTTTACATTAACTAAAAAGGGCAGAAACTGTTAAAAGAATCTGCCCCACGAATTTAAATTAATCTATTTTTTGGTTTTTATTATCACTCAGTTTCAGACTTGTCGTTATTCATGATGCCCTTCAAACCAGCAAGGTCAAATCCAAGGGAGAACCTCAAAGTTTGATCCAACGGACTTGTTTGAGCTGTTGACATCAAATAAGCTGCGCTCAATTGGAAAATACTCAAATTGAAACCAGCTCCGAACGACCAGTATTTACGGTTACCTTTTGATTCTGCCTCATAAAAATAACCAGCGCGAACCATAAACTGTTTGTTATAGGCATACTCCAAACCTGCTGACCACATAATCTCATCCAACTCCTCGCTCATTCCACCAGGAGCATCACCAAATGATTTGAAAATACCAGAAATAACAGAAGTATTGTAGTAATCATCCCATTCCTTGGCATATTCAGGATCTGTTGGACTAACACCCTCATCGGCAACCGGAGGTGTTGGAATCAACAATTTATTAATATCAGCCGCAAAAGTCAACGTATTGAACTTATCAAAAGGATATTCGAACGCACCTCCTAATTTTAAATTAGTAGGTAGGAACTGCTGAGTTTCACCATCATCATAAGAGATTTTTGATCCGATATTAGAAATATTCAAACCAAAAGATGCATGAGCCTCTGTCTCTGTACCAAGACTAATTGGTGTACGATAATACGCTGCCACATCAGCTGCCACTGCATTTCCTGCAGTTACAGAAGCATCATCGGCAATACCGTTTGTCAAATCTGAATGAATATAACGCAATGCTACAGCTGCAGACCAATGTTCTGACAAATTTCTTGAATAACCTAAATCAATAGCAAATTCATACGGATTACATGTTCCATTAGAAACTATTTCGCCTGTTGGACCAGGAGCCTCAGTCAAGTTAATTTCTCCCATTGAGAAATAACGGAAAGATGCACTCAGCGCCTGACGGTCGTCCAACTTATAATAACCTGCCAAATAAACCAAGTCAATATCGTTTACTATTTTACGCAACCAAGGAGTATATGAAATGGCAAAACCTGCACGGCTTTCCATTTGAGCATACTTCGAAGGGTTCCAATACTGAGAGTTCAAATCTGGAGTTGTAGCAGCACCAACGTCTCCCATACTACCTCCTCTTGCATCAGGTGCAATTGACAAGGAAGGAACCGCTGTCTGCAACGGATTAAATATTGTCTCCTTTTCTCCCGCCAACACAGAACCAGACATTAAGCTCAAAATAAATAAAGATATAAACTTTAAACTCTTCTTTTTCATCTTTCTATTATACAATTTTATTATCAAATTATAAAGGTGAATTTTTCATCCACACATATACCAAACTCAAATATTAAATAAAATTTGACCGCAAATTTACTTAACAAATTAAATATATAACTCCATTTCTTTTTTATTATTGTGGTAAGACGATTAAGTTTTGAACTTTCGAATCAAAATCACCATCTTCAGAAGCTATTTCCACCTTACAGAGATAGGTGCCACCATCTACACGAGAACCGCCATTCGTTCGCAAATCCCATTCGAACGTTACGTCTACAGAACTTACTTGAGACTGCGTTTTTGAAACGTAAACTAAACGGCCACTCAAATCATAAACAGTCATTCGATATGAAATCTTTGTGTCAGGTCTATCATGAGTTACTCTTACAGAAACATGATCTCTTGCAGGATTAGGATATAAGATCATATCATTTACATTTACCTTCAATCCCTTCACCACATTGAATTCAAGTCTACTTGTGGTTGAATTATTCAACAAATCCCAGATTTTGAAAGTCAAAACATGATGTCCCTCTTCCAATTCCGGCATCTGATATGCCAAACTTCCTATCATATAGCTTCCACTTTCGTAAGAAAAATAAGAATTCAGTACGGTTACTTCTGGAGAATCATCGATTGACAAAGTAATATCATGACCTATTCCGCAACCTGAAGCATTAATGCCACTAACATCGCTTACCGAAGCCAAGAACATTGGTTTTTCATTTACATCATCACCCGATTTAAAAGCTGTCGAATTCAAATAAATTGAAACATTTGGTCCATCTTTCTCATAGAAAGACAATGTATCACTTCCTCCGATTATAAAATCCTCATATGCCCCTTGTGCTTCAAACTTATTCGTCTCATCATACGCATAATAAGAGATTCGTCCATTTCCATAACTGTAATTGATATCCTTAGGAAGCGGAATAACAAAAGAAAGTTCTCCGTTCACGACATCAGCATTACCCGAGAAAAGCATATTTGGTCTATCTTCATAAGAATAACGATGTGAGATGATGTCAATTTCCTCATTATAAAGATTTGCCTTTGTATATAAAGTCTGAACCTTATCATATACCACAACAGAAACCTTTCCATTAAATGTTGTAATTTTATTATCCTCATTATCCTTAATAGAAGCAAAAACTCTCACTTTAGATAATGCTTTCATAGTATCTATTGGTTCGCCAGACAATGTTGACATGGAATCTGTTACGACGAATAAGTCAGGATATGACAATCGCAACATAGGATCAGCCAACAACGAAAAGGCCAATTTATTTGTATCAGTCGGCAAATGTTGCTTCGATTTCTTATAAATATCGCCAACACAAATTGGACGTCCGTCATCATCTCGATCAAATAGGACTTTGACCAAAGCTCTATTCAAATCATCATTTTTATCATCATACACAACTCTTGATGAGCTATATAAAGCAACGGGGCCTCCATTTGGATTAAGGATAAGATCTTCACCACCCGAAGATGTCAAATCGTCGAATTGAGAAAACTGGCAGCTTGCCGTAAACCATAATCCCATATTCTCATTATATAGTGTAGATGCTTGAGACTGAGTAAAAATATGTTCTCCAGACCATCCTACTTTTGAACTATGACCTATATAATTTAAATACATGATACCTTTATTAATCTCGTTTTGAAGTAAGCTTTCCACTTCGGGATAATGAGCGCCATTAGAACCGACCTCTCTTGTATATGCATCCAAATAAATTTTCTTTATCTCCATTGCAGGATTTTTTGATGCAATGATTCTTGCTATACCATCCGAAAGTGTATAAAACTTATTCTGAGAAGTAGACGATTCATTATCGTCACCCAAAAGCACCACTCTATTTTTCCATGTTCCGAATCGAAATTCGTCCATATAATTCAAAATCTTATTAACCACTCCCGTTGCTTGTTCAGCAGAAGCGACCGGCAATCTTCCGACACCAATATCTACAGTTGCCTTACCGTAAGTACCAGGACCGCCTTCGTTATCTTCCAAGAATCCGAAATAATCATCAGTGGTATAACTGGCAGTTTCATCCAATGAAGAATAAGATTGAAAGGTAAGAATATAATTATGAGAAGGAGAGAGCTTAGTACCCAACAATCCTTTGTTATCAAAACTTCCATCTCCGAACAAAAGCAAATATTTTGAAGTGGAGTTATCCTGATCATAAATCATTTTCATAAACCAACGATATGCTGTTGCATCGGGAGTTCCTGAAGAAAACTCATTATAAACTTGTTCCGGAGTAACAACCACAGCCTTCACTCCATCAACTTGCATATGTTTAAGTGCCAACACATTTGCCTGAGATGCAAATGCAGGATATGTAATAATAACATAATCAGCATCCTTCATTGTATGTAAATTCTGATTAACCACTTTACCCACATATTCTGCTGTGACAAAGCCACTGCCTGTCGGATTCACTGCCACAAACTCCTGTAACTGTTCTGTTTTCTTAGTAAATTCAAGCCCGTTTTCAGACTTTTCAGTTGGAACCTGTGTCACATTCAAAGGATCTGTAACATTCCAAATCATCGCCGAACTTGTTGCATTTCCAACGACAAAAGTTGAATATTTATCTGTTCCTATACAATCAGGATTTCTAAAAGGAAGAAAACCTACACCACTCACCATCGCCAAATTACAATATGCATTCAACACGATTCTATTCAATGCGGCTATATCAGTTCCCTTATCTCCATAGTATTTTACAGAAACAGGAACTACTGTAGAAGTTGGAGTAAAAGAAATTGATGCAGTACCCTCTGTTGCCTTTAAATGAAGCGACTTATATGAGAAACCTATGTTTGCCGTTTCCCCTCCACATGAAACATCCATTTTAGTAGACTTATTAGAAGAACCGGCATAAGTCACATCTACAGATGCATTCTTAGTCATATTTATATTAGGAACAAAAAAAGAATAGGTTTTAGACTGTCCGTTATAAATCATATCACCATACCACTGACGGCCCGAATTAACGAAATTCATCTCCTCCTTTCTCTTTAAATCATAGTAGACATAATCAGTCACACGTTCAGCAGCATCAGATGTCTCCACCTCCTCTTTTGCGATACGCTTTCCAACACCAACATTATCTGTCAAGAAATAATATCCATAATTTGAGTATGGGTTTGCTTCGAATCCGAAACGACAATTCAAAGCATTCTCATTATAATTCCATTTAATTGGACCTTGAGCATAAAATAAAATGAAACTTCCTCCATCATAAATGGAAAGTTCAGGAAGGTCGTCGACCTTTGGTTTAGAAAAGTCTTCATTCAAAATAGCACCACCATATCCAAACACACGTACTTTTGAGGGATTAGAAAATCCCATATCATACAATTCAGTATATGTGATTTTACACACACCCGTAGAGGATACCCTTATCTTTGTCCAACTGCCTTTAGACAAAACAGAATTATCCGAATACGAATGGATTGATGCCATTGAAGACAGCACACCTAACAGCCAAAAGAATAATATAAATTTGAGTCTCATTTTGCTAAACATTTAATTCATGTTGTACAGGAAGAATATCATTACTGTTAGAATCAAATACTATAACCATACCCTTTTCTTCCAACATACAAATAACGTTATATTTTCGGTCTTATTGTCTATATCTAATTAAAATTGACATCCGTCAACGATTTTAAAATTAAACATTGAAATAATTTATTCCACCTTAAAATCAAACATCTTACGGCCTTTCAAATAGCCTTCCAAACGGTCTCCTATTTTAACGGTACCCACACCAACAGGGGTTCCTGTGAAGATCAAATCGCCCATCTTTAAGGTAAAGAAGCGGCTAACATAAGCTATTATCGTATCTATATTGAAAATCATATCAGCCGTAGTTCCCTGCTGAACCGTTTTTCCATTTAAATCCAAGGAGAAAGGAAGTGCATTCAAATCACCAAGTTCCTCTTTGGGTATAAACTCACTGATAGGCGCTGAATTATCAAAGCCTTTACAAAGTTCCCAAGGATTGCCTGTCTCCTTAAATTTACGTTGTAAATCTCTGGCTGTAAAATCGATACCCATTCCAACCGTATCATAATAGCGCGAAGCAAACTTTTCAGAAATGTTTTTTCCCATCTTACAGATATGGAAAACCACCTCTGTTTCATACTGCACATCTTCCGAGAAATCAGGCAAATAAAACGATTTGTTTTCACGTAACAAAGCCGTATCGGGCTTCATGAAAATGACTGGTTCTTTTGGAAGTTCCTTATATGAAAGCTCTTTATTATGCTCAGCATAATTCCATCCTACTGCTATTATTTTCATCTCTTAATATCCAAATTGACATGAAAACATGCTCTATCACAATGAATCAAAAACACATTTTCACAGGTAATACATAAAACAATACAAAGGTAAATAATTTTTGTATTTTTGCACCGATGTAACATCAAACATACATAAGATGCAAACAACAGACTGGAAAGACAGGCTGAATTCATTAGCCAACTCATCTTCAGAGATGAAAGAAGAGATAGAGAAAATAAGAACAGAAGAGAAACTTCAAGAGCCCAAAATGGTGAAACAGCACCTTCGCCTGGAGTTGGATAAATCAGGAAGGAAAGGCAAACAAGCCACCCTGATTACCGGATTTGAAGGCGATGAAGAGGAATTGAAAAAATTTGCTGCCGAATTGAAAAAAGTATGCGGTGTAGGCGGTTCTACTAGAGACGGAGAGATTCTTATCCAAGGAGATCTTCGCAAAAAACTGGCTGATATGCTTACTGCGCAAGGCCATAAAGTAAAGGTGTGCTAAGCATTAAAGACTACGAATCAAACAAATGAAAACGAATTTCTTTTAATCACGAATTACATCAATCACCCTATTTAAACAGGGTTGAATCAAACAAAAAGGGGTTGTGCCAAGCATTGACACAACCCCTTTGTTTTCTAAATTCAATTTCAAATTCTATTTTTCCAACTCTTTTGAAATCAATTCATCAGCCACATGTACGCAGTTAGCACATGAACTCGCCTTATTTCCTTTAATGTCTGCACATTTTATATATGAAACATGAGCCTTGAAGGCATCATCCAGATGATCTTTGCCGATTTTATCCATCAAATAATTAGCAGCAAATAAGGCTCCACACTTACCGTCTTTTGCACGTCCGCCACCCCAAGCACGGAATTCTGCTATCGTTTCATCAGAGATCGAGAAATCTTTCTGAAAACCTTTTAAAACAGACTGCGCACAATTTAACTTTTCGGGTTCTGCATGAAAATATGTCTCTGATTTTCTTCTTTCGTTTTCCATATTCTATATTCTATATTCTATATTCTTAAAATTATACTATAAAAACATTTTACACCAGTTATCAAAACGAGCTACCGTTTCTGGTCCATATTTTTCAAGTTTGAAACGAGCCGTCTTAAGGCTTCTCTCTTCACCCAAATGAGTTTTTGAGAAAAATTTATCCGCAAAACAGATAATCTGCTCCTCTATTGAGATGGGTAACATATTTCTACAAGGAAGCGGCAACTCTTCCTTCTCAATATAAGCCAATGACAAACCTGTACCAGTATGGCGTTCGCACACCATGGCATGTAAAGGATAGCCCTCCCTCATCAGGATGGCAGAACCTAAATAGCCGTGACAGATATATGCATTTGTACCATCGCAAAAGATATCCGGAGCAAAAGTTTGGGAAACACCGATGTCGTGAAGCATCGCAGCCTCTTCTATAAAAACAAGATCCGGATGAAGGTCCAATCTGTTTTTAGCCAACATCAAAGCCTTATTGGCAACGTCATGCGAATGCTCCACCAAAATCTTATAGAGATCGCTGTTGACATCATAATATTTGTTTAAAATATCAAAAGGGTTCATTTTATATCTGATTAATAATCTAAATACAAAGAAAACGAAAATCAGCGTAAGAATCAAAAAAATTGAATTAATGAAAAATAAACATTGGCCACAGAAATGCAAAATAAAGTCAAATGACACAACTCTCTATCAAAAAAAAAGATATTTTTGCCACTGATCTTTTTCCTTTCTTATAAGGGATTGGTTTCTTAATTTTTTGTCAGAAATAAAATGAACTTAGTCGACACCCACTCACATATTTACGGAGAAGAATTCGCCGAAGACAGAGCAGAAGTCATCGAGAGATTAAAAGCCAATCACGTAACGAGAGTCTATTTTCCAAACATAGACAGCACCAGCATCGAAGACATGCACAAGATGGAGGCAATGGAACCAGATCTGTTCAGGTGCATGATGGGTCTGCACCCAACCAGCGTCTCTGAAAATTACAAAGAGGAGCTGGACATTGTATCTCAATGGTTAGATAAACGGCAATATGTTGGCATAGGAGAAATAGGAATAGACCTCTATTGGGACGATAAATTCAAGAAGGAACAAATTGAGGTTTTCGAGACCCAAATGCAGATGTCAATAGAGAAAAATCTACCTATTATAATCCATTCGAGAAATGCGTTTGAAGAGATAGTGGCCTCTATTAGGAAATTTCCGAAAGGAAGCTTCAGAGGTATATTTCACAGTTTCGGAGGCACAAAAGAGGAGGCCGAAGTCATCTTCGGGCTCGGTGATTTCAAACTAGGAATTAACGGAATCATCACTTTCAAAAATTCCACATTAGGAAACGTTGTCAAAGAAATACCTAACAATAAAATAGTCTTAGAGACTGATTCTCCATACCTTACACCCGTGCCATTCAGAGGAAAACGAAATGAGAGTTCTTTCATCCTGTATACTGCCCAGAAAATTGCAGAGATAAAAGAATTAAGTGTAGAAATGATTGGCAACATGACAAAAGCAAATGCAGAAGAAGTTTTTTCTCTATGAAAATTTTAAAAATTACTTCGAAATATTTGATTAGAAATAAAAAATTGTAGAAATTTGTTGCCCTAAAGGAAACAATGTGTAGAAACGTGAGATTCGTTCAGCATGGAGAGATGCTCGAGTGGCTGAAGAGGCACGCCTGGAAAGCGTGTATACATCAAAAGTGTATCGCGAGTTCGAATCTCGCTCTCTCCGCAAAACAAAAAACAAATTATTTTAATTAGTAACTAATATCAAAAAAAGAAAATGAAAAAGGTATTTGCAGTTTTAGCAATTTTAGGACTTTTTACATTCGGCATTTCTTCGAATGTTTTAGCTCAAGAGGGTGAAGTTGCTCAAGAAGAGACAGTTCAAAACGAAGCTCCAGCACAAGAGGCAGCACCTGCAGAGGTAGCTCAAGCTCCAGCACAGGCAGCACAAGCAGAAGCAACTCCAGTAGCTGAAGAAGATGGAGGTATGTACAAAGCTTTGAAGATTAAGTTTATCGAGGGTGGTGCTGGTTTCATGGCTAGTATTGCTCTTTGTTTGATTTTCGGTCTTGCACTTTGTATTGAGAGAATTATCTACTTAAGCTTAGCTTCAACTAACTCTAAGAAGATGCTTCAAGATATCGAAGATGCTTTGAATGAGAAAGACACAGAGAAAGCAAAAGAGATTTGCCGTAACACTCGTGGTCCTATCGCTTCTATCTTCTATCAGGGTATCTCTCGTATCGACGAAGGTGCTGACGTTGTTGAGAAGACAGTTGTTTCTTACGGAGGCGTTCAAACTGGTCTTTTGGAAAAGAACATTACTTGGATTGCATTGTTTATCGCACTTGCCCCAATGTTAGGATTCATGGGTACTGTAATCGGTATGATCCAGGCGTTCGATAAGATTCAACAAGTAGGTGATATTTCTGCTACAATCGTTGCAGGAGGTATCAAAGTCGCTTTGTTGACAACAGTGTTCGGATTGATTGTTGCTATGGTTCTTCAAATCTTCTTGAACTTCATTCTTACAAGAATCGAGGCTTTAACTTCAGAAATGGAAGATACTTCAATCTCATTAACTGACATGGTAGTTAAATACCAAGCTCAGAAATAAATTCGTAACACTAAAGTTTAAATAAAAAAACATGCAAAGCTTAAATAAAATACCAACGATAGCATTAGCTATTCTACTAGCCATTTCAATAGTAGTTAGCTTAATGTTCTTCTTCGGTGGGGATGTTGACCCAAATGCTGAGTACCCAGAGCCAAACTTTACAGGCTCATTACTTAATTGGGGCTATATATTATTTGTACTAACAGCTGTTGTAACAATCATATTAGCCATTGCAGGTTTCATCATCAGATTAGGATCGGATTTTAGATCAGCAATCATATCTATATGCGGAATCTCAGCAGTTATAATATTGTTACTTATCACTTACTTTTCAGCTGATGTAACTCCATACGCAAACCTCTCTGAAGATACTGATCAAAGCGAAGTATCTATGAGACTTACAAACATGTGCGTAGTTTCATCATTCATTTTGGCTGGAATTGTAACATTGGTAACATTGCTAGGATTCTTAGTAAAACGTATTAAATAAGCAACAGAAATGGGTAAAAAAAGAGAAGTACAGGAAATCAACGCTAGTTCAATGGCGGACATTGCTTTCTTGTTGCTTATATTCTTTCTAGTCACCACTTCTATGGCAACAGACAAGGGTTTGTTGAGAGTTCTCCCCGCTCCTCTGCCTAAAGACCAAAAGGTCGTAGACGAGGATGTCAAAATCAAGGAGAGAAACGTTCTTCAGATTCTAGTTAACAGCAACGACGAGTTGATGGTTAATGGTCAGCCAATGGAAGTCAGCAGACTAAAAGAGAAAGCAAAAGAGTTTATTGCCAACCCTAACAATTCTGAGGAATTGCCAGAGAAGGAAGTAATCAATGCACCGTTCGTAGGTAATGTAGCCATCACAAAAAACCACGTTATCTCATTGTTGAACGACCGAGGAACCTCATATCAAGTATATCTTTCAGTGCAAAACGAACTTGTCGCTGCATATAATGAATTACGTGACGAGTTCTCTCGTCAAAAGTTCGGTATTTCTCTAACAGATTTAGCTAATAGCGATCCCGAGAAATATGATGTAGTCACAAAGAAGGTTTACTCAATGAAGATATCTGAGGCCGAACCTAAAAATTACGGAAAGGAAGGAGGCAACTAATGGCAAAGTTCAGAAAAGGAGGAGGTAAAAAACTAAACGCTATCAGTACGGCTTCATTGCCTGATATCGTGTTCATGCTATTGTTCTTCTTCATGACAACAACAACCATGAAGGAAGTAACTCTTAAAGTGAATCAGAAGATGCCAGAGGCTACCGAGCTCACAAAAATGGAAAAGAAATCTTTGGTTAAATTCATCTATATTGGAAAACCAAAGAAAGAATTCCAAAAAGCAATGGGTACAGGTTCGAGAATTCAGTTGGACGATGCTTTCGCCAACGATCCATTTGAAGTTGAGCAATACATTTCGCGTGAAAGAGCTTCCATGAAGGAAGAGGATCAAGGTCAAATGATTGTTTCACTGAAGATCGACAAGGACACTAAGATGGGTATTGTAACTGACGTTAAACAAGCATTGAGAAATGCTTACGCTCTTAAGATCAGCTACACGGCTACTCAAAGAGTAAACAAGTACAATTAATCTCCTATCCGAGAATATAGAAAAAGGCTGCATCTTTACGATGCAGCCTTTTTTGTTTTTGTATTGTCACGTCCTGAAATAGCGTTACAACAAAAAAGTAACGAATATGAAAGGAAAAGAAAGACAGTACGTTAGACGTTCACAAAAAGACGGATCAGCGGATAGGTGGGGTTGGTATAGCGACAAGAATCCCCAGATTCAAGAATAAAGTTTGGCAAGCCTGTACATGAAAAACTTCACGTCTGCCACGCCCCTGAACTGTGTTCGGAAAG
>Ga0172378_10003190_pt1 | contig 15425 bp, 9 predicted proteins | sample GrowelOW332metaG_FD_119755 | JGI IMG/M metagenome (GOLD analysis project Ga0172378, IMG submission 119755) | Groundwater microbial communities from an aquifer near a municipal landfill in Southern Ontario, Canada - Pumphouse #3_1 metaG | ecosystem: Environmental > Aquatic > Deep subsurface >... | reverse complement strand
TTAAGACAGATAGTCTTAACTATGACCGATTGTTTCACTTAGGTTATTATTTTGATGGAGGTACTCTTACTGATGATAAGAATACGCTTGTTTCTGATTGGGGAGAATATAGTCCTGATACTAAATGGGCTGTTTTTAATCATGAAGTAGAATTGCATAATGATCAATTGCATCTATATTCTGATACTTTAAAATACAATACTGATAACAAGGAAGCTCTTATTTTAGGACCTTCAACGATCGATAGTAAAACGAATCATATCTATTCTGAAAAAGGAATTTATTATACTGCTCAGGGACAAGCTGAGTTACTTGATCGATCGGTCTTGACTAATGGTTCAAAGCGTATGGTAGGAGATAGCATCTTTTATGATCGTGTAAGAGGTTATGGCGAGGCTTTTGGTCAAGTGAATATGAAGGATACCGAACAGAAGAATATTCTTAAAGGAGATTATGTTTTCTATAACGAAATCATGCAAAGTGCATTTTCTACAGGAAGAGCTGAGGTCATTGACTTCTCACAAGGCGATAGCTTGTTTATGCATGCTGATACGCTAGAATTGAATACGACCAATTTTTCTACAGATAGTGTTCGTCGAACTGTACTAGCTTATCATCATGTACGTTTCTATAGAAAAGACATTCAAGGCGTTTGCGATTCTTTAGCTTTTGAGTCAAAAGATTCTTGCTTAGTTCTCTACAAAAATCCGATTCTTTGGAATATGAATAAACAGCTTTATGGTGAAGAAATTCAGGTTTATCTTAATGATAGTACTGTTAAAAAGATAGTTATTCCAGCTCAAGCCTTTTCTATAGAAAAAAAGGATTCTGTCAACTATGACCAAATTTCAGGTAAGAAGATGGAGGCTTTCATGGAAAATGGTTTGTTGCACCAAGTGGATGTAACAGGAAATGTGCAAGTAGTTTATTATCCTCAAGATTCCAAAACTGGAGAAATGATTGGTATGAATGTGTCTGAGAGTAGTGCTTTGAAGATGATTATTACTAACAATGTGATGCAGCGTATGACGATGAGTCCTAAAGCTACTGGTACCCTATATCCTATGAATCAATTGCCTGAGGATGAAAAAAGACTAGACGGTTTTGCTTGGTTTGATTATATACGACCACTCAACAGTGATGATATCTTTGAATGGCGAGCAAAACATGCCGATCAAGTATTGCATAAGAGTACTCGTAAAAAGCCAATTAGTCCCGATCGGAGTTTGGTTAATCCTATTATCGAATAATTAATCTATACCGCATGTTTCTGTTCTGATCAGCACGAAAAATACATGCAGGTACTTAAATCATTTTATTATGGCATTATTTGGGAACCGAAAGCCTAGACCTTTCGAACATAAATATATCTACGTGGACGAACGTAAAGAACGTCTAGATGATATGGAAAAGAGAGTTAAAACAGAGATGGGTATTGGACCTAAAGACCCTTACGATTCAGAAAAGATAAGAGGTAAAATCTTTGAACAGACTAAATTTGTTCGTAAACGCCATTCTGGAGTCAGTAAAGGATGGTCATATGGCTTAATTGTCTTATTAATTATAGGTCTTCTTATCTTTTGGCATTTCTTAGCCCAAGGTGTGTAGATCCTTTTTCAGTAATTATTTATTTAGAACAGTAATTCCTTTTCTATGAGTGATATTATTCAATTATTACCCGACTCCGTAGCCAATCAAATAGCTGCGGGTGAAGTCATCCAACGTCCGGGTTCTGTAATCAAAGAATTGGTTGAAAATTCTCTTGATGCAGGAGCTACAAAGATAGATGTGTTGGTTGTAGATGCGGGTAAGACGAGTATCCAAGTAGTAGACAACGGAAATGGAATGTCTATAACCGACGCTCGTATGAGTTTCGAACGCCATGCTACTTCTAAAATTAAAGAAGCAAGTGACTTATTTACTTTAACTACCATGGGATTCCGTGGAGAAGCATTAGCTTCTATTGCTGCGGTATCTTACGTTGATCTAAAAACTCGTACAGCGGATGAAGAAATGGGTATTCATATTCAAGTTCAAGGATCTGAAATTGTTGTACAAGAACCTATTGCTTGTGATGTGGGTACTAATTTCACTGTAAAAAATTTGTTCTTTAATGTTCCGGCAAGACGTAAGTTTCTTAAGAGTGATTCTACTGAATTGAGTTGTATCACTCAGGAATATGAACGAATCGTTCTTGTCAATCCTGAAGTTTCTTTTTCATTACGAAGTAATGGTGTTATGGTTTCTGAATTGCCTAAGCAAACCGAACGTCAGCGTATTATTGCCATTTTTGGTAAACGAACCAATGAAGATTTGCTTTCTTTACATTCTGATACTACTTTAGCATCTATTCATGGATTTGTAGCTCAACCTAAAAATTCTCGTAAACGGAGAGTTCATCAATATTTCTTTGTTAATGGCCGTTTTATGAGGCACCCTTATTTTCATAATGCAGTGAATCATGCTTATGAAAATCTTATACCCAAAGGGGAACATATTTCTTATTTTATCTATTTTGACGTAAATCCAGAATCTATAGATGTCAATATTCATCCGACTAAAACAGAAATAAAATTTTCTGAAGAACGTTCTATATGGCAATTACTTTCTGCTTCTATAAGGGAATCATTGGGTAAATTCAATGCGGTGCCATCAATTGATTTTGATACTAAAGATCGACCAGAGATACCTACTTTTACTAAAAGTACCCCTGTTAATACTCCTCATGTAATTGTCGATACGCACTATAATCCATTCGCTGACAATGCCATTGGAAACAACGCTGTCGGTACTTGGGGCTCTGGAATATCTGATAGCATTACTCCTTTAAATTCTTCTATTCCATCGAGTGATCGTTCAATTGGAAGTGCAAGAATATTATCCTCAAAAATTGGTGCCGCAAAAAAAGAAACAAATATTCAAGATGGTTCAGAAAAGGAGTCCAATAAGACCACTATTCTCGGTTCTAAGTTAAATAATTTGGTTCGTTCTGATAGCCAAGAAAGTATAGCAATTGATGAAACCTATATTACTGAGAATAAAGCTGCTACTGATTATATTCCTCATTTTCCTGACATAACAACCAGAGAATCTGATTTACAATCCAACAAAGAAATTCAAAAAGTATCTTCGGCTAACCTTCGAAATTCTAATAACAAAATCGATGATAAGTTCAAAGGTATGCAAGAATCAGCTTCTCTGCCTGATACTCATTTATTAGCATCGTCTATAAATATTGAATCTTTGGCAGATAGTGATGGAGTTGTTATTAATAATGATGTAGAGAGTAAGCAATCATCATTGCTTGCCGATCAAGGAGAAACTACCGTTCATCTTCAAGATTCGAAGTATCTTAGACTTCGCGCTGGTTATATAGTCGTCTCCATGGACAATGAACTAGTGCTTATCGACCAGCATCGGGCTCATGTTAGAGTGTTGTATGATCGTTATTTGCGTCAGATGACGCAACATCATTCTGTTTCAATGGGTGTCCTTTTTCCCGAGATCTTAGAAATCCCACAGTCTGATGTTACATTGCTTGACCAAATAATTCCAGATTTGGAATATATAGGGTTCGATTTGGCTAGTTTAGGAGGGGGGAGCTACTCTATTAATGGTATTCCTCCAACTTTAGAACTGAGCAAAGCAGTGGACCTTATTAAACAAGCTATTTACGAAGCAACTGAGACGGGGAAGAATATACAAACTGGTAGACAGGAATCACTCGCATTTACTTTTGCGAGGAATACAGCAATTCATCGTAATAAACGTATTGATGCTGACGAAATCTCCTTATTAGTCAAACAATTGTTTCAGAGTGCTAGTCCTATGCTAACCCCTAGTGGAAAAAAGATTATTATTTCATTAAAACAATCTGATATTATATCAATGTTTGATTAATTTACGCGTCATTTCTTGAGTTATCTACTAGATGGGGATAACTTACCTTATCGGTGGATAACTTTTAAAAGTGGTGGGTAACTCTTCTCTTTTATAATTAATAGTCATTTATTCTTGAGGCAAAAACATAGATATACGCTTTAGAATCATTACATTTGTATATTACATTAATGTGTACTTTATAAAAAAAGAATCTTCTTATATATGAAAGAATTTATCAAATCACAAGCAGATAGTGAAGAAACAGTACTTATTGCACTTATCACTAAGGTTCAAGATGAGAAAATGACACAAGACTACCTGTCTGAATTAGCTTTTTTAGCTGAAACGGCAGGAGCTAAAGTTGTTGAGCGTTTTACTCAACGATTAGAAAAACCCAATACTGCAACCTTTATCGGAAAAGGGAAATTAGAAGAACTTCGCTTATATATTAGCGAACATGAAATTGGTATGGTTATATTTGATGATGAACTTTCTGCAAGGCAACTTAGAAATATAGAAAAAGTGTTGGAGGTTAAAATTCTAGACCGTACTGCTCTTATTCTAGACATTTTTGCCATGCGAGCTCAAACAGCTCATGCCAAAACCCAAGTAGAACTTGCACAATATAAATATATGCTTCCTCGATTGACTCGTCTGTGGACTCATCTTGAACGCCAGGCTGGTGGTTCTGGTAGTGGTACAGGTGGTTCTGTAGGCTTGCGTGGTCCTGGTGAAACCCAGTTGGAGATTGATCGCCGTATTGTCGAGAAACGAATCTCTTTTCTTAAGACTAAACTCCTTGATATCGAGCGTCAGAAATCAACCATGCGTCAGAATAGGAAACAACTTATTCGTGTAGCCTTAGTCGGTTATACCAACGTAGGTAAATCGACATTGATGAATCTATTAGCTAAGAGTCAAGTTTTTGCAGAGGACAAACTCTTTGCTACTTTAGATACTACAGTACGTAAAGTCATTATTGAAAATTTACCATTTCTTCTTACAGATACGGTCGGATTTATTCGTAAACTTCCTACTGATTTGGTCGAATCATTCAAAAGTACTCTTGACGAAGTTCGTGAAGCAGACTTTTTGATTCATATCGTGGATATTTCGCATCCTGAATTTGAAGACCAATTGAAGGTTGTCGATCAGACCTTGTCTGATATCAAGGGTGGAGACAAACCTACAATCATTGTATTCAATAAGATAGATGCATACAATTTTGTTCCAAAGGATGAAGATGATTTGACTCCAAGGACACAAGAGAATATCCCTTTTGAGGAAATCAAACAAACTTGGATGGACAAAATGGGTGAAAATTGTATTTTTATCTCTGCTAAAGAAAAAGAGAATATAGATGAATTGAAGCAATTAATGTATGCTAAAGTAAAGGAACTTCATTTAAAGAGATTCCCTCATAGTAATTTTCTTTTCCAAAATTATGATGATTTAGATAATCAAAACGAGTAAATGCAGTGCTATTTTTGGCATACTCCAGATGCTTTTCGTACTTTTGCGACATCTATGTATTCATAGACTAGTGTTATAGCTTGAATTATTTCAATTATTTAGAATATACATATTATGGTAACAATTCCCAAATTTAAATACCAGCCAATGTTTCAGCTGGGAGAAGACAAAACTGAGTATTATTTGCTTACAAAAGACCATGTCTCCGTAGGAGATTTCGAGGGTAAGCAAATCTTGAAAATAGAAAAGGCGGGTTTGACCAAGATGGCTAATACTGCTTTTCGTGATGTTAGTTTCTTGTTGCGTCGTGAGCACAACTTGATGGTTGCTAAAATACTTTCAGATCCCGAAGCTTCAGACAATGATAAATATGTAGCTCTTACTTTTTTGCGTAATGCAGAAGTTTCTGTTAGAGGAAAACTTCCTTTGTGTCAAGATACTGGTACCGCTATTATTCATGGAGAAAAAGGGCAACACGTGTGGACTGATTTTTGTGATGAAGAAGCATTATCTGAAGGAGTATACAAAACTTATACAGAAGAAAATCTTCGTTATTCTCAGAATGCTCCACTTACTATGTATGATGAAGTAAATACTAAATGTAATCTTCCTGCTCAAATTGATTTGGAAGCCACAGAAGGTATGGAATATAGATTTCTTTGTGTCACAAAGGGTGGTGGATCTGCTAACAAAACTTATTTGTATCAAGAGACCAAAGCCTTGCTAAATCCAGATACACTTATCCCTTTCTTGGTAGAAAAAATGAAAAGTTTAGGTACAGCAGCTTGTCCTCCTTATCATATCGCATTTGTCATTGGTGGGACCTCAGCTGAGAAAACACTACTTACAGTGAAACTTGCATCTACAAAATATTATGATGAATTGCCAACAACAGGTAACGAGTCAGGCCGTGCTTTTCGTGATATAGAACTAGAGAAGAAGATGCTTATCGAAGCACACAGGATAGGTTTAGGAGCTCAGTTCGGCGGTAAATATTTGGCACATGATGTACGTATTGTACGTCTTCCTCGTCATGGCGCTTCATGTCCAGTAGGAATGGGTGTTTCTTGTTCAGCTGACCGTAACATTAAGTGTAAGATAAACAAAGATGGTATCTGGATAGAGAAAATGGATGATAATCCAGGTAACTTGATTCCTGAAGAACTTCGTAATGCTGGTGAAGGTAATGCAGTACAGATTGACTTGAACCAACCAATGAAAGAGGTGCTTAAGAAATTATCTCAATACCCTGTTTCTACTCGTCTTTCTCTTAATGGAACAATTATTGTTGGCCGTGATATTGCTCACGCTAAGATTAAAGAACGTTTGGATAATGGAGAACCGATGCCAGAATTCCTAAAAAATCATCCTATCTACTATGCTGGACCTGCTAAGACTCCAGAAGGTATGGCTTGTGGTTCAATGGGACCAACTACTGCTAATCGTATGGATCCTTATGTTGATCTGTTCCAATCTCAAGGCGGTAGTATGATTATGTTAGCTAAAGGTAATCGTTCTCAAATTGTTACTGACGCATGTCAAAAACATGGTGGTTTCTATCTCGGTTCTATTGGTGGACCAGCAGCGATTTTAGCTCAGGAGAATATAGAGAAGATTGAATGTCTTGAATATCCTGAACTAGGGATGGAAGCAATTTGGAAGATTGAGGTTCATAATTTCCCTGCATTTATTCTTGTAGATGATAAAGGGAATGACTTTTTCAAACAAATCAAGCCTTTGCCAACTTGTGGGTTGTAATACCGATTGATATAAAATCAACAGTTTATCCAAGGTGATAAACATAAAATCTAATAGAGGGTCAGCTAATTAATTTTAGTTGACCCTCGTTGTTTCTTTTTATATTATTAAATATAAAGTAATAGAAAGTTTGGTTTTGTACTATTCAACATATATCTTTGCCTATGACCCTTATATATAATCTAGGCTATTGTCTAGCAAGAGGGGATATAGTGAAAATAATACCGTTATAGTTATAAAATCCGTTGAATCTAAAAGAATACACCCAGGTTTTCGAAAAATATAAGTCTCGATTTATTCGTTTTGCGACTTCTTATTTAGGTGATGCATCTTCTGCTGAAGATGTCGTCATGGAAGCTTTTATGGGTCTATGGAATAGGCGGGATACACTTTCTCCGGAGGAATCTCCTGCTTATGTACTGACTATAATCAAAAATAAATGTCTTAATATTTTGCGTGATACTAAGACTCATCAAACTATAGAATCCAATATAGCTAGCCAGAATCAGCGCATCACAGAGCTTAGGGTCTCATCTCTTAAAGCATGTGACCCTCAAGAATTATTAGATGCCGAATTAAAAAAAATGGTTGGAGATGCCTTAAAGAAACTACCTAAAAAGACTCGAAGTATCTTTTTGAGAAGCCGTTATAAAGAAGAGAGCTATCGTGAGATTTCAGCTGCAATGGGTTGTACTATAAAAAATGTAGAGTATGAGATATCAAAAGCGTTAAAACTGTTGCGTAGAGAATTGAAAGATTATCTACCTTCCATCTTTTTCGGCTTTTTTTGATGTTTTTTACCTTGTTTATTAGGGTATATGAAGTTTGATGTGTTATTTAAATAAGAGAGTGATTTTTTAGGATAGATGTCTTTAGTACATCTACTGCTATACAATTTTTGAAAATATAATGGATAAAGAGATTTTATATAAATATTTTAATCATACAAGTTCATCTGATCAAGATGAACAACTACTTCATTGGCTAGATGAAGATTCTTCACATCTTGAAGAATTGGAAAGAGAGCGCAAATTATATGATGTGCTTTTGATGTCTGATGCACCAAACATAGTAATGAATTCAGGTAAGGAAAATATTTTGCATTTGTGGAAGCTAGTAGCAAGTTATGCGGCCATTATATTTATCTTCTTTGGAATCGGTTATTGGTTTGCCGACCAAAACAAAAGCCAAGTAAGAGGTGCGTTTGCGGTTATTGAAGTTCCCGCTGGACAACGAACTAATGTTACACTTTCTGATGGTACATATATCACACTAAATTCTCTCTCTAGACTTAGATACCCTCAATCTTTTGGAGGAGACCTTCGTGAAGTAGAATTAGTAGGTGAAGGCTATTTCAAAGTTAAACATGATAATGAACATCCCTTTATAGTTCACACAACCAATTGTGCTGTTCGTGTTTTAGGTACTGAGTTCAATATTCAGACACAGAGTTCAATCCATCCTTTTGCTGTTTCTTTAGTCAAAGGGTCAGTTCTCTTACATGACAATTCGTTGGCCGAAAAAGACTTTTTAATGGAGCCTAATCAGCGTGTTATATTTAAAAATCATAAGTTTGTGACTGCTCAGATACCAGATTATGAAGATTTTTCATGGAGAAATGGCGTATTAAGTTTTCACAATGAATCGTTTGAAAATTTAGTTGAAACCTTTGAATCAACTTATGGAGTTAAATTCGTTAATTTGATGAAGCATACACCTACGAACAATTTTACAGGAAAAATATTAATAAATGAAGGAGTCGATCATGCGTTGTGGGTATTGTCTCGCAATTCAGATTTTGATTACTTTAGAGATACAACAGAGCATAGCACTATCTATTTGAAAGACAAATAAGAAGAAATCTGATCCAACAGAGGAAGGAGAGTAAGCATATTTATATGTTTTCTCTCTTTTTTTATGAAAAAGAGCAATTCTTTTTAGGGGAAAGACAAGTTTACGTGTTATCAATATGTAAGGGTGAAACTGAAGGCCTTCAGCTTACCATTACATTAACCTAGTGTATTACATACCTTTCTAACCTAAAAAAGCTAATGAAATATAAGTAAAAACATTCCGCTCATTGTAAGAAGTTCTATTCTTACAATCTTTTATCTAACTATTAATTATTTTTTTAAGTTTGTAATGACTTAGTTACTTCTTAGAAAAATCGAAAAACAAAATTTTATTCATATGAATCTATTGAAGATGTTACAAATGAGGCGTCTATTGTTGATTTGTTTTGTTTTTTGCTTGTTTGGAAGTGTACCTTCCTTCGCGCAAAATAAAAAAGTGACCCTAAACGAAACCAATACAGCTCTCGTAAAGATTCTCCATCAAATCGAGAAACAAACCAAGTATTTATTTGTTTATGGAGAAGATGTAGATATTAACCAGCAGGTTGATATTAGTGTCAATAACAAATTATTAAATGAAGTTTTAAATTCATTATTTGCTGGCAAACAAATTACTTATGCCATTGATCAAAGTAATATTGTCTTGTCATATCGTACTTTAGAACAAATAAAAAGTGGAAATGTACAAGGTGTAATTAAAGATGCTGATGGTGAACCACTTATTGGTGCAACGATTCGAATTGAAGGTGAAAATAGCGGAACCGTGACTGATTTTGATGGTCGCTTTTCACTCAATATTTCAAAAATCACATCAAAAACTACATTAGTCATTGACTATGTAGGCTACAAAGAACAGAAAATTAAAGTTGGCAACCAGCGCAATTTTACTATTGTGATGGAAGATGCTTCGACAGCATTGACAGAAGTTGTGGTAACTGCTTTAGGTATCAAACGTTCTGAAAAAGCACTTAGTTATAATGTTCAACAAGTTAAAGATGACGCATTGGTTACTAATAAAGATGCTAACTTCGTCAACTCTCTTAATGGAAAAGTAGCTGGTGTTACTATAAATAGTAGTTCATCTGGTGTTGGTGGAGCTTCAAAAGTTGTAATGCGTGGTACAAAATCCATCGCGCAATCAAGTAATGCACTTTATGTGATTGACGGTATCCCTATGTTCAATACAGGTGGCAGTGGTTCTACGGAATTTGGTTCAGCTGGTTCTACTGAAGGAATTGCTGATATCAATCCTGAAGATATAGAAAATATTTCAGTATTGACAGGTGCTGCTGCAGCTGCTCTTTATGGTAGTAACGCATCTAATGGTGCAATTGTTATTACAACAAAGAAAGGTAAAGCAGGCAAAACTTCGCTTAGCGTTAGTAGTAGTACAGAGTTTCTTACAGCATTGGTTACTCCAAATAGACAAAATCGATACGGAACAGGTGATTTGAATTCTTCAACAGATGTATTAGATCAAAGTTGGGGACATAAATTAGCTGCTCAAGACCGTATGAATTATAGTCCTCAAGATGATTTCTTCGAAACAGGAGTTGTCAACATGCAGAATGTTTCTCTTTCTACTGGTACCGAGCTTAATCAGACTTATTTATCAGCTAGTCAAGTTGCTTCACAAGGTTTGGTTCCTAATAATAAATACGACCGTCTAAACTTTACATTTCGTAATACAACTAGTTTTCTTAATGACAAGATGAAATTAGATTTGGGTGGTAGTTATATTCGTCAGAAAGACCAAAATATGGTTAACCAAGGTATTTATTCTAATCCTTTGGTTGAATCTTATCTTTTCCCTTCAGGTGATGATTGGAGTGATATCAAGATGTACGAGCGCTATAATTCTGAGAGAAGAATTTCCACACAATACTGGCCTCAAGGTTTAGACGAATACGTAGGACAAAACCCTTATTGGATTGCCTATAGAAATGTTCGTAAAAACAATAAGAAACGTTATATGTTCAATGCATCTCTATCTTATGATGTACTTGATTGGCTGAATCTAGCAGGACGTGTTCGCGTTGATAATTCAAATAATGAGTATACCACTAAGAATTATGCATCGACTAACACGACACTTACTGAAGGCTCAGATAATGGATTTTATGACTTGGTAAATACAGAGTCACAACAAACCTATGCTGATTTCTTAGTAAATATCAATAAGCGATTTGCTGAAATCTATACGTTACAAGCTAATGGTGGTATCTCTTATTCCGATATTCGTGAAGACGGAACTGAAATAAGTGGTCCAATCCGTGCAGATGGAATTCCAAACTTATTCAATGTCTATCAATTGGATGATAACAAAACAGCACGCAAACAATCTGGTTGGAGAGAACAAACTAAATCAATGTTTCTTAGTACTGAATTTGGCTACAAAGGGGCCTATTACTTGACCTTAACAGCTCGTAATGATTGGCCTTCTCAGTTGGCTGGTCCAAATTCTTCAAAGAAATCATTTTTCTATCCATCAGTTGGTACTTCTTTTGTGTTGAGCGAAATTTTCACTTTGCCAACCGAAATCGAATATGCTAAAGTTCGTGCTTCCTATGCTTCTGTCGGTCTTCCTTTCCCTCGTTTCTTGGCTAATCCAACTTATGCTTGGGATAATAAAAATAAAGTATGGCAGACCAAGTCAAACTATCCAATGTACAATCTGAAACCAGAACGTACTGATTCTTATGAGTTCGGTTTGAGTCTACGTTTTTTGAAGCACTTTAACTTGGATGCTACCTATTACTATACTAAGACATCTAATCAAACTTTTGATCCTAATATTTCTGTATCATCCGGTTATTCTACTTTGTATGTGCAAACAGGTTCTGTAGAAAACAATGGTTTTGAATTATCTCTAGGTTATCAAAATAAATGGGGTGATTTCGCATGGGATTCTAACTATACCCTTAGTGCTAATAAAAATAAGATTACTGAGTTAGTTGACAACTATGTACATCCTGAGACTGGAGCCATCATAAACAAAGATCGTTTGGATATTGGTGGACTTTCTCAAGCTCGTTTCATCCTTAAAAAAGGAGGTAGCTTAGGCGATCTTTATTCTATAGCAGATCTTCAAAGAGATAGCGAAGGAAATATCCTAGTAAACAAAGATGGTAATGTTAATGCTTTGTACAATGTAGAGGACATCAAATTAGGAAGTGTATTTCCAAAAGCAAATATGGCTTGGAGTAATAACTTCAAATACAAAAATGTTAATCTTGGATTTATGGTATCAGCTCGTTTAGGAGGTATCGTATATTCTGCTACGCAAGCGGCTATGGATCGCTACGGAGTGTCTGCAGAATCAGCTGATGCACGCGATGCAGGTGGTGTGATTATTAATGGGAACAATGTAATTGGTGCTCAAAATTGGTACGGTACAGTAGCCTCAGAGAGTGGATTACCACAATTCTATACTTATAGCGCAACAAATGTACGTCTTCAAGAAGCGCACCTAGGTTATACCTTTGGAAAAGATATGCTTTGGGGAGTTGGTTCACTTAATATTAGTTTCGTTGCTAAAAATCTATGGATGATTTACAACAAAGCACCATTTGATCCTGAATCTGTAGCTTCTACAGGAAACTATTATCAAGGGATTGATAACTTTATGATGCCTAGTACACGTAGTCTTGGATTTAATGTACGTATGAAATTTTAATTCGAATAACAATGAAAAAACAAACAATATACGCGGCTATTTTGTCAGGATTGGTGATGACTACTACTGCTTGTACAGATAACTACAAGGAGTATAATACCAACCCTTATGAGGCCAACAAAGAACAGATGAGTTACGATGCTTATAATATCCGTGCTGCCATCGTCGGTATGGAAGGATACATCGTACCTGTTGATGTCAATATGAGTCAGTTTATGGAGTGCTTACTTGGTGGCTCTTTCGGAGGATATCTAGCCGATTCCAATCAAGGATTTTATGGTAAAAACTATGCTACATACAATCCACAACAACATTGGATACAAGTTGCTTTCAATGATATCATTCCTAATATATATAAAAATCTAGCACAACTAAAGCAAGTGACAGATGATCCTACTTTTTTAGCTGTAGGTAATATCATTAAAGTAGCAGCTGTTCACCGTATCACTGATATTTATGGACCTATTCCATATAGCAAAATCGGTGAAGATGGTAAATTAGAGACTGCTTATGACACTCAAGAGGAAGTATATAATACAATGTTTGCAGAACTCGATGATGCAATCAATGTGCTGACTCCAATGAGAACGTCAAATTTTAGTGCAAACGCAGATAAAATATTTAGTGGAAACACTGAAAAATGGATACGCTTTGCTAATTCATTGAAATTGCGTTTAGCCATGCGTATTGCCTATGTCAATGTGGATTTAGCTAAGCAAAAAGCAGAGGAAGTCATGGCACATGAGATAGGACCTATGTTAACCAATGATGATTGCGCTTTCAATAATGTAGCAGAATCTCCATTTAGAGTAGTCATGTATGATTACAATGGAGGTGACTCTCGCGTCTCTGCTGATATTACTTCCTATATGAATGGATATAATGACCCACGTAGAGAGAAATATTTCACTCAATCTACTTTCACTGAAGAGGATCTTAATACCCAAGAAAATGGCTATTATGGACTTCGTTCAGGTATTCAAATCCCTACATCTGATTTGTGTCATAAATATGCAAATATGAATATTGCATCGGGCCCAAACAAACTACTTCTTATGAATGCTGCAGAAACAGCTTTCTTACGTGCCGAAGGAGCTATGAGAGGTTGGAATATGGGAGATACTGCTGAAAATCTATACAATGAGGGTATCAGATTATCTTTTCAACAATGGGGAGCTCAAGGAGCAAATCAGTATCTGTTGGATGATTCATTGAAACCAATGAAATATGTAGATCTTGCAAATGCAGCAAATAATGGAACAGATGTCAGTACGATTACTGTCAAATGGGACGATGCTGCAGATATGGAACAGAAGTTAGAACGTATTATTACTCAGAAATGGATTGCTAATTTTCCTTTGGGAATTGAAGCTTGGTCTGATTATCGTAGAACAGGATATCCTATGTTGATGAAAGCTCTTTCTAACCTAAGCAATGGGGTTGTTAGTACTGAACGAATGGCTCGTCGCCTTCCTTATCCACAACGTGAATACACCGAGAATACAGTAAACGTACAGGCAGCTGTTTCATCATTGGGTGGTCCTGATAACATGGCTACTCCAGTATGGTGGGATGCTAAATAATAAAAAGTATAGACAATGAAAAAAATATTTAAACGTATTATAGCACTTCCTATCCTAGGAGTTGCTGCACTTGGATTGATTACTTCATGTAGCGACTGGACTGAACAAGAACAGTTAACTATAGATCAAGTAACTATTCAAGAACAAAATCCTGCTTTATATGCACAATATTTAGAGAATTTAAAAGCATATAAGGAATCGGCTCATCAGAAAGTTCTTGTTTGGTTTGACAATTCTGCTGAAAAAGCTACAGGACGAGTGGACAATGTGACTGCTTTGCCTGATAGTATTGATTTAGTAGTGATGGCGTCTCCTGATAATCTTCCTGCTTGGCAGGCTCAAGAAATGGCTGAAGTTCGTGAGAAGAAAGGAACTAAGTTCTTACTCTCATTTGATTTTGACCAAGTGAAATTGAAATATGACCTTTGGAAGGCAGATGTAGATGCAGCTAATACTGCTGCTCATGCAAAAGCGATAGCAGATGCTGCTGCCAAATCTGAAGAAACTGGTGAAACAGTCGAACCAGAATCTGTAGAAGAAATGATTATACCTTCGTTTGAAAATTATCTAGTAGATACTCTTAACGTATCTGTATCTCTCGTAGATAAATACAACTATAATGGGATGGTTTTTGCATACAAAGGAAAAGGAATCAATTTGATGACAGATGTCGAGAAAGCACAATATCTCAATTATCACAACCTTTTCATTGGTATCGTTAATGATTGGGTCACTCGTCAACCAGAGAATGTATTTGTTTTTCAAGGATATCCTCAAAATCTATTGAATAAAGATTTCCTAACAAATGCTTCGTTGATCGTGATTCCTTGTCGTGCTGTCAGTGCTGAATCTGGACTTACCTATCAAGCTATACTAGCTAGTGTAGAAGGAGTACCTACAGACCGTTTAGCTGTACAAATAGAAACAACTTCTTTAGATGATACTGATTTAAATACCGGATATTGGAATGCAGGTTCTCTTGAATCTCTTATTGGAGCTGCTGAATGGAGTGCTTCATCACATGATGGGTTTACTGTTGCAGGTTTAGGTATCTATAATGTAAGCAATGATTATTACACTACTGGTCTTAGTTATAGTACTGTACGTTCAGCCATTAATATTATTAACCCTTCTACAAAATAATAATCTATGAAACGTAATTATATATTTACACTTTTATTATCCTGTATCGTTTTCACT
>Ga0172378_10003188_pt1 | contig 15426 bp, 11 predicted proteins | sample GrowelOW332metaG_FD_119755 | JGI IMG/M metagenome (GOLD analysis project Ga0172378, IMG submission 119755) | Groundwater microbial communities from an aquifer near a municipal landfill in Southern Ontario, Canada - Pumphouse #3_1 metaG | ecosystem: Environmental > Aquatic > Deep subsurface >... | reverse complement strand
TATGACGATGATTGCTTTGACAACAGGCGCCTGGTCTGTTGAAACACCCATTGCAAGAAGTGTTGTCGTGATAGCCTGTATCGTGTATGCGCCGATTATGGATCCTGCCATGTTGAATCTGCCTCCGCCGAGGCTGTTGCCGCCGAGTGCTACTGCCAGGATGGCATCAAGTTCATAGTTGAGTCCTATGTTATTTGAATCAGCACAGTAGATCCTGGATGATGCAACCATTCCTGCCATGCCTGCGCATATACCACAGATAAGATAGCACATGAAGCAGATCATGTCTGAATTGAGGCCGGCGATCTTGGCTGCTCTGCTGTTGATACCTACTGACTGAATGTATGTGCCGAGCGCTGTCTTCTTAAGGAACAGCATTACCACGATTATTACTGCGATCGTTACAAATATCGGTGTGGGAATGGGGCAGCCCGGAAGGAAATTTCCGAGGTATTTATAGGGTTCATAACGGATATATGTTATCTGGTTGTTGCAGAACAAAAGTCCTATGGCACGTGCCGCAGTGTAAAGGATAAGTGTTGCTACCATCGGCTGTATCTTAAGTTTTGCCACGAGCGCGCCGTTGAATGCTCCGCAGAGTCCGCCGAGCGCAACGCCGAACAGTATACCGATGATAAGCGGCACCTGGATCGTGCTCGTTGTGTTGACGCCAAAACCTGCGAGGACCATGCATGTACCGCAGGCCGCAAGGCTCATTACTGAACCGACTGATATATCGGTTCCTGCTGAAACTGCTACTACAAGTGTCTGTCCTACTGCCAGTATTGCTATTTCACTGCCTCTGTTGAGGACATCAATAATACGGCCATAAAGGACTCCGTTATTGATGGAAATTCCGAAGAAGCTCGGATCTTTGAAAAGATTTACCAGCAAAACAAGGAACAGGCAGAAGATCGGCAGGAACAGCTGCTGCTTTGTTACTTTCTTAAGATTTTTCATCAGTTGTCACCTCCCGCGATAGCCTTCATTACATTCTCCTGCGTCAGTTCATGATCGATCTCTCCGACCTTTTCACCATCGCGCATTACGCACATACGCGAACAGGTGCGGAGCATCTCGTCGATTTCTGACGAAATGAATATGACGCTCATACCTTCCCCGGCGAGCTTCAGGATCATCTTCTGGATCTCGGTCTTTGTTCCGATATCAATACCTCTTGTGGGTTCGTCAAGTATAAGGAGATCAGGGTGAGTCGCGAGCCAGCGGGCAATGATTACCTTCTGTTGGTTGCCGCCCGAGAGCTGCTTTAAGGCTGTCTCACGTGAAGGAGTCTTTATACTGAGTTCCCTGATGAATTCATCCGCGATCTCATTTTGTTTTGCGCGCGGAATCGTGTGGAACATTCCCTGTCTGGCCTGGAGTGCGAGAATGATATTCTCTCTCACGGAAAGATCTCCTATACAGCCATCAGCCTTGCGGTCATCAGGCAGATATCCCATGCCTTTTCTTATTGAATCTATGGGCGCCTTGATCTTCAGCTCCTCACCTTTCATTGTCTCTTTGCCGGACTGGGATTTATCTGCACCGTATATGCAGCGTACCATCTCACTGCGGCCGCTCCCCAGGAGTCCTGTAATACCTACGACCTCACCCTTGCGGATCTTGAAGTTAAACGGTTTTATCGTTCCCTTATGACTCATCCCATCGCATACGAGCAGGACTTCGCCGTCCGCTGATGCCATAGTCTCGTTCTTTATTGCTGCGAGGTCATCGAAGTCTTTGCCGAGCATAGCTGCGACCAGCTTAACTCTTGGCAGTTCAGCTACTGTGTATTCCCCGACGAAAGCGCCGTTCCTCATGACGGTTATGCGGTCACAGACCTCATACACCTGCTCGAGGAAGTGTGTTACAAATATGATACCTACGCCCTTATCTCTGAGCTGTCTCATGACTCTGAACAGCTTTTCGACTTCCTTGTCGTCCAGTGAAGATGTGGGCTCATCAAGAATCAGTGCGCGGCAGTCTCTGTCGACCGCTCTTGCGATAGCTACCATCTGCTGAATAGCGATCGAATAATTTTCAAGTGTTTGCGTCACATCGATGGAAATTTCCAGTCCATCCATGACCTTCTTAGCATTCCTGTTCATCTGTTTCCAGTCGATAAAACCAGCTTTTGTCCTGGGCTCACGGCCGATAAACAGGTTCTCCGCCACCGTAAGGTTGGGGCACAGGTTAACTTCCTGATACACAGTGGCAATACCGATCTTCTGTGCATCCTCTGTGGAATGGCAGTTTATGTTTCCTTCCACGCCTTCCATATGTACTTCTCCTGAATCACGGTTATACACGCCGGTCAGGCACTTTATTATTGTCGATTTTCCAGCACCGTTCTCGCCCATAAGTGCATGGATCTCGCCTTTGCGCAGTGTCAGCTGTGCATGATCCAGAGCGATAACACCCGGAAAAGTCTTCGTGATGTCCCGCATTGTGATCAATTCGTCATTTTCCATGTCAGCATACCTCGTTTTTCTGTAAAAACGGGGTGCTCCTTTCGGGGCACCCCTGAAGTGGTCTCTAAAACCTGATCAATAGTCAGCGTCTACGATATCCTGAGTTACAACTACGAGATCCTCAGTTACATCTTCGCCTGCATTGTTCTTATAAGAGATTGAAGGAATGATGTCCTCATTTACATACCAAGGCTCAGCCATGTACTTCTTCTGGTCTACAGTCTCGCCTGCTTCAAGCTTCTTGATGATGTCTGCGCAGTCAGGGCCCTGAAGAGGATTGCACTGGAAGTCTGCATTGATCTTGCCTGCAAGAACATCTGTAAGACCTGCTGAGCATGCATCGAAGGAAATAAGGATGACATCTTTATCAACACCGAATGAAACGCCTGCTGCTTCCATAGCCTGTTCAGCACCGAAAGCTTCGTTATCATTCTGGCAGATTACTACGTTGAACTGACCTGCATATGACTTGCAATATGATTCCATAACTGACTGGCCGCCATCCTGTGTGAAGTCGCCTGTCTGAGAATCAATGAGGTTCCAGCCGTTATCATCAACATACTGGTGGAAGCCCTTTGTACGTCCGATTTCAGCAGAAGAACCTGTGGTTCCTGTGATCTCGAGGATGTTCAGCTCATCAATACCCTTAGCTTCTGCATATGCCTTGAGCCATGCGCCTGATGCAAGACCTTCGTTTGTGAACTCAGAGCCTACCCATGCTGTGTACTTGTCTGAATCATCGATTGTACGATCGATTACGATTACAGGAATTCCTGCATCCTGAGCTTCGCCGAGGACTGTATCCCAGCCTGTTGAAACGATAGGATCGATTACGATGTAATCAACGCCCTGCTGGATGAAGTTACGAACTGCTTCGAGCTGTGCTGCTGAGTCGTTATCGCAGTCAACGAACTGAAGATCAAAACCATTCTCTTTGGAAAGAGCTGACTGAACAGAGTTTGTTGAAGCTGTGCGCCAGTCTGATTCATGTCCGACCTGAGCAAAACCGACTGTGATGAGGTCTCCGCCTGCTGCAGCTGTGTCAGATGATGCATCTGTTGCTGCTTCTGTTGTTGCAGCTGCTTCTGTTGCTGCTGCCGCTTCTGTTGCTGCTGCCGCTGCACTTGTTGCTGCTGTTGTAGATGCTGTTGATGAAGATCCGCATCCTGCAAGGAGTGTTGCTCCCATTGTTGCTGCCATGATAGTTGCTACTAATTTCTTTTTCATGTCTTACCTCCTGGGTAATATTGATATTTAACTGATGAGAACCAGTTCCTTTCTCATTTCTGATTATATTCTACAAAATTCATCCGTTCTTACAACCTGTTAATGGTGCATCTGTACAGTTTTCGTCGCTTTGACGATACAAATATGTAAGCATGTGTTACAATTCAGATACAACTCAATCTGTAATTTCGAAAATGGGTAAATTCTTTCACTGATTTTAGGAATTGCGGTTGTTTTCTTAAGATAATGCATACTTTGGAATATCTGAATTTTGTCCGTCAAATTGTCAGCAACTCTCAACATGACGATTTTTTTATGACGAAATTTAAGGATTCAGATGAAATAATTCTCCTGCCAAAAATCAAAAGTCAAAATCTTGTGCGAAAGAGACGGCAAAACAAATGCTGATATATGAGAGGCTGACAGAAGAGCTCTTAAAACTTATACCGGAAATGATCAGAAAACATGAGTGGCACTTTCCCACCGAAATGGAACTGTGCAGCGAATATGGCGTATCAAGGAGGACCGTGCGCCGGGTCCTTGACAGTCTTGAGAAAAGCGGCTTTATCAAACGTCGTCAGGGAAGCGGCTGTTACCTGACAGGCCTGCTGCCTGACGATGACAGCAACCGCATAAGTATCCTTCTAAGTTCCCCCGAAGAATACATATTTCCTGAAATCCTCAGCTCGCTCCGCAGCGAGCTTGGTGCCGGCGGATATACAGTGGCTGTTCATGCCTTTCACATGGACTTCGATCTGGAGCGGAGGATACTCCGCTCTCTTCTCGATTCTCCGCCGCGGGGCATAATATCAGAATGTGTCTGTAATCTCTCCAATCCAAACCTTGATCTTTACAGGCGTTTTGCCGATGCAGGGACCTGCGTCATTTTCCTTTATGGTCTCTATCCGAATTTCCCTGATTTTCCGGTTGTCATGGACGATAACTTTCAAGGCTCCTTCTCGCTCGTGCAGCACCTCGTATCCCTGGGGCACCGGAATATTGCCTGCCTCTTTCAGAGTGACACCGTGCAGGGCAGAGATCGTCTTCTTGGTTTCCAGTCCGGAATGATAAGCTATGGTCTTCCATTTTCTCTTGCACACACACTTCTCCTTGGCAGCGAAGTCCTGACCGGCGCCGACAGCGCCCGCCTTCCTGATGTTCTTCGCAAATTCTGCCGTGAACGCATAGAGGACTGCTCGGCTATAGTCTGTTACAACGACATGGTCGCTTATGCCCTTATAAGAGCTCTTGAAGATGTCGGGCTTTCCGTTCCAGGTGACATAAGCGTAGTCGGATTTGATGACAGTTATCTAAGACAGACAGGAAAGGTCGTATTGACATCTCTTTCTCATGGCCCGCGCTCTGTCGGCAGGGAAGCTTCCTGCCTGCTTACAGGCATGATAAAAGGACAGCCGGCCGGATCGGTCGTGCTGCCCTTCAGTCTTGTGCGCGGCAACAGTGTGCTGTCACGTCAGTAATTCACTTTGCATTATCATTCCTGTATTCTCTTGGAGTGCATCCCTGCGTTCTTCTGAAGACAAAGCTGAAATAGTGGGGATCCCTGTATCCAACAGCGGCCGCCGCCTCTGCTGTATGTACCTGTTCTTCACGAAGAAGCTGCCTCGCCTTCTCCATCTTCTTGCCGGTCACATACTCGACAAAGGTCTGGTTCATCTCCCTGCTGAATAACGAGCTGAGATAACTGCCGCTCACGCCCACCGACGAAGCCACTGAATTCAGCGATATCTGCTCATCCGTGTAATGCTCTTCTATATACTTGATAGCATCCTTCAGGACCTGATTTCCCTGAATATTTGTTTTCTTATCACGCACAGAGATTGCCGCCTTAAGCAGAGTCTCCGTATATTCTTTCATTTCTCCTGTCTCCAGTTCGAGTTTTCCTGCTATCTCAGGAAGACCTTCCATGAACTGCTCATTCGGGACTCCGCTGGATGCTGCCGATTGCATGGCCGCAAATCTGACGCTCAGCATCAGGTAGTTCCTGAAGAGTTTTGACTTGAGAACATCCCCCAGACTTTCAAGAAAGCTATCCGTAAATCCCTCGACTTCATTCATCTGACCGCTTGAGAGGAATCTCTCAAGTATCGCCGGATCAACACTCGCCGCATCAAGGTTCTGAAGCGTGTCGCGCTCTTTGTCGGCCGTGTCCGGTTCGCTCAGGATCTGCTCGAGTACATGTTCCTCTGGCCTCCAGTATCTTCTGGAAAATGCATGGTTCGCTCCGTCAAAACATTCGCGAAGCTGGCTGAATCTTTCCACCGGGGTGCCGGCTGTCACATACCAACAGCTGTCTTTTCCAAGAGAGCCGCATATCTCAGTCACTTTATCGACTCCTCTTCTTGTATAGTCAATGACCGTATCCCTGTCTCCACGGACTATGACGCAGTAAGCGTTCATGTTCCACCGCGACAGAATATATTCCTTGAATCTCAGGAAATACCCCGCGAGATCAGCTTCGGTATTCTTTATCTCAGACGTTTCCTCGCCTGTCCCGTTCTGTTCACAGCCCGACACGCAATACAGTATAAGGTTGCAGCAGGAAGCTGAAACATCAAGGTTCAGCCTTCCGGCCTCCTCATAGATCTTCTCAACGCTCAGTTTTCCACCGAATACACTCTCAAGAAATTTTCTTCTCTGGAACTGCTCATACTCACGGCTCTCAAGCTGATACTGATCAATGAAGCTCTGCTGCTCTCTGTCTGTCTCGATCTTCTGGCGCAGTTCCTCGAGCGCTTCCTTCATATCCTTGCGCGTCACAGGTTTTGACAGATATCTGTCAACTCCCTCTGTGATAGCGCGGCGCGCGTATTCAAAATCATCGAACCCGCTCATGATTATTATATGAATCTGCGGCATCTCCTGCTTGAGTATATGACAGAGAGATAAGCCGTCCATAAACGGCATTCTTATATCTGTTATGATTACGTCCGGCTTTATTTTCCTGATCTCAGGCAGTGCCATCTCGCCGTCACCGGCTTCCCCCGCGAACTCATATCCGTAATCTCCCCACGGAAAATTGTCCCTCAGGCTCTCCCTGACTACAATCTCGTCTTCTACAAGAAATACTTTAAGCATAATCCAATGATTCCTTTTCTCTGTATTAGCAGGCTCTGCTGTCTGTCAGGATCAGCACGCCGTGCACTGACAACTGACTTCATCAGACTCTGATGTCTGTCTGATTTAATAGGCTCTGCTGTCGATCACATCACCTGCATTCTCAGCCGTATAGACACTTTCATCAAGAAAATATACCTTGTCTACTGTTTCACCCGCCACGATTTTCCTGATAACGTCCGCAAGGAGTGGTCCCGTCAGGGGATTGCATTCCACGTCGACATTTATTTCTCCGTCCAGCAGCTTCTGAAGTCCGGCTCTGGTGGCGTCGTAAGAGATTACTATCATGTCACCGTTCTCGCCCGTTGTAAATCCCGCCTTGTGAATAGCCTCGAGCGCGCCTAACATCATATCATCATTCTGTGCCACAACAACATCTATGTCCTTATATTTTGACAGGAAACCATTCATCACTTCCTCGCCGAGAGCAGTGGTGAACTCTGCGTTTTCCTGTGCCAGGATGCTCCAGTTCGAGTGCTTGTCCGCTATTGCGTCAAAACCCATGGTGCGGCCGAGTTGTGCCGATGACCCTGATGTTCCCTGCAGCACCACAATATTTATATCCTCGTCCTGCCTTCCTGAACTCTCAAGGTAATCAGAGAGCCATTCGCCCGCCCTTGTTCCCTCGAAATTCATATCTTCTCCCACAAAAGTCGCGTAAAGTGAATCGTCCTTCACAGAAATGCTCCTGTCTGCAACAACTACAGGGATCCCGGCCTGTTTGGCCTCCTCCAGCACAGTGTCCCAGCCGTCCTCAACGACCGGTGCAAAAGATATACAGTCAACTCTCTGTGAAATGAAACTTCTTATGGATTTGATCTGATTCTCCTGTTGCTGTCTGGCATTTTCAAAGAGCAGGAAGAAACCGTTATCCGCTGTCAATGTGTTCTGTATAGATTCCGTATTGGCTGTTCTCCAGCCCGATTCAGATCCAAGCTGCGAGAAGCCGACGGTTATAAGGTTCTGGTCTGCTTCTCCCGCTGACTCATTTGTTTTGTCTTCCTCATCTGCCTGGTCCATGACATCAGCTGAAAATGGCATGCCGCACCCTGACATAAAAAGCGAGCTGACAAGAATGGAAACCGTAATCGCTGTTATCATTTTACGCGCCATTTTAAATGTTCTGTTTTTCTTTCTCATCCTGCCCTCCTTCCCCGTCCTTGTCATCTTTACTGTAAGGAATTGCCGGAATGACCAGTGTGACTTCAGTCCCCTCATTCTCAACGGAATCTATCGTCATGCCGTACTCCGATCCGAAATTCATGCGTATTCGCTCGTTAACATTGGCCAGTCCAAAACCTGTCTCGGTGTCTTTGCATGGTCTGCCTATCTCTTCTCTGAGGCGGATCAGCTCATCATTCTTCATCCCAACGCCGTCGTCCGAGACCTTCAGTACAATGCGCTCCCCATCTTTCCTGCCTGTCACCTTTACAGTCCCGACGCCACGCTTGTACTTAATTCCGTGATAAAGCGAATTCTCGACGATCGGCTGGAGCGAGAGCTTCAGTATCTCATAATTATCAAGTTCCGGATCAATATCGATCTCATAATTGAGGATATCGCGATACCTGACTTTCTGGATTTCAAGGTAGGAACGGATATGTTTTGTCTCATCTGAAATTGTTATATACTCTCTGCCATGGCTCAGGACCTGGCGAAAGAAGTTGGACAGTGAGACCACGACATCCTCTGCCTCTTCCTCTTTGCCGCCTTCGATCAGCCACACTATTGTATCGAGTGTGTTGTACAGGAAATGCGGATTTATCTGTTCCTGAAGAAGCCGCAGTTCCGCATGGCGCATCTTTGTCTCATCGTCGTGTATCTGCGTGACCATTACATCGAGGCTGCCCGCCATCGTGTTGACATTATCAGCGAGCACCTCTATCTCATCTTTGGTGTGGATGTCCTTCGTCCTCGCCGAGAAATCTCCCTGGGCTATCTTCTGCGTGACAGTCGTTACCTGACTCACCGGCCCCATTATGTTGCGGATGAGACGAATGACGAATGGTATCAGGAATGCCATAAGTGCAGCCAGTACAATGCAGAAAAGGATTATGAAAATAAACACCTGCTGATGCAGCTGATCCTTGAGGACTTCGATGCTTTCTGTCTGATAATAAATGTAATGCTGGATATTATCCTGGATCAGTTCTGTGAGAATATAGATATCATTGTTGACCATATCAATATTCTCATTATAATGGCCCTCGCCGTCATCGATGTTGGCCTTGATGTCATCCACTCTGTCCTCAAGCGTATCTATGTTGCGAAGCAGGTATGAAAGCCAGTCGCGGCTTTTGTCATCTGTCTTTATGACTTCAAGTCTTGTAAAGTCATTTCGCAGGTCATCTATCAGGGCGTATGGATTCTCATCAGGATTATCCTTAACCTCATCGAACGATTTGCCACTGACTACAAGCTTATAGACGCTCTCGTCCATATCTTCTTTGAAGCTGAGGCTATAGCTGTTTGCTATAGTCATGTTGCTGACTATTTCCTCATAAGCATTGCTGTAGCTCACGAGCGAGATTATGAGGTATAGAACCATGGCGACAAGCGGAATTATCGAGAGTGCGACTATGAGAGACAGTTTACCTTTGAGTGAGCGTCTCTTTTCGTGTACTCCAGATGCCTGTGGCGCCGGCGCCGCTGCTGCTGAAGCCTCCGATGCCGTCCTGCCTTTTTCTTCCGCGAAAATCATATTGTGATCTCCTGTGTTATTCCTGCCGTGCCAATGTTTCTTTGAAATTATACCACCAAAAGGAGCTCCCCACCTTAAGGTGAAGAGCTCCTTTGAAATTACATTCTGATACCGGCTTTTAAGCAGCTACAGCCAAATTACAGCTGAGGACCTGCTGAAACAAGTGCCTTGCCTGCATCGTTTCCTTCGTACTTGACGAAGTTCTTCTGGAATCTTGCAGCGAGGTCTTTAGCCTTTGCATCCCATTCTGCAGCATCCTTGTATGTGTCACGGGGATCAAGAATTCCTGTGTCAACACCTGCAAGTGATGTAGGCACTTCGAATCCGAAGTAAGGGATCGTCTTTGTTTCTGCCTTTGCAACATCACCGTTCTGGATTGCTGTGATGATTCCGCGGGTATCCTTGATGGAAATTCTCTTGCCTGTTCCGTTCCATCCTGTGTTTACAAGGTAAGCCTTTGCGCCGACCTTTTCCATCTTCTTGACAAGCTCTTCTGCATACTTTGTAGGGTGCAGTTCCAGGAATGCCTGGCCAAAGCAAGCTGAGAAAGTAGGTGTGGGCTCTGTGATGCCGCGCTCTGTTCCTGCAAGTTTTGCTGTGAATCCTGACAGGAAATAATACTTGGTCTGCTCAGGTGTAAGGATAGAAACAGGAGGCAGTACGCCGAACGCATCAGCTGAAAGGAAGATTACGTTCTCAGCGTCAGGACCAGCTGAAATTCCGTTTACATTCTGAACGATCTTCTCAATGTGATCGATCGGATATGAAACACGTGTATTCTCGGTAACGCTCTTATCGTTGAAATCAAGCTTGCCGTTGTCATCGATCGTAACGTTCTCAAGAAGAGCATCTCTCTTGATTGCATTGTAGATATCAGGCTCAGCATCGCCATCAAGGTTGATGACCTTTGCATAGCATCCGCCTTCATAGTTGAATACGCCGTTGTCATCCCAGCCGTGCTCGTCATCGCCGATGAGGAGTCTCTTGGGATCTGTTGAAAGTGTGGTCTTGCCTGTTCCTGAAAGGCCGAAGAATATAGAAGTATGCTTGCCTTCCATATCTGTATTTGCAGAGCAGTGCATGGAAGCGATGCCCTTAAGAGGCATGTAATAGTTCATCATGGAGAAGATACCCTTCTTCATTTCTCCGCCGTACCATGTATTGATGATGACCTGCTCGCGGCTTGTGATATTGAATACTACAGCTGTCTCAGAATTAAGTCCGAGTTCCTTGTAGTTCTCTACCTTTGCCTTTGATGCACAGTAAACTGTGAAGTCAGGTGTGAACTCAGCTTCTTCGGCAGCTGAGGGTTTGATGAACATGTTTCTTACAAAGTGTGCCTGCCATGCCACTTCCATAATGAAACGGACTGACATGCGGGTATCTTTGTTTGCACCACAGAATGCATCTACAACGAAAAGCTTCTTGTTGCAGAGTTCCTCTTTGGCAATCTTCTTAACAGCTTCCCATGTCTCTTCTGAAGCTGCGTGGTTGTCGTTCTTGTATCCTTCTGTTGTCCACCATACAGTGTTCTTGGAATTCTCATCCATGACGATGAATTTGTCTTTGGGAGAACGTCCTGTGTAAACACCTGTGAAAACATCTACTGCTCCAAGGTCACTTACCTTACCTACTTCAAAACCTGTGAGTTCGGGTTTTGTCTCTTCTGTGAAGAGCTCATCATATGACGGGTTGTAAACAAGTTCCGTCGTTCCGGTGATGCCGATCTTTGTTAAATCGATTTTTGCCATCTTGATCTATACCTCTCTTCTCTCATGAATGTTGAATTAACAACGCTGCCTGAAACTACTGTAACGTTTGTTATTGTTTTAACACCGTTTATTGGTATACCATAAAAAAAACTTCTGTTCAACTGACTTCGGCGCAAATTCACGGAATTTTTACACATTAGACCTCAATACAATGCCCTAACATAAATGGAGCAGCCAATTTCCGGCCGCTCCATCGCTTTTCACGTAATGCTGATTGCTATACTAAAGGCAACATCATTTCACTGATTCTGTTGCACCGAGAGTCTTCATCTTTTCAGGGCCGGTGTAGTCATCCGTTATCGCTTTAGCCTGCTCTGATGTGACGGTATAAGTGTACATATGGTGCAGCTCGTCCGGAAACTCGATCGTAACCGTAATGTTCTTAGCAGCTATTGCCTCAAAAAACGACTTGGGGAAAGAATTCCACTTATGACTCGTGATGGTTATACCAGCGCCATCCCCCGCATCCGATACTTTCTTCAGTGTTATGTTTGGCCACCGGCATACACGTTAATCGAATGAGTGTTATAGTGTATAGGTGATTAATACAACATATAAAAGCAGGTGGTCATATCAACATGAAGCACAGTTTTATATCTTTCAGTTCTATCCTTAAGTCAACGTCAGTATTTATTATCACTGCAACCGTATGTCTTGTTATGTTGCTTACGATTTCTCTTATTCCACAGTCAGCCATCAACAAAGGGGTCAGGAGCAGCTCAGATTTCTTCGATTCCCATGACCTTTTCGCGACCGTCATAGACGGTCAGTTCAATACCAGGCAAGATAATTATGCTGACTGCATACTCGTGAACATCATGTATAATGTCGGTCAAAAAGATGGTCAGTCCCTGTTTGCGTCACTTATGGAAGACTCCTATTACCATGAGGAAAATACAAATGTCAATGTGGGATTACGTGCATCCGTCGATTCTGATGTGGAAGCAAATACTGAATACTCAAGATACTGGCACGGTTCTATGGTATTATTACGGCCGCTGTTCACGTTCACTGATATCAACGGTGCCAGACTGATTCTCGGAATAATAATGCACCTCCTCGTCATCTCAGGTGTATTCCTTCTTTGGAAACGTGGCTATCACTCATATTCCGTGATATACCTTATTGGTATGGTATTGATCAACAGCTGGATGCTTTGTTGTTGTATAGAGTATGTCACCACCTTCCTTGTGATGGGTGTTGTAAATATTGCAGTTATCATCCTTCACAATAAAAAGGCAGTTGCTGACGAATCACGGCACGGAAAACAGCTTATGCTCCTCATGATCATAAGTGGCGTTGTCACTTGTTTTCTCGACTTTCTTACAACTGAGACCATCACATTTACACTCCCGTTGCTCACAGAGCTTGTGATGTCCAGGTCTGATCATAAGAACACTTCCACAGAGCGTTTCCCTGAAAAGAAAACATATATACAGTATTTTCAATACATCGTAGCCTGGGGCATTTCATATGCTGGCATGTTCGGTCTCAAATGGATACTCTCGTATATTGTGCTTGGTAAACAATCGCTTGACAGTACTCTTTCGCAGGCTCAGGAACGCATAAGCGGGACCGTTTACCTCGGAAACACCAATCTGGATCCAACTGCTGATGTCGGTCAACGGTTATCTGGTGCATTAAATCACAACATGAGCATGTTCTTCCCTTTCAGAAACGATGCAAATACCGCAGCCGGTGCCGTCTTTTTCCTGATCTTGGTTGTGATCACGATGTCAATCGTGTATTTGTTCCGCAGCAAACAATTCAATCCGGCTATGACCGGATTAATGCTCCTGCTCGGTCTGGTTCCATATGTACGATACCTGCTCCTCAGCAATCACGCATACATGCACTATTTCTTTACATACAGAGCGCAGCTCGTCACTGTCATGGTATTAATGTACATATGCTGGGAATATGGTCTTGAGAATGTTGTGTCATCAAAACACCGCAAGGCACGGAGGTAGAATTTGGAGTTTACCATAATGATGCCCTGCCTCAATGAGGAAGGCACTGTCGCGGAATGCATTGTAGCCGCTCAAACATACATATCAGAAACAAAAATCTACGCAGATATCCTTGTCGTTGATAATGGCAGTACGGACAAATCAGCAGAATGTGCCAGGAAGGCCGGTGCTGTTGTGGTTTCATGTCCTGATACTGGTTATGGGAATGCGCTGAGATATGGAATACAATCAGCTACTGGCAAATATGTTATATTCGGAGACTGTGACTGCAGTTATGATTTCAGTAGGTTAGACGGCTTTGTGAAGGCTCTTCGTTCCGGAGCTGATGTCGTTATCGGTGACCGCTTTAACAAAAATATGGAAAAAGGAGCCATGAGCTTCAGCCATAAGTATATTGGAGTTCCACTATTGTCATTGATTGGGCGACTTGCCTATAGAACTACGGTACACGATTTCCACTGCGGTCTTCGAGGCGTCAACAAAGAGTCATTTATTAAGCTCGGATGTAAATGTGACGGGATGGAATTCTCGACAGAGATGATAGGAAGAGCCTCCGGGTCAGGCTGCCATATTGAAGAAATACCTGTTGCTTTTCATAAGGATAAACGAGATAAGTCTATACATTGGTCGCACTTAAGATCCATTCCCGATGGCATTCGTCACCTTAAGCTGATGCTAAAAATGTGAGATGATGATTGTTTCGCATAACTTAAAGCAGCAACCAAAACAAACGGCTGCTGCTTTTTCATTCAACGATACTATATTCAAGTGTCTTGTTATATTCAGATAGTCATTTTCATTTCACTGATTCTGTTGCCCCAAGAGCCTTCATCTTTTCAGGGCCAGTGTAGTCATCCGTTATCGCCTTAGCCTGCTCTGATGTGATTGTCAGTTCCTGCATGATGTGTTTGCTGTCCGGGAACTGGATCTTTACTGTAATATTCTTGGCAGCTACTGCCTCGAAGAAGGACTTTGGATAAGAATTCCATGTGTTGCTCTTTATGGTTACCGTATCCCCATCATTAGCATCAGTAATCTTTGTCATACACGACTTAATATAGGTGGGATAAGCAGAAACAGTCTGACGTTGGATAACATTGCCACACTTGGTGCACTTGAGGAGCTCTTCTCCATCTGTAGTTTCTGTTGGCTCGATTTCCAGTTCCCACTGGTAATCATGGTTGCAAAGAGTGCCTGACGAGGTTGGCGTGGCAACAGCCGGTACATCTGTTGATGTAACCAGTTTGATGCTTCCACCATTTCTACCAAGCACAACATAATAATGGCCATTGTTATAAACATAAGTAACCGAAATTGTATTTGAATCAACCTTCCAAACGCCTGCCGGCAATTCATAATACATAACATTAGGATTTACGCTGGTATCAACCCGGTTAGGCTCGATTTGTGACCCATTATTCAAATACACATAAAAGGTACCAGATATTAAAAAAGTCTGACCCTCATGAACAACTGATTGGGGATACCCTATTCTGTCACCGCCATACAAAATATCTCCTGTATGCAGATCAGTAACCGTTGTATTTGCTGCCATTGTTGGAACACTGCTGGCCGCGAAAAACAAAAAACACATCAGTAACGCTGTAAGACCCTTAATTCTCGCTCTTAGTTTTGCTCTCATATTACACCCTCACTTTTTGCTGAAACAAATTCAAATTCAAAACGCAAGTAAATTAAACATATCTGCTTAATGAATAATCAAGAGATTTATAAATTTCCATTTATGTGGAAAAGTATTGCTACTGTTCACAGGTATGCTTGCTTGTATGCCGAGTGCCAGGCTCGGTTCTTTACCCGCGAATTCGTTGGTCTGCCCTGTTTCGATGGTATGCTTGCTTCAGCTGCAGTTGCCGGTCGCACTTCTTTACCCGCGAATTTGTTGGTCTGCCCTGTTTCGCGGGTATGCTTGCTGCAGCTGCGGTTGCCGGACGCGCTTCTTTACCCGCGAATTCGATAGTCTGCCTTGTTTCGCGGGTATGCTTGTTGCAGCTGCGGTTGCCGGATGCGCTTCTTTACCCGCGAATTCGATAGTCTGCCCTGTTTCGATGGTATGCTTGCTTCAGCTGCAGTTGCCGGACGCGCTTCTTTACCCGCGAATTCTTGTATTCTCCCTGTCAAGAGCTTTATCT
>Ga0172378_10003186_pt1 | contig 15432 bp, 13 predicted proteins | sample GrowelOW332metaG_FD_119755 | JGI IMG/M metagenome (GOLD analysis project Ga0172378, IMG submission 119755) | Groundwater microbial communities from an aquifer near a municipal landfill in Southern Ontario, Canada - Pumphouse #3_1 metaG | ecosystem: Environmental > Aquatic > Deep subsurface >... | reverse complement strand
TGCCGTAAACGAAACGTCGTGGAGCGACAGTCGTCCGTCGGAATGACGGCAGGTGACATTTTCCACTTTAAGCCGCAGCTGCGGATGAACGGGTTCCGTACGCTGAATGTCCAGACTTATACGTTCGCCGACCATTTTTTCAATAAGCACCGACATATCACAGTCAGCTGTAATAAGCGTACCGGCATATTTTCCCCGGCGGAGAACCGTTACCCGGTCGGAAACGTCAAGTACTTCCTGCAGTTTGTGCGTAATGATAATAACGGACTTTCCACAAGCCTTCATATTGCGCAGAACGGCGAACAGTTTTTCCGTTTCCTGCGGAGTCAGAACAGCGGTCGGTTCGTCCAGAATCAGTACATCCGCACCACGGTAAAGAGCCTTTACGATTTCGACCGTCTGTTTCTGGGAAACAGACATTTCGTAAATTTTTTTATGAAGATCAAGTTCAAAACCGTACGTATCAATAATAGCACGGATATCTTTTTCAATAGTTTCCATATCAAGGACTGCCCGCCCCTTAAGCCCGAGAATAATATTTTCGGCTGCAGTAAAAACGTTCACAAGGCGGTAATGCTGATGGATCATGCCTATTTTTAAAGAAAGTGCATCGCGCGGAGAAGAAATACGGACTTCCTTACCGTGTACGAAAATCTGCCCCTCGTCGGGACGGTATATTCCCGACAGGATGTTCATGAGCGTTGTTTTTCCGCTGCCGTTCTCCCCAAGGACCGATAAAATTTCGTGCGCATGAATCTCGAGGTCTACCGCGTCATTCGCAACAACAGATCCGAATCGTTTGGTAATTCCCCGCAGTTCTATGACCGGTATATCTTCCATATCGCCAGCTCCTGCTTTTAGGTAATTTTTTTAAACTTGAAAAAGCAGACGCCCACAAAAATGAGCATCTGCCGTAAAAAATATGATTTTTTATTGAGCGGTCAGTTCTTTTATACCGTCAATACGGATATCGAATGCCGGCGCAGAAATCAGTTCAGACTCGTGGAAATAACCGTCTTTTACATATGCAGCGTACTTTGCAAAATCTTTGTTTGACGCAATTAAATCTTCAAGCTTTTTTCCGCCTACTGTAAAGGATTTCGTGTCAAAAACTCTGATTTTTCCTGCTTTGAGTGCAGCTTCAGCAGCGGTAACTTTTGCTTCTGTTCCTGCTGCCGCAACTTTGTCGTTAACCGGAGTAATAAGAACTGCGTCTGCTGCATATCCTTTGCACCAGTCTGTCGCAATCGGTTTTCCTTCTTCTGCACACTGCCCGGCATAGGTATAATAGACACCCCAGTTGATCGCAGCGGAAGTAAGGGCAGCATCAGGAGCAACGGAAGTCATATCGACGTTGTATCCGACGATCGGTACTTTATGTGCCTGACAGGCAGTTGCCGCACCCGTCGTATCGGCATGCTGACTGATAAGGACACAGCCGTCGGCAATAAGCGCCTCTGCCGTTTCCTTTTCAAGCGTCATATCGGCCCAGCTGTTCGTATAACGGACTTCCATTGTTGCCGACGGACAGACACTGCGGACTCCGAGGAAAAACGACGTATATCCGCTTACAACTTCAGCATACGGATATGCACCGACGTAGCCTATTTTACAGTTTGCTGCAGTGATTTTACCTTTTGCAATCATATCGTTCAGTTTAAGACCGGCAACAATACCACCGGCATACCGGGACTCATAGATGGCAGTAAAATAATTATGCATATTCGGCAGTTTGCTTGAAGCTGCTTTATATCCGGTCGCGTGGCAGAACTGAATATCAGGATATTCTTTCGCAGCCTGCAGCATATAATCTTCATGACCGAAGCTGTTAGCAAAAATAAGCGTACATCCCTGAGATGCCAGATCGACAGCTGCATCATAGCATGTTTCATCTTCAGGAATGTTCGTCTTTTCAATGACCTGAGAATCAGCAAGCCCCAGTGTTTTTTTCATTTCGGCAATACCTTTCATGTGCGCTTCGGTATATCCTTCATTTGCATCACCGACATAAATGACACCGACTTTAAAAACAGGTGCCTTTTTCTTACCGGCAGCAAACGACATACTGACTGCAAGAACAGCCATTGCCAACGTTCCAATAACCTTTTTCAACATTTCAAACCTCCAGCAGATATCAGAAAGCAGATCAAAAAGCAAAAGGAGTTACACATATTATCACCAGTACTGTAATAACATATGCAACTCCTTTGTCGCTTTTTTATCAAACTTCTGAAGGCATAACTGTACCATTGTCATAAAATTATGTCAATCAACAATCCCGGCATTGAGCGGCAGAGGGTAAAACACTCTGCACGGATAAATATTTCTGTCAGTCACCATTTTCTCTGCGGGCAGACGTCTTTTTTCTCATGTTTACCAGAAAGATACCTGCGCATACAAGAACAAGTGCAGCAGGAACTTTCCAGTCTCTAAGGGTGCCGCTTTCACCGAGAAGAAGCGCAGAAAGGATTACTCCGAAAACCGGATTCATAAATCCGAATATCGTAACACGGGAAACATCGTTGTATTTAAGCAGAACAGACCACAAAGAATAGGCCGCCGCAGAAAGAATCGACAGATACAACAGCAGCAGTACGGCATGCACGGAAGTAAACGACAGCCTCCCTCCGGTAAAGTAACCTGCAGCACACATGACGATTCCACCGAATACAAACTGCCAGCCGGTCAGAAGCACAGGATTGTCATACCGGGAAAAGAGCCGCAGCAGGACAGATGCAAAAGCCGCTCCGACAGTCGAAATAATCATGAAACCTTCCCCCGTCAGCGTAAAGTGCATGTCCATATTCTGCATTCCGCCGGAACCTGCCAGATTCACAAGGATAATACCTGCAAATCCGATAAAACATCCCAGCAGCTTCCTGACCGAAATTTTTTCCATGCGGAATATAAGAGAAGCGGCCAGTATGGAAAAGAAAATATTAAGACTTTCAAGAATGGCTCCTTTTATTCCCGTTGTATGTGCAAGTGAGATATAAAAAAAGACATACTGTATGACTGTCTGTACCAGAGCCAGGCAGATAATCCGAATAAAGGCTGCAGACGAACGCGGCACGAGCAGTTTTTTAGCTGCAACGCTGCCTGCGGCTGCTGCGATTACCCCTGCAAGAAAAAAACGGCAGCCGGCAAAAAGCAGCTGTGACGAAACGTCCGCCTTCTCAATCGACAGAACCGCATAACCGATTTTGATGACAGGGAATGCACTTCCCCATAACAGACAGCATACTAATGCAAGTAATACAACAACGGGAGTACTCCGAAGACTGAATTTCATGGACAAATACTACCCCGCAGCTTCAGGACTAGTCAACCATACATATAAAAAATCAGAATCTGATTTTAAAAGCTTTTTCCTCCATGTCGAGCGGCATATCTTCAGAACGAACCTGATCAATATATATAGAAGGACTTCTTTCAATCAGTTCAACAACAGCCGCAAGAGCCTCTTCTTCTCCCTGCACCTCCATAGTTACGCTTCCGTCGTATTCGTTACGTACCCATCCGGTAAGGCCAAGTGCTGCAGCCGCATGGGAAGCCGTAAACCGGAATCCGACCCCTTGAACACATCCGGTAAAATTATAGTGAATTCGCTGCTTCATTCATCGACCTCCGGAACTGCCTGCGCAATCTGCCGGTACGTTCAGTACGGATTGCTGCCCTGCGAAAATCATACTATACTTTTTCCATGAAAAAAACAGCTGTAAAATTCCTGTCTGAAGTTTTACTTATCTGTCTGTCCGTATTCATATCCTGTACAAGCCGTCCCGTACCGGACACGGCAGCAAGTGAACTGCCGGTGCCAGAGCAGCTGTACATACCTGAATCGTTCAACTGGAAAAACATCTGCCACGGAGTTGACCGTACAGATTTTGAAAACACCACCTTTCCCGTATGCTGGCATGCAGTCCGCATCGATCTTAGAACAGAAGGCATTGAACTTGCCGCCGTTCCCGGAATGAAACGGGAAGGAACAGAACCTCATGCAATGCGGACCGCAGAATTTGCACGTACATACGGCTGTACAGTAGCGGTAAACACATCGCCGTTCACCGGAAAAAAACAAATTGTCGGTATACACATAGTACAGGAGGTACCGTATTCGCCCTGTGTACCGCGTTACAGTGCGCTCGTTTTCAGGACAGTACCTGGTAACGGCACATATTACCGTGCATCCATCGTAGATAACCAGACAGAAGAAGCGGTACGGAATGCAGAATATGCGTTCGGAGGATTCTTTACCATACTGCGTACCGGAAATAAAAAAGAATTCCGTGTAAGCAGGTATGATTCCCGCAGCGGTGCAGGCATTTCAGAGGACGGACAGACGTTATATCTGCTCGTCGTCGAGGGAGAACACCGGCACAAAAGCACCGGGCTTTCCTATACCCAGTGTGCCTCCATATTCAAGGCAATGGGCTGTACCGATGCAATGGAATTCGACGGCGGCAGTTCTTCCGACCTGTGCATCAACGGGAAAAGCGTGCTCTCGTACACATGCAGAACAGTTCAGGCAGCAAGTTTCGGAATAAAAATCAGCAGTCCTGCGCACTGACAAAAAGCAATCTTCCCTTAAAATTGATTTTTCGCATTTTTCACCGTATAATTTTTATTGTGAGAAATGCAAACAAGTCCATTATGGTTTTTAAGCTTATTTGCGTCCTCTTTTTAATTTCCTGTATGCCTGTCCGGGCAAAGCAGGTGCTCTTTATCAGTTCGTACAGTGAAAGCTACGAACTGGTCGGTCTGCAGAAGAAAGGTCTGCACGCAGTATTCGACAGTGCGGGGATTCCGCTCGATGTCGAATATATGGATATGAAGCAGTACAATACACCGGAAAATGTCAGACTGTTCTATGAACACCTTGCATATAAACTCCGCTCCCATTCAAAATATGATGCGGTTGTTACCGGTGACGATGCGGCACTCCACTTTGCGGAAAAATACCAGAGCGAACTCTTCAAAGATATTCCGATTGTTTTTTTCTGTGTTAATGACATCGCATACGCAGAACATTTTGACGGGAACCCCATGATCACCGGAGCAGTCGAAAATTTTTATTTGAAGGATACGGTGGATATTGCACTCCGTTTCCAGCCGCAGACTGAACAGATTACTGGTATTTACGATGATACACTGTCGGGTACAGGAGACCGTAAACAGTTCAATGAGCTCAAAAAAGATTTCAGGGGATACACCTTCTCTGCAATCGATTCGTCTGTGTGTTCTCCTGCGGAATTCAGAAAACGGTTAACAGACATTCCTCCCGATTCTGTCGTACTATATCTTAATGCCGCAGAAGATAAAAACGGCACACCGTATACAATTCCGGAAAGCGTCCGCCTCATTACCGAATACTGCCGTGCACCGGTCTACCGGACCGGAATCGGCGGAATCGGAGAAGGCCTTATCGGAGGGAAAGTCGTCTCATATGAAGATTCCGGAAAAAAAGCCGCATCCATGGTCATGGCCGTTTTCAACGGAACTGATATTGCATCCTTACACGTCGTTACAAATGGCGAGAGCAGGTATATTTTTGATTACCGGATACTGAAAAAATACGGAATTGGTCTCCGGCTTGTACCGGAGAATGCAGTCATCATTAATAAGCCCAAAACTCTGCTGGAGCGGTACGAACCGCTTCTGCGACCAGTACTTATAATTCTTTCAACACTGCTGCTGCTCCTTATTCTCGTTTTCTACGACAATCTGCGCAGACGCCGTTTTACCCAGCGGCTCCAGTATCAGGCGGAACATGATTACCTGACAGATCTTCCCAACAGACGTTCCGCCCTGAAAAACCTGAGTAAACAGCGGTACGGATTAACAATCATGATGCTTGACATCGACAATTTTAAAAACATCAATGATACATACGGACATATATGCGGAGATCAGATTCTGATTGAAGTCGCACACCGTTTAAAGGATGTATCAGACACATACCCATGCAGCGTATTCAGGATCGGAGGCGATGAATTTCTGATTATTACTCCGGAACCTGAATGTGAAAAAACAAAAGATCTTCTTATGTATATACGGCAGCAGTTTCAAAAACCTTTTTTTATTAATGGTAGAAAACAGTATTTAAAAAGCTGTATTGGTATAGTCTGTTCAAATTCAACAGGAGACCTTATACAGACAAGCGATCTCCTCACAAAAGTCGATATAGCCATGTATGCAGCTAAAAATGCCGGAAAAAATTCATTTGCCTATTTTGACGACTCAATGAAAGCCGAACTTGACCGGAAAAACCGGATAGAAGCCCTGCTGAACAACGCCTGTCTTCATGACGGTTTTTTCATCGTATATCAGCCGCAGATAGATACAGATACGGGAAAGACATACGGATATGAGGCGCTGCTGCGTCTCAAAAACAGTCAGATAGGAGCAGGGCAGTTTATTCCCATCGCAGAAGAATCAGAAACGATTCTTACTATCGGACGCATTGTAACAAGAAAAGTCATAGAACAGCTTTCTCTCTGGAAAAAAGCAGGCCGGACAATTCATCCGGTATCAATTAATTATTCAAGTAAACAGCTGCTTGATACGGAATATGTGCAATTTGTAAAAAACCTGCTTGTTGAATATGACATTTCCCCTTCATTGATTGAAATTGAAATTACCGAAAGCGTATTTTTAAACAAAAGTGAAAAATCAATACAGCTGTTCAGGGATCTTGCAGCATGCGGAATAAAGCTCTCCCTTGACGATTTCGGCACAGGGTATTCGTCCATCAGTTATCTTACGTACATACCCGTCAGTAAAATCAAACTTGACAAATCACTCATTGACCTGTATCTGCTGGATGGAAAAGACAGCTTCGTAAAGAACATTATTGATCTCTCTCACAGTCTGGGACTGGAAATCACCGTAGAAGGAGTGGAAACGGAACATCAGTACGACAGACTCAGGGAATTCGGATGCGACTACATACAGGGATATTTCTTCAGCAGACCGATAACAGGGGCTGAAATCGAAAAATCGGTATTCAAGTAATCAGTATAAAATCCCGGAAAAACACACTTTTATGTACTATAATGAATAAAAGAAACTGCTGCTTTTATCGAACGTTAGAACTGAAACGATCAACGAGGAGGTCCTATGAAAAACCGTATGTATCCGCAGTATCCTGCGGTGATACTTTCCGCAGTCTGCCTGCTTCTGCTGTCTTCTGGCTGTGCAACAATTCCAAAAGGCGCGGCTGCCGTATCAAACCTCGACAAGACCAGATATCTTGGAAAATGGTATGAGACAGCACGATTCGACTTCACATTCGAAAAAAACCTCAACAACACAACCGCAGAGTATACACTCCGTAAAGACGGCTACATCAGTGTTCTGAATAAAGGCTACAACTACAAAAAAAACAAATGGGAAGAAGCCAGGGGCAAAGCCCGGTTCAGAGGCTCCGATACGACGGGTGCACTTGAGGTATCGTTTTTCGGCCCGTTCTACGGAGCGTACAATATTATAGCGCTCGACCCTGATTACAGGTATGCGCTTATCGCCGGCAGCAGTACGAAATATCTCTGGATTCTGTCCAGAGAAAAAACAATTCCCGATGAGGTAAAACAGCATTATCTGGCGGAAGCGGAATCACTTGGCTACGATACAGGAAAGCTTATCTGGGTTGAACACAACCAGTAAAGCAGCAGGCCGGCTGAAAATCCGGCCACACCCTCTTAGTATTCGAATTCAATTTTCGGTTCAAGGTTCCGTTCCATTGTCCATACGGTAACGTGACCTTTTGTCATTTTGAACACGGCGAACTGTGCATGGAATTCTCCGGCGGATACCGAATTCCGCCAGGGAGCAAGAAAGGCTCTTGACGGATCGGAAGCAATTTTATCCTTGAGCAGGTCGTCTTCGACAAGTTCAAGTTTTCCGCTGATTCTGATCTGTGCGCCGTCTGCATTGAAGCAGAGTTCAACCATGTTATTTTTCATGATTTGAGCGAATAAATCGCGCTGCTTTGCGGTATGAAAAATAATACCGTCGTCTCCCGCACTGTACAAAAGCATTCCCCTTACCCGCGGCTGATTACCGTCCATAGTCGCAAGATAGAATACCGGATTTTTGCGGACTGCCTGAATCATATCGTTTCTGTTCATCATATACCTTCCTTTTCGGCCAATCATACAGGAAGTGCATATATCTTTCTTTGTTTATTTAATCTTTCTTTTTACTATTTAATCATTCTTCGGGTTATACACATCACGGTATACAGACGGAGCTGCACCGGTATATCTTTTAAATATTGAACTAAAATTTGCAGGAGATGAAAAACCACAGCGGTATGCCGTTTCCGTAAGTGATGCATCTGTTTTTTTCAAAAGCTGCTTTGCTTTTGAAACACGTACTTCAGTAAGATACGTAAACGGAGACTTCCCGTACAACTGTCTGAATTTCCGGTCAAACTGAGGCACCGACAGAAGAGCGGTACCTGCAAGCTGACGGACTGTCAGTTTTTCACCAAAATGCTGTTCCATATATTCAACGGTCTTTTCCATTCCGTTCTCTCCGGCTGCATCTTTATTTCCGCCTTCGTCGTGAAGCATGGCCCTCACAATAGTATGCGTAACAACTGCGGCAAAACTGCCCAGCACTGTATCCGAATTAGTACCATCGTCTTCATATTCACGTATAAACTGCCTCAGATAAAAAACGACTGCAGCAGGAATTTCAAACTGATACCAGAATAAACTCGCCGGAGGTTTATCAGTATATGAACGGTAAATCTTTTCAAACCATGCTGATTCAATAATAACCGCATAATATCTGTTGAAATCGCCTTCCATTTTTTCCGTATGAGGAATGAGCGGAGAAAGTGCACACGCAAGAAAATGATCTTTTTCCACCGTAACGGCAGGTTCTACCATGTGCTGTTTTTCGCTGCCGAAGATAATGAACATATATCCGGGGTGTGTATGATTTTCGGTAACGGCATATCCGCAGTATCCGGTGCTCGGTACGAAAACTCCGAATGAAGTGCACACCGCACAGTCAACGTGTTCAAGGTCATGCGCTGTTATATTTCCGACAAGCTTTTGTATTCTGTCAAGATCACGAAACATCCAATCCGCCTCTACCTTGTATTTTTAACAATTTCATTACCCGATTACATCGAACAGCTTCGCTGCCGTATCGTCATCCATCATGCGGCCAGTGCGGCGGCCGGCGTGAGAAAGCATTTCCTCCACTTTACTGCTGACTGCTTTGTCGATGAAATCATTCACGTCGATTCCGCGTAATTTGAAAAACAAAAGCGGGTCCTCGTCAAACCTCGCGCCTACTCCGTACAGTACGGCTGCAACATGTTTGCAGAGCGACGCCCAGTCGGGACAGGTGCAGTTAAAACATATCTCACGCGGAGAAGGAAACAGACCTCCTTTACTGTAGAACAGATCTTTGAGCGAATCGGGAAACGAACCCCTTACGAGTGATTCGATGTTTTCTATTTTACTGCTACACTGCTCTGCCAGTTTTCCGCGCACGCCTTCCGCAAGCGGCTGTATTTCTATTTGCACTTCATACGGTTTCGCCCGTGAACCGAGTACAGCACCGTAAATGATGCCTTCTTCTATTTCAAGATCAACGACAGCTCCGGCGCGTACGTATTTTCTGCCGCGTTCAAGACGGGCTTCGTAATCAGCATACCGTTCCAGGTTCGTACACCACGACGTTCCCCACCAGCTTTTCGTAATCGCCCTTCCCTCAAGCACGACCGGATGCAGTTCTTTTTTCTTCGCAGCTGCTTTTTTCAGAAACGCAATGCTCTTCGCTTTTATTTCACCGGCAGTCGCAGAATGATAATTTGAAAACTCACTGTAATATCCCATACTTCACCCGCCTTATTTGAGCGCAAGCAGATTCATCAGATCCGCATCGGACAATTCCGTAATCCATGACTCGCCGCTTCTGACGACATTTTCCGCAACTTTTTTCTTATCCGTTATCATTTCGTCTATCCGCTCTTCAACCGTCCCCCGGCAGACGAACTTATGAACCATAACGTTTTTTTCCTGCCCGATGCGGTATGCCCGGTCGGTCGCCTGATTTTCGACAGCCGGATTCCACCACCGGTCGAAGTGGATCACGTGATTCGCTTTGGTAAGGTTAAGTCCCGTTCCGCCGGCTTTGAGCGAGAGTACCATGAACGGAACGTACCGCTCACCGTTGAACTGTTCAACAAGCTGCGTACGCTTCTTTGCCGGAACACCGCCGTGCAGGACAAGTCCTTCTTCATGGAATACCGAAGCAAGGAATTCCGCAAGCTCACCGGTAATATCCCTGAACTGCGTGAACACCAGGACGCGCTCCCTTTTTTCGTAAATTGTTTCGCACACCGTCCGCAGCATGTCGAACTTTCCGCTTTCATCAGGATCGTACTGCTGCTGTCCCAGAAACTGTCCGGGATGATTGCATATCTGCTTGAGCTTCACAATCGTTGAAAGCACAAGTCCTTTTCGTTTAATACCTTCTGTATTCTGTACCGCTTCCGCAAGTTTTTCAATCTCACGTCTGTACAAAACCGTCTGCTTTTTTGAAAGCTCAATGTAATCTACCGTTTCCAGTTTTTCAGGCAGGTCCGCAATGATTGTCTTATCGGATTTGAGCCGGCGGAGGATAAACGGAGACACCAGCGTCCGAAGTTTTCCGTATTCTTCCGGACTGTCCCCGAGTTTCTTTGCATACGCGGTGAATTCCTTCGACGAACCAAGCAGGCCTTTGTCTAGGAAATCAAACAGCGACCACAGGTTAGTCAGATTATTTTCAACAGGCGTACCGGTCATGGCAATCCTCACCGGAGCGGTAATTTTTTTTACCGCATGTGTCTGTTTTGTTCCCGGATTTTTAATCGCCTGCGCCTCGTCGAGAATAACGCCGTTCCATTTTACCGCCGCAAACGATGCAAGCCGCGTTACCATTCCATACGTCGTAAGCGTCAGAAACGGCAGCTTTTTTGTGAGTATATTTTCATCCGCCGCCTTTCCGTGAATAACCGCATATGGCAGTGACGGCGTGAACTTTCTGATTTCACTCTCCCAGTTCCCCAGCAGTGACGCCGGAACAACGAGCAGCACGTGCGCAGTTTTACTGTCGTTCCGCAGCTGTTCAAGATACGCAAGCACCTGCACCGTTTTCCCCAGACCCATGTCGTCAGCAAGACAGGCACCGAATCCGAGCGTACCCATATACGAAAGCCACGAAGCGCCCGTCTGCTGATACGGACGGAGCGTACCGCAGAAATCTTCCGGAAGCACAAAATCGGAAGGAACGGGAGAATGCACTTTTTTAAGCAGTCCGGAAAACCATTTACCGTTCGTCACTGTCGCATCAACGTCTGCCGGGAACGCACCGGTTTTCATGCCGGCTTCCATTCTGAGCGCGTCAAGCAGCGTGATGTCACCGGACGTTTCATCGAACGCTTTGAGTATGGATTTCAAATGCGCATGATCGACTTCAACCCACCTGCCCCTGATAAGACGAAGCCCCTCCGCTTCCTCAAGCATTGCCGCAATCTCGTCCCGTGAAAGTACCGTGCCGTCCGCACTGATCGACGGAGTAAGAGAAACAAGCGAATCGAATCCGACAAACGACTTCTTCTTATCGCCGAGTGTCACCTGCAGCGAAACGGAAGACTTCTTTTTCTTCCACCAGTCCGGTACCCTGCAGAGAATCCCCGCTTTTTCAATTTCAGGAACCGCTTTAAAGAAGGCATATGCCTCATCAGCGGATAATTTCAGCGGATGGAACAACTCCCCCGACTTCATAAACGAATCGACGAGCGGAGAACAGGCCGCCGTTTTTTCAAGACATGAAAGCAGCCCGAGCAGTTTCTCCCGGTCGTCACGATATTCGGTAAGCGCATGGCTCAGCGGAAAATGGTGCACCTCCCCGTCTTCACCTTCTGCCGCATATGTTGCAAGGAAAGCAAACGGAAGCGGATCGCTACGGTTTTCCACCAGATGGAAGAAGATGCGCTCCGGAATGCGGAGCTGTTTGTTTTTTTCTGAAAGATATTCCGCCGCCGTTCCCTGAAAAGATGCAAGCTCTTTTGAAAAGACCGCACTCAGCTGTACAAACTGCTTTTCAATCCAGCTGCGCGAAATGTATTCGGCGCCCGGACAGAACGGACGCACCCGCATGAGCGTTTCACACGTCCCGTCGCCGGGCAGAACGGAAACAGATTCCCGTACAAGCTGCAGATCGGAACGGTCAGTCAGCGTATCCACGAACGACGAGGCCAGTCGGTATAAAAAATCCAGAGAGGAAGAACCACCTTCAGGACGTGCTGAGAACCCCAGTTCGAACAGCGCGCCGTACCTGCCGGCAATAAACGCAGCAGCCAGCGCAGTGCCGCTTTTCGCACCCGTTTCATCAACAATAAAACTGTCTGCAGTGATTATGAACTGCAGTTCAGATTCCTGCGGCATATACGCTCCATTATCCATCGGTTTTCTGCTTTTCTACAATAATGTACCATTATATCAAAAACAAATAAACAGTAACCGAAAAAACTGAAGCTTCGTGTTAATTAATCATTTCCGTAAATTTCAGTATATGTGTAAACCCCTTTATCAATGATCAGTGCATCGATATTGTCGGACGTAATCGTTGTCAGCGTAACATACTATGCCGGTTTTTTTTGAGTTCCACTGTCGTCATTATAATCGTAAGTTTCGTTTGCAAATGCAGACGCGGTCTCAATCTTGAACGACGTTATCGCTTTATCCGTTTTTTTACGGACGACGCCCCCTGTGTACATCCTGATACAAAGACAGCTGTAATAAGCAGCCCCATGAAATTTCTGATGAATTTCATTCTATCCTTCTTATGCCAATATTGTTACAAATTGGTTCACCTACAATGAATCCGGATCTTTCCGGACATAAAACAGGGCGCTGGCACGCCGTCTCGTTCCTGAAAGAAACATCAGCCCTTATCGACAGTAATTCCCGTGTGCATAATTTCAAGGGATTCCACCCGGATATTCTTACCGTCCGGCGTCAGTTCCGATCCCGTAATCTTACCCGGTCTGGCTTCGCTCAATGTCCATCTCATAACTGCGGAGTTGTTTTCATTTTCACTTTCGTCGATCAAAGTGATTGTCACCGGCATACATTCCACCGTACCGGTCCTGCTCTGATTTAAAAAGTCATAAAATCTTTTGTCTGCTGTAAAAGTACCCTTCTTCAACGTTATTGTTCCGCACCGTACGAGTCCGGGCATCTTCGGAAACTGCGGGGAGGAAGCCCCCTGCCGGTTTTCAATCGGTTCCGTTGTCATATCCAGTCCGGAGACTTCCTGAAAAGACATGTCCTTGCCGTCCCACTGTACCTGAAAATGAAATTTCAACGGTCCCCATGCTGCCTGATTAACTGAATTGTCATTATTCATAAAATATCCTTCTACGGCTGCCGCCGTTGACATTCACTGACTTTTTGATTTTCTCTGAATTCGGAAAAACTGTCAATAAAACGAAATATAACAAAAAAGTAACATTGTCTGCAACAGAACAACCCGGGCTGTATTAGTTCAGCTTTCTTTTATGAATTTCTTTGTATGCAGAATCAGATCGAGCTGCCAGCCTGGGTGCTTTTAGATATGGCTGTTAATATAGAAGATTTACCGGCACCATTTATACCTGCTATACAGGTAATGCAGTCACCCTTTTGTTATAATGGAGTGCTTTTATAAAAGGTTGCTGTTTTTAAGGGATGGACTCAAGTCCCTTTTTTGCAATTTGCATGAATTCCCTGCAGCAGAGAGCTTTGTTTTTATTTTACTACAGGGAACCTCTAAAAACTTCAGTTTTTAGAGGTAACTCTGAAAGAGCGATGTTTTAAGTCGTGATATTACAACGACTTAAAACTCGACGGCACCTCTAAAAGGTCACTGAAAGTGAGTTTTTAGAGGTGCCCTACATACAATCCTGTTGAAGTCAAACGTTTCCTTCTCATATCCCTGCCCGGGAGACGGAAAATCCGTGGTATTCGTGATACCCATAGATATTCAGGCTATATTTTAGTATACTTGTTTTGCTGATTTTGTGAGAAATTGGAGAAAAAATCAATCAAATTTCCCTTTATTCTGAATATAAGGTGTTATAATATTCTTAATACATGGTTTCCTTTGAAAGCCTGTTTCAGGCGACTCGATAGAACCGAAGTTCTGTAGCCTGTTTCGGCGGCACGGGACTTTTTTATTTTTCCGTACAATATGACGCTCATAATCGAGCGCAGCAGGAAAAATATGCACAAATAAGCAATTTAGACGGATCAGAATAAATTTTATATTGAACTTCTTAACTTTCAGTATTAAAAATAGATATAAAAATAAACAGTATCTTATACTGACTGAATCATGGGAATAAGATAGTTATCAGGAACAGAGTAAATGTTGTTGGACGGACGCCTTGCGGCGCAGAAGAAAAAATAAATAATTTTTACTATATATATCATTTTGTTAAGTGATTATTTTTTATGAAAAGTGTTCAATTCTATTAGAAGTAAAAATATTATCAAATTATTTTTTGTTAATAAATATTAGAAATTATCATACTACAAATTGTTACCATGGAGGTGTCTTATGGATTTAGATGATTTAATCAAAAAGGCTGACTCGGATGCAAAAGCGAAGTCAAGTAAAGAAGAGCTAATGGCTGAAATAGCAGAAAAAACAGCACAATCAAAAAGACTAGATAAAGAGCTTGATGAATTAACTGTTAATAGAAAACGTCAAATTGATAAAGTCATTATTGACGAAATTTCTCATTTATTGGCTGCAAAAGGTTTTCAGTTTTCTGAGGACAATAGTAAATATGTCTATTCATATAAAGATGTATTACTATTTGAAGTCATCATATCAGATACAAACAGAACATTCACATTAATACAGGGTGGAGAAAAAAACAAGATTAGAAAATTTGATTACTTATTTAGCTATAAAGTAATGAAAGAATCTCCATCAGTTGTAGTTCAACCAAATCAAGATTCTTTAGTAAAACAAATTGAAGATCTTCAAAAAGACATTGAGTTTTTGGAATATGCAATTAAAGCTATAAATTCAATTTCTTACAAAATTAAGTTAGAATCTGAGGGTAAAGGCTATTATCTATGCGATAACGCAGAAAAGGTAATTGAAATGTTAATTAATAAATAATTTCGACTAACAAAAGTTTCAACCTGACATTTGTTTTGTCATAAAACTTGCTAAAGCCTGCGGCTTCTTAACGCAAGTTTTACGCCAATTTTTGCTACGCAAAAACCACAAAAGCAGGTTAAACTAATGATATGGTGAGCCAATTGTCAATATCAAAGAACAAAAAAAGAACAGAATCCGGGCCTGACCGGTACTGACCACTATGATATCCGAGCATAAACCTTCCGGTTCGCTAAAGGTCGATGATCC
>Ga0172378_10003183_pt1 | contig 15437 bp, 6 predicted proteins | sample GrowelOW332metaG_FD_119755 | JGI IMG/M metagenome (GOLD analysis project Ga0172378, IMG submission 119755) | Groundwater microbial communities from an aquifer near a municipal landfill in Southern Ontario, Canada - Pumphouse #3_1 metaG | ecosystem: Environmental > Aquatic > Deep subsurface >... | reverse complement strand
GGCATAGAACGTTTGGTGGTATTACCGGCCGGCAAACCCTTATTCAACTCGACCGAAATGCTGCGTTCGCCGAAGATGGTGCGTTTGGTTAACGAACTGAAAAGCCGCTATCCATCCCGCATCATCATTTTCGACATGCCGCCGATTCTGTCGCATGACGATACCTTGGGCTTTTCACCCTATGTGGATTGTGTGTTGCTGGTCATCGATGAAGGCCATACCAAGACCGATGAATTGAAGCACGCTGCGTCTTTGTTGAAAGACGTCAATGTGCTGGGGACGGTATTCAATAAAGCCACCGATAACAAAATCAGCTTTACCGGCGCTTAGACTGATCTGGTGTGGCTGCGTCGGCAGCCACACGTTCCAACATTGCCTATCAGAGTTTACTCAAAGCATCCTTCGCTTCGTTCAAGCCATCAAACTCGACCTTTTTATCCACCGCTTTTTGCAGATATTCACGAGCCTTTAGCGGGTCGTTCTGTTTGAAATAAGTCATACCCAAGTGGTAATTGCTGATCGGCGATTGCGGATCCCGCTCAACCACTTTCAAAAGAATCTCCTTGGCCTTGTCGTAACCGCCTTGTTTGTAGGCAATCCAGCCTACGGTGTCCATCATGTTGGGGTTATTGGTTTGCAATAAAGGCTCGGCCAACTTCGCCGCACGCTCTAAATTAGCCGGGCTGGAAGAAAAATCCGATAAGTAACTGGCCAGATTATTAACCGCGACCACCGAATCCGGATGCTGTTTGTAAGACTCTTCATAAAGCGCCAACACTTGCTCATGCTGACCTTCGCGGTGATACAAGCGTGCTAGATCATCCACCAATTCCAAGGCGCCTTTACTCTTATCGATACCCTTTTTATAAATATCGATCGCCCCCTGTTTATTCTTTTGCGCCAGTTCGATCAAGGCCAAATTGCGATACGGGCTGTACCACTCCGGCTTAATATCCAGGGCTTTCAAATAAGCGGTTTTGGCTTCGCTGAATTTTTGATCGTTCAGATAAGCGCCACCCATCAGGTTATAGGCAATAAAATGATCGGGCTGCTGCTTGACGACTTGTTGCAGTTTGCCGATAGCCTTGTCGGATTGTTTCAGTACCAGGTAACTTTTCACCATTTCGGTCAACGGCTCGATAGCATCCGGCTTACGGGCCAGGGCTTTTTGAAATGCTTCGACGCTGGCATCCAGTTTGCCTTCCGCCTGATAACCCAAACCGGACATATAAAAACCGGTGGCATCCTTATCGAATAACTGCTGAACCTGCTTGGCGATTTCCTGGGCCTTATCCCAATGTTTTTGGCCAATCTCCAGTTTGAACATCGCCTCCAGCCCTTTCAGACTCTTCGGATTGGCTTTTAGTAACGCTTCTATCTGCTGTCTAGCCTGATCCTGATGACCCGATTTCAAGGACAAACCGACCAGATCCAAGCGCGCGGTTTCGTCAGCCGGCGCCGCTGCGACTACCTTCTCCATGTTCTCTTTTGCCAACTCTTCCTCATTGTTACGAAGATGAGCAGCGGCCAACATCTTTAAAACCCCGATATTATTGGGCTGATCGACCAATACCGACCGGAAATCGGCAATCGCCTCGGGAATTTTGTTCTCGGCCAAGGCAAACTGACCGCGCATGGTTAAAGCCTCGGCATCGCGCGGATTGTTATCCAATACCTCCTTGATCAAACCCTTGGCTTCGTCGCCGCGCTTGGTCATCGCATATAGAGCAGCCAATTTATTGCGAGCAACAATCCCATTTCGGCCCAGTTTGTCCTGATCAACTACTTCCTTCAGAGTCGCTTCGGCCTTATCGAGTTCTTTCTTGGCTAGTTGGATATTTGCCAGCTTGAATTTCAGTTCATAGGCGTCCGGTTTTTGCTCAATCATCGGCAATAATTCGGCGACTGCGACTTCCGGGCTACGTTTTTCCATCAGAAAATCCACCAGAAAGGTTTTGGCGGTGTCGTTGTCTGGCAATGCTTGTACGGCATTGCGCAAGGTCGATTCGGCCTTATCGACCTGATTGGTGCCCACCTGGAACAAGGCTAATGTCCGATAATGCTGCAACTGCTGCGGCTCCAGCTTGACGATTTCCGCCAGCATCGCTTCCGCATCGGCTATTTGATTGTTTTTCGCATACAATCCGGCCAACATGCTGCGCAACGCCACATTATCGGCTTTCTTCTCGATAGCCTGTTTTAACAAACTAATGGCTTTATCGACTTTATCCAGCCTGGCCTGGATAGAGGCCATCATCAACGTCGCCGGCACATCGTCTGGACTGTTTTTCAGCGCGCGTTCGACCGTCATAATCGCGCCGTCGCTATTATTTTTCGCGGCCTGCACGCCTGCAAACAACACCAACGCTTCGACATTGTCGGGTTCTTTAGCCAGGGCTTCTCCTGCCATTTTTTCGGCGTCTTCGACAGCACGGTTCAGCAATAACAGCTGACCGACCCTGACTCTGGCCATCACGTGGTTTTCACTGCCGGCTACGACGATACTGTATTCCTTAAAGGCATTTTCAATTTTGCCTTGCTTGCTTAAGGCTTCCGCCATTTGAAAATGGCTTTCCCAATCCTTGGGATCGATTTGCAGCACATTTTTAAAAGCCAGCTGGGCTTTTTCATAATCGCCCGCCTGATACAGCTGTTTACCTTCCTCCATGTATTTCGCTTTCCGTTCATCGGCGCCGTTACAGGCCACCAAGCCGGTCGTCAACACAACAATGCCCAAATTTTTTAAAAGATTTTGTTTTGTCGTCATTAGTCTCTCGATGCTTCTTGCGTTTGGTAATTTAGCCGCTTAAAAAATTGCCGCTTGCTGGATTTTAACTTATTTGGGCCGTTAATCCTTAGGGCTTTGGGTAAATAGGGGGTGCGTAAGGTGCGGCATTACGCCGCACCTAGCCAAACGAGGGATTATTGCGTGGTAGTCGGCCGCGCGATGGAGTCGGCGGCAGACTGCTTTTGGTACTGAGCGGCGTTCAGCTTATCTTCGTATTCCTGGACGATAGTTTCCATTTCCACGCTTTTAAATTGCAGCACTGCTTCGTGTTCCAGCAGACTGGCCAAGGCGTCTTTATGCTCGTATCGTTCCAGCAGTTCCTTGGCCGCTTCGTAAAGCTTGAGATTATGGCCATCACAAACACCCAACTGCTGCTCGGTCGCTTGCTGCTTACCGTTCAATGCCGTGAATTGTGCATTCAAATCGGCTTTAGCCTGGCTGATTTCCTTATGTTTTTCGATAACTTCCAGCAGCCTGGCATTGGTTTTTTCCAGACGCTCGCGTACCTCGCCAGTGGCATTTTTCTGCGCCGACAATTCGCTACCCAGTTGCTCCTTGACCGCGACGGCGGCGGAATGGTCTTTTTTCAGTTGTTCAAACTGCTGCAATTGCTCGGTCAGTTTGGCCGATTCGGCTTTCGCCGCATCGCGCTCGGCGGTGAGGCTTTTGACCATGGCTTGCAGCTTCAGCACCGCACCGCTATCCGCCTTACCCGCGTCGCGTGGGGCGGCTTGCGATGGTGACACAAGTAAATAAGTCGATAAAAAAACCAAGCCTAAGCATTGTTTGCTCACATTTTTCATACAAACCCCGCCTAAAATTGCGTATTGATGTCCATTTGCAGCACATCGACACCCCAGGCCGGCCCGGTGATGATGTCGGCACTCAACCAACGACCAGTCAGCCAGACATTTTTCATCAAGCCGTAATTGCCACCGATAAACCAGCCTTTAACATTGGTACCGCCCAGATGGAAATCGGAATCGGTGAACGCATCCAGTACCGAGTCGCGGCCAACATATTTATAAGCGGCGAATACATTCCAATGCCCCGCCACCTCGGCCTTCGGCCAGCCGAAATCGGCACGGAATTGCCAGGCAGTGGTTTTCGCATCGACGCTCGATCCGTAAAGCCGGCTGACCTGCTCTTGATCAAAGCCAATGTTTTTTGCGTAATCGCCGCTGAGCCGCAAATGATACGGTGCAAACACCGCCATGTCATAGGAGGCGTTCAGATTGATGATGTTGAAGTCCGGCGCTAAACCAACCGTGGCTGGAAATGTACCCGGCGCCAAGCGTGTACCTTCCTTACAGATAGTCGCCAAAGTGTTGCCGCCCTGAATAAAGTCGGGCCGCGAAGCGTTATTAGCGCGATTATTGGTATCGCAAGTACCAGAGGTTGTGGTGTTTTGTGTCGCCTGTAAATTGACGTAATCGTAATAGGCCGCGCCCACTTTCAGGCTATCCTGGTTGACAAAGCCCCAATCCAAGCCGGCCTGACCGCCGAACAACCATTTGTCGTTGCTGAATGCGGTCTCCTGCAACGGAAACGCCCCGGCCGTAAAAAACACCGACCGGGAATGATCGCCAGACTCCATTAAACTATCGGAACCGCCCAGACGATGCCGAACCGTACCAGCAAAACCCTCGAACGATAAATCGGTATCCCAGACCATTTCGCTACCACCGCTAAACTCGCCGCCGCCGGTATACCAGGGGTTTTTGATCCGGCCGCCGCTCAGCGTCAGCCATTTGAATTTTTCGTCGTCCACAGCATCGTATTGCAAATAGGCCCGATCCACCGTAAAGTCGTATTTGTTGCCGTAATTAGCCATGGTTTGATTGGTCGACACCGGATCGCGCTGATTGCCGGTCGCCAAGCGCACGCCGGCTTTCAAACCGTCGGTAATATTGGCATCGATTCCCAGACGCAGCCGCTGGCGAAACCGTTGTCTGTCGTTGGTCGTGTTGTAATACCGGTCAAGTCCGGCATTCGTCACGCCGCCGTTGTCGTTGATAGCTTGGTAGTCGATGTAAGAATCGGCAATATTGTCATCGGCCTGATATTCATGCTGAGAACGCAAGCGAATATCGCCGGACAACTTGAAACGCTTAGTCCAATCCGGCAACGCATTCGGTAAGCCCCATTGCTCGTTCTTGGCCTTCTGCATCACGTCGCCGACCACTTCCTCGCGCAGTTCGCTACGCACCTGCTGGCGAATCTCGTCCTTCACAAAATCCGGCACATACGCCACCCGCACTTCGTCGGCCGGCACCGTTTCCTTGCCCGCCGCCGCTTTGGCTTCGGCAGCTTGCTGGCCTGCTTCGACTTCGGCCTGCTTGATCATTTCGTTTGCCGCTTTGTCGGTGATCACCCCTTGCTTGACCAGTTGTTTGATCAAATTGGTCGTGGTGTTGCGCAGTTTCAGTAACTCTTCCTTTTCACCGGCCTGCACCGTGCCGATCAGCCCGGATAGCGCCAAGGCCATCAGCTGTTTTTTGTTCGCCATTTGTTTACCCGTTGGATGATTAAATACGTGATGAAATCTTTAACTTGATCGGCTGCTGCATGCCGGGCGGCGGCGCCTCGGCTACCCGGTCGAACTTGTTCAATAAACGACCCAGAAGCTCGTCGATGTCGGCGTCGTTACTGCCCTTGGTTAATTCGACTCGTTCCACCGAACCGTCGGCCTTTAGCCACACCTTGACGATCGCGGTATAGCCTTTGCGACGCAGTTCCTCATGGCTACTCAATAGATTCAGGATGCCGTTCTTGACCAAGCCACCGTACCAAGCGTAAGGATTGCCGCCGCCACCGAACAGGCCAGTCCCACCCTTGCGGGCCGCCAGTCCGAAACCATCCGTTCCCGCCGTGCCTTCGGCGTCCAGTCCCAGATCGCGGGCCGGCGCTTCGTCCGGCGGCGTTTCCGGCATTGGTTCCGGTTCAGGCTCCGGTTGTTCGATTTTTTCCTTGATTTCCGGCTCGGGCGGCTTTTCCACTTTCGGTGGCGGCGGAGGCGGAGGTGGCGGTTTCATTAAGGTGATGGGCTGGATCTTTTTCTCGTTTTTCGCCGGCTTCTTATCGATAAAGTCGACGATGACTTTGACGATGTAAAACACCGCCAGCGCCGCCAGCAAGCCGCCAATAATTCTGGGGATATACACCCGTAAGTGTTTCTTTTCGGACATGGCTGAATGCGCTATTTGACAAGACTTTGCGTTACCAAGCCGACCTGGGTGATTTCCAGCTTGCCCAGCAAGGCCAGAATATCCACCACGCTTTGATATTGCACCGTGGCATCGCCCTTCACCACCACCGGCAACTCCGGATTGGCGGCCTTGTATTGCAACAGAGTCGACTCCAGTTGCTCCATGGTCACCGGAAAAGTATCCAGAAAAATAGTGCCGTCGGCGGTGACGGTAATCGCCTTGGTTTGCGGCTTGGCCAGACTGGGCGTGTTGCTGGCTTTGGGCAGGTTGACTTGCACGCCCTGTACTGCCGCGGTGGTCATTAAAATAAATACCACCAACAGTACATACGCCAAATCCAGCATCGGCGTGACGTTGATTTCGTCGTACGCGGCATTTTCTTCTTGGACTTTCATATCGTTATTCTCTTGATCAACAGGTGGCTGTCGCGTAGGTTGGATTCGTTCGATAGCGCGCAACCGGACACATCGAAGCCAACACGTCGGGTTACGCCCTTCGACTGAGCTCAGGACTAACCCGACCTACATTTTTCTAATGCTCTACCGTAAACGGGCGAAAGATGATCAGCTATGCTGCTCGGCCAATTTAGCGACGAACTCGTCGACGAACACGTGCATGTCGGCGGTCACCATCTTGATCTGACTGCCCAGATAGTTGTAGCCGAACAGCGCCGGAATCGCCACAGCCAGACCGGCAACCGTGGCCACCAGCGCGGCGGCGATACCCGGCGCGATGGCGTTGACGTTGACTTCCCCGCTCGCCGCGATGGCGGCGAAGGTAATCATTACCCCCACCACGGTACCCAGCAGCCCCAGGAACGGACCGCCGGAAATAGCGATGGTCAGCAAGACCATTTGCGAATTGAGTTTTTGCAATTCCCGCACCAATACGCCGTCCATAGACGCCTTCACCGCATTCAGACCTTGTGAGGATAGAATCATGTCGGCTGCCTCGGCCCCAACGCCTTTAGGCAGACGTTTGTTCATTTCCTGTACGCCGACGTGATAAATCCGGTAGATGGACGAACCGGCAAAGGCGGCATGATTGCCGGTCAAAGACAACAACAGCGGCGACTCGTCGAAATCTGCCTGTCCTTCTTCGTCCTGATGATCCAGATTGCTGATGTTCTTAGCACCCAACTGGCTGAAAGCATCTTCAAACTTCTTGTTTTCGCTGCGAGTACGGCTCAGCACGATGGCTTTGCTGATCATCACCAGGGTGCTGATGATAAACATCACCCCTAAAATACCGATGATGACCCAGCCGTCGATGGTGACGTTATTCAGCGTCGAAACCAGATAGGATTCGTTACCGCCTTCGCTGTCCGGGGTGCTGTCTTCGCCGTAGTTCAACAATGCCGAAGACTGGCCCTGCATCATCGTCGCGAATTGCAGGTAGTTTTGATCGCGGGCCACTTTAGCAATGCCAAACTCGTCGATCGCGCCGACAAAACCGCGTGTACCGTCCACGGCCGCGCCGATACTGCTATCGCCCAACAAGGCCGAGACGCTGGCCGGCAAGATACCGACGGCTTTGCCGTCCACATACAAGGTAAAACCGTCCTTATTGCCGGCAACCGCCAAATGTTGCCAAGCCGCCAGATTCAAATCCACCGGGCTGACCAATTCCTTACGATTGACTTCCAAAATCGGCGTCTGGCCTCTAACGGATAAAATCAAGCCATCGCGCTGAAACAGCACGCCATCGCTTTGCGCCTGATCAATTTTCACCCATGAAGACACCGTCCAACCGAACTCGACGGACATTTGGATCGCCGGTGTCGCGGCGATACGAATAGATTGGCTGCCGTTGAATCCGCCCGCGTCGCCGGCTGCCCCGCCTTCGACCACAGTCTGGGTGGCGGAAGCGGGTTGATTCGCATAAGCAGTGGCATCCTTAACCGGACCAGCCTCGAAATGATAAGCGACCGCCTGGGCGACATCGAAGAGGCCCGCGCCGTCCTGACCGTCCACCGCTTTCGGGTTGCCGTAGTACATCCAGAACATCGGCTCGTCGGCCGTGGCAATATCCTTGGGCAATTTCACCCAGATCAAAGCCATTTCATTGATAGGATCGATTTTCTCGATATAGAACTTCAGCGGCGTTTTATCGTCGCCGGCCAGAAACCGCAAATCCTTGCCGTTCTCGGCCAGATCGGCAAAGTAACTGAAATTGCCGGTATGCAAACGCACCAGCACCAGTCCCTCGCCGACCGGCTTGACGCTGTCTTGCTGCAATCGCTGGGCATCGATGGTGATTTTCTTTCTGTAACCCCAGTCGTCGTTCCACCAGGCTTGCGCCAGGCCGGGTACCGCTAACAGGGTCAATACTAACAGGGCAATCCGCTTCATGTTCACTCTCAAATCAAAACATATCGCGGATTATCCCGACATTTGTTTACATTTTTATGACAATTCCTTGAATTTTGCTGCTAGACGCCGTTTAAAAAATCGCGACGAAAAAGATTGGCATGACGCCGCCGATAATCGCGGCTGGCACGGAAAAAGACTTGCCGGCCAGGTAACCGGCAAGCTTTAGAATTTTAAGGATAGGTTAATCGCCGAAACCCAGAATTTCGACGTTCAATATACCCAATACTGCTTTTGCCATCGCCTTACTCGCATCCTTGGCGACATTGCCGCCGACCGAGCTTTCCGCCATTTGGCTGACGCCGGCCGTCATATTACTGGTACCGGTCAACCCGGCCGCCACGCTGCCGGTGGCCGCTACCGGCACACCGGTGCCGACACCGCTGACCTGGATATTTTGAGCGCCTAACACCGCGGTGGCGGAAATGGTCACGTTAGTACCGCCGATACCGGCCTCGCCGGCGTCGACGACACCTTTTGGGGCAAACAAGTAAACATCGCCCGCCACTACGCCGGCCGAACTGGCCGCGGTGCGAATCCCGCTACCGGAAACGACCGCTGGAAAGGTGATGGTCATATTGCCTTTTTCGTCATAGCCGATCTCCGGAGGCGGCGCGGCAATCGCCGATTTGGCACCTCGGCCGGCGTCGATATCGCCTTCCGACGACCAAATCATGATGTCGCCGCCATCCAGCGCGAACACCCTCGAAGTATTCACCAAAAAGTCGTCGCGCAGCACCACGTTGATATTCCCATCCTTTTGGGCAACGATGCCCAATTCCGATGCTTTTTTCTTCTCACTCTCGTCAAAAGAGAATGCTACACCGGCATTGATCTGCCCCCCAGGCGCCAGCAAATTGATGTCGCCGCCGTCCTTGGTATGAATCTTACTGAAGAAAACGCTGATATCGCCTTTCCAATCGCTACCGGGAAACAACGATTCGATAGCGGCAAAGCCGCCTTCATTACCCAACGAAGAGGTACCGGCCGATGCACTACCCGAGACTTTGATTTCGTTAAAAAACACCGGCAGCACAATGGCGTTCAATTGCGGTTGTATCGCCACGAAATCGCCGCTGTTCAATTTGGCAAAAGCTTCCAACGCAGCTGAGTCGCTAAGATTGGCGTCATTCAACCGCTCTCGCATGAAACCGGTAATCAGCAAGTTGGCTTTTTGCCAAGCCTCGGCATATTCAGACTTGTCTTGTAAGTAAGTGCGAATAAAGCCGGCATAGTCCAGCTCGCCATTGGCACCGGTCAATACCGTCAAATTCGCGCCATGGTCTGGCAAAGCGCTATTGATCAAATCGCCGGCTGTCGAAATACCCTTCGATCCACCCAAATCCATATGCCGGCCGGTTTTGACCAGGACATCGCCGGGACCACCAATCTCAATTTCACGGCTGGACGAGTTATCCAGTTTACCGGTACTGGCCAGCCGAACCAGCGGATAGCTGATATCGCGCGCCGCTTCCAGCAAGGTCACATCGTCGTCGTTGGCATGCTGCAGATACAACAACAGATTGGTAATATCGTTGCCGGACTTGATCAACGCCTTTTTAGGCAGGGTAAAACCGATGTTTTCGATATTGCCCTGGCGGGTCACCAAGCGCGCCGGTTCGGCGTCGCCGCGGTGAATCGGAGTCGCGGCATGGATATCTTCCATCCGGTCTTTCGTGGCGTTAAACGTATCGAAATAGCGCAAAATGTCGCCCAAGCCGGTTTCGGTCAGTGGCGACTGTGCTCCGGGAAGCAGTGTCGCATCAGTATCCGACATGCCCAGGCGTACGCCAAGATCGCCCTTATCGGCGCTGATATTCTGCTCTGCCAACAAATTCAATTGGCCGCTGGCCGAAGGGAACAGGGTAATTTCGTTGCCCAGCTTGATGTCGCCACCGAAAGCGCTGGCGTTCAACGATGCCGGATAAATAGCGGATAAGGTTTCCTTAAAAGTATTGCCGTCTGCGAAGACTCTACCGTTGGAAAATAACAGCACGTCGCCGGCCAAACTGGCGACGTTCAAGGCGCTGGTAGCACTATAACTAAAGAAGTTGACGCCATCTTTATGCGTGATCATCGGATCGGTGACACCCCCCAAGCCGACATCGCCTGTGGCCGAGATCGAAAACCGGCTATCACCCAGCAACAAGATCGGCCCGTTATCGGTGTTTGTGCCGCCCTTAACGCTACCGCCAGCCTTGATTGCACCGTTACCCTGTCCCAGAAAATAGCTGCCGCCGATAATGTCGCCGCCGGCATTGATCTGCATGGTGCCGCCGCCGTTAATCTCAACCTGATTGGTTTTAAAGCCGCTGAAGTTATTACTGCCGTTGGCATCGCCGACCTGCTTGCCGGTAGTCGGCATCGCCACGTCCAGATCGATAATGTCGCCACCCGCGCTAATCGAAACCTTGCCGCCACCGAAAGAGCCTATGCTTTGTTGGAACTGCGGCATCGGCGCCCTACCGTACTGATCGGTCTTCTGGCCGCTACTTAGCTTTCCGGGCAAATAGCCCAAGGCCACGCCCCAGGCAGTCGGTTCGGTATGTGCCGCATCCGACCATTCTCCACGACGCAACAGCCAATCGTTAAAATCATTCGTTCCCACCGTACCGCGAATATTGCCACCGGCGTTCAAGCTCAAATCGCCACCGTTCACCGGATAATCGGCGTATAGCTGCCTGGCCACGGCTTTGTCCGACAAGCTGCCGTAAGGATTGCTCTGAGAGGTGGTACCCGCGCTGTAAATCGAAGCGGCGGTGTATTCGGCAGTCAGCGTGATATTCGCATTAACCTGCGTCGTCAACGCTTGGCTGAGCTCGACAACGGGCAGGGTTTTGATCGCCACATTTTGGGAAATCGCCTTGCTCAATGCCTTGCTCAACTGTACCGAAGGCAAGGTCTTCAAAGTGGTGTTGACCGGGACCGCCGCCGTCACAGCTTTATTCAGCGTGACAGTCTTGGTCAAAGCATTAATGGCGGTAATCACGCTGCCGGCAGCAACACCGTTACCGGTCAAATAATCACCTACCACCCAGCCACTAACATCGGCTACTTTAATGTTCTTGTTGTTTTTGGCAGTCGCACTCGCAGTCAGACTTGCGACGCCGGCGGTGTTGATTTTAGTAATCGTGGTGCCGGTATCGATACCGTTTCCGGACAGATAATCACCTACCCGCCAACCGTCGGCTTCATCGCTATCGATGCGTAACGAAAAACTTTTAAGGATGGCCGCCTCCTTGGTCGTATGGGTCACGCTGGTGGGATCGACCTCCGTAATATAGGCGCCGGTCGCAATAGCAGTGCTACCGGACAAATAGCCGCCCACTTTCCAGGCGGATATATCGGCGACTGCCAGCGTCGAGCTGCCTTTAGCGGCAGCGGATACGACTTTATTGCTGATTTTCTGGCCCGACGCCAGAATGATATCCGCCCCGGCGTTGACCTCGATATCGCCGCTGCCGGTTCGTAATCTGACGTTACTGGCCAGCGTCAGGTTTTTCGCGGACAAGGTTTTATTCGGATCGGCGCTTTGCAGATCGCCGCCGGCCGTCAATTGATACGACCAGGATGCGCCCTTCTGCAAGCGATCGATCACCGCGACAGATTTAACGACGCCATTGTCGTTATATTCGAAATTTTCGTTCTTAAAGCCGTCCGTCAACGACTGATCCAACGTCAAATGACCGTCGGTACGAATCACCAAACGCCCCGGTAAATCGTCCCAAACATTGCCATCGTTATTTTCGTCGTAACGCCAATCGGCCAAGTCCCATGTATCCTTCAACACCAAGTCGCCGCTGTAATCGATTTCCACACCCGCCAATAAACGGATACCGTATCCCAGCGTTTCGGTCACGGCGGACATATTGGCCGCTGCCATATAGGCATCTGTTTCGGCCTTGATTTTGGCAATGTCGGCAGTATCAATGTTGCCATCGTCTCCCAGATCGGCATTGCCATATTTTGCAACGCCTTCCGCGTAGATAGCCGAAGCGCCTTTAATATCGCCGGCGATGGGCAGAATGTCCACACCGCCGTCGGCGGTGCGTCTAGCCCGTAGCGTTACCTCGCCATTGGCGGCGCCCTTGCCGGACACATCGATACTCGAGCCGCGTTGTACTTCGATGCCGCCGATACCGTCGTTGTCGCCATCCACCGCCGATAGCAGCACGGTCCCGCCGGCCGCACCCTCGCCGATGCCTTGAGCTGACAATACCGCGCCGTTCGCCAATACCAATTTGTCGCCGGCGTACAATTTGATCTTGCCGCCATGTGCCGCACCGTCGGCGTTCACGCTGCCAGCCAGTTCGACGGTACCGGTATCGGAAACCAGGCTCACTTGCTCCGCCGCGATAAGCGACTGATTGCTTTGGCGAATATCGGCATGACGGACTCGGAAATAGATGGATTGGTCGGCGCCAGCGGTATTCAAGGCTCGCATCAAGGTGTCGAAATCGTTGCCTTGAGCATAATGGTCCGCCTCCAGCGCCGCACTAGCACCTTGCGCCTTCAGTTCACCCTGCAAGCTCACGGTTTGCTGCAAAGCCTGCAAGCTAATCGAACCGCCGTCGGCGTCGCCGCTGCTGGCAACATCGATCAGCGATCCGGCCCCGGTGGCGATACGACCTTGATCGGCCACGGCCTTGAAGCTGCCGCCGGCGGTATAGCGATTGATGTCGCCAAATTGCACGGTACGACCGGCCAGATCCACGCGAGCTTCCCCGCCGAGCGTTACATCGCCGCTCAAGGCATGCAATCCCAGACGTCCGGAAGGCAGCAGCACCTTGGTGTTGAAGTCAATCGCATCGGCGACGATATCGACGCTGCCGCCGAAACCGCTAGTCGGCGCCAACTCGCTGTTCAAACTGGCGAATCGGGCTTGTCCGCCCGTCGCATCCAAGCGCAGTTTGCTGCCGCCATCGGCGGTAAACGCGGCGGTAGCCAAGTTCAAATCGGCCGCAATCCGCAGATCGCCGTCACCTGTGGAGCGGAATTGATCGCGAGCCTGAATATCCACCGTATCGAAGCCCTGTAGCGTAAACTTGCCGTCGCCGATTTCCACGCTATCCGCCAACAATTGCAGGCGACCAAGGCCATCAGCGGTTTGGACGCTTTCCGCCTCGGCAGTGTTTTGCAATTGCAGCGAGCCGATCCGCAGTCTGGCGGTGTCGCCCCCGACGCCAAAACCGCTCAAACCGGCGGCATTGATGCTCAGCTTGCTGAATTGCAAAGCCTTGGGCAGGTTGTCAGCCTCGACGATCAATTCGCCGTTCGCATCCACCTGGCCGACATTGCCGTAAAAAGCCAGACTGTCGCGAGCAGTCAGCACCAATTCGTCGACGCTGAGACGCGTTAATTTGGCATTGGACAGATTCAGTGCATTGCCGGTCAAGCTGTCGACTTCGCCGAGATTAATGGCGTTGGCGCCCAGATTCAAAGACCCGCCCTGCATATCAATATCGCCCAGCAATTCGGTGGCGTGCGAGGCGTCCAGCAACATCGATTCCAACGCATGCAAGCGGGCGCCGGCCGCCACCTTCAAATCGCCAGCCGAGCCATTGCTGTCGGTTCTATTCAAGCTGACCTGACTACCGCCGGACAAACGCAACATCGCACCGTCGCCGCTGATATTAATGACGCTATCGCCGGTTGCGGCTATACGGTTGGCTGCCAAGCTCGCGTCCGCCTCTACTGCCACAACATCCTTGGCAACTGCCATCAGTTCCGCGCCTTCTAGGCTGATACCCGCCGAAAAGATCACTTGATCAGACGTTACCTGAATATCGGTTTCGCCCGTTTTAAGGTTACGCTGCCGGGCACCGCCCAACAGCAGGCTATCGACATTCAACGCAGTTAAATCACCGGCCAGAATCTCCAAGATACCCTCGGTCGGAATCTCGCTGAAATGGTCGGCGACCACGATTCGGTTGGCGGCGATGTCCATTCTGGCACCCTTGCCGCCACTCAAGGCGTCGATCATGAATTGACCTTCCATAATCAGCCGGGTTTGGGCAACCAATGAGATATGGCCGCCGTCCATCGGCAGAATCGGCACCGCGCTTTCACTTTTGGCGGCCTTCTCGGTATAAAACGCATTGGCGGTATAAATTTTGTATTCCGCGTGGCGGCGCACGTCCGCGCCGGTCTCGATCAGGAAGCCGCTGCTGCGCGCGTCCCGCACCTCGCTGCCGGCCTGCGCCATATATCCGGAGACAATAGCTCGGCCATCCACGGTATATTGCGTAATGGATTGATCTTGAGTACCGGCTTGCGGCGTGACCAGATAAGCGCCGGGCAACAAGGCATAATGCGCCGGCAAAATCGCATATTCGCCGGCCGGCAAATTGCCAGTACCGTCCAGATGAACGGTTGCGCCGGGCGCGAAGGTCCAGCCGTTGTTTTCGTAATGGTCGTAAGGCGCCCACTGCGTACCCAGCGTGGGGATGATGGCAAAGCCGCCTTGGTAGCCGGCACCGCCGGTCTGCAAATAATCGTTAGAACCACCTGAGCCGGCGATGAATTCATAAGCCTGCAAATCGCCGCCACCCGACAAATCGACCACACTGCCGGGCGCCATCTCGATTTCGACGGCCGACAGTTTCACGCGTTTTTCCGGTGTGCCTTTGAAGGCCGAATTTTCGACAGCGGAACTGTCGGTCGTCACTGGCGCATTATCGAATACCAGATTGGTCAACTTGTCCAAAGGATATAGCCAGTCCAGACCACCCTGCGTCACACCGAGCGGTATCAATAAACCGGCGGCGGACACCGAGGTGACGCTGCCGTCCGCAAGCGTCAGTCGCTGCCCCGCATTCAGATTGATCGTACCCAACGGCGCTTTTAATACGCCTTGCTGATCGATGAACGGTGCTTCCAGTGTCAAGGAACCGGCCGCCGCCAACGGCGAGACATCGCTATTGCGGCCGGTCACGACGATGCGGCCGGTATCGTTATTGCGCACCGCAAAGGTGAAATCGGTCAGGGTGGTCGGATAAATCTGGCTGGCATGCAAATATAAATCGGCCGCCGTCACCAATGCGCCGACATAATCGCGCTCCTCCGGTTCGT
>Ga0172378_10003182_pt1 | contig 15439 bp, 9 predicted proteins | sample GrowelOW332metaG_FD_119755 | JGI IMG/M metagenome (GOLD analysis project Ga0172378, IMG submission 119755) | Groundwater microbial communities from an aquifer near a municipal landfill in Southern Ontario, Canada - Pumphouse #3_1 metaG | ecosystem: Environmental > Aquatic > Deep subsurface >... | reverse complement strand
CAATGTGGAGACCCAGTTCCTCTGCAGTAGGGAGCGCTACAGGCGCCGCCGCAGAAGAATCCGTACCCGGAGAAGCCATCTGTAAACTATCCGAATTCATCGCGCAAGAATATACAAAAAAGCGGACCTGCAAAAAGCACGTCCGCAAGTCAAAAACAAGAACCGGTTACTTCACATGCACCCGGTACGATTTCTGAACATAGCCTGAACGGACTAAAACCACATAAGAGCCTCTGGCCATGGAATTCAAAGACAATGTCGCTGATTTTTCATAGGTAGACTGCCTGCGCAGAACCCGTCCCTGCAAATCCATCAACGTAATCTGAGCCCCGCCAACCGGCAAAGAGAACGAAAGACCCGATCCATTCTGCAACATAGACACATTTCGGTACAATTCGAAAGATTTGTCCGGTATCGCGACCAGAGTATCGCCATCGCTGCCATAAACCAGCAAATCAGAAACCGTTATAGAGGAGCCTTCGGACCACATCCAGATGTTCAGAGTGTCATTTTCGTTGGAAGACGGCGTCACAGAACAGGACAAGGTAATACAGCTATTGGGGGATACCGTATTATTGACATCACAATCCGTACCGCTATTCAGCAGCATCGCCACTGTCTGGCTCTCCGCATCCGCACTTTCACAAGCCTGCAGGGACACGGAATAAGTGATACCAGCGCTCAATTGACCGAGTACTTTCGTCACCCACCGGCGGCTGCTGCTCGCATCAATGGATTGCATCATGTCCACACCCCTCGGCGATTCATTCGCAAGAGCTACCGTTTCCGATTCCCAGCCATAGGCCCCGGAATTCACATAAGCGCTGGAACTGGACTCAATGCATTCCGCCGGAAGAGAGGACGAAGATGAAGATGTCTGCGTCACCGGAGTCGCCGTCGCCAAATTCTGCATATTACCACTCATCAACAGTCCCGTGAGCAGACGCAAAGACGAATGATAATATCCCGGAGACTGTAACATTAGCGACTGGAAATTCGAATTTAATTTATCCTGATAAGCTGAATTATATATCAGCGAGGAACTCAAAGAGCCGATGGATGTTCCATTAGCCGCGGCTTCGCTCGGGCCGTCAGAGCCGTCCTGCTTCATATTGATCTTTAATTGCGTCACTACTTTCGTCGATACCCAAGACGAAAGTTTAGCGAGCAAAGACCCCGCCTGCGAATGTCCATACCACGCATAAGACCAGGCCCAGCGCCATGGTGCGCGTGATGCATCATAATCATATCCGGTCCAGGTATTGTTACCATTCTGAGGATTGCCATTAGCATCACACCAACCGGAGGGGAGACCCGTCGTGGAGTTCTGATTGTTTTGCAGAAGGGTATAATTCGCGCTTATCGCAGAACTCCAGAACGACGAATTACCGGCATCGAACAATTTGAAAATTTCATAAGCCGCCGGGCTCACATAACTCGGATTATTCGGCGAAGACCACTGATCTCCAGGATAATGAAGTCCGCTGGAACTGAATTCCTTTGAACGGATTTTAGCAATTAAATTGGCAGCGGCCGTCTTGTAGGACACATCCCCCCACTGATAATACGCCATCGCCAAGGCAAAGGCAACGTCTTCATCTGCATCGGTCGCCCCTCCACTCTGGTTCACCGAATTAAAGCCTTCAATTTTCCAATTCATCAAGCCGTTACCATCAACGAAATTCTGATAGTAATTCCACAGTTTGTTGAACTGACTCTGATAACTCGTGGTATTATCACTGAAATAGACCATGAAGATCATTCCATAACCGATGCCTTCGGAAACGGTATAATTAGATTGATCGAATTTAATGCGCGCGAAATTTCCGTTCTCCGTATAATAGTTCGTAAGATACGAGTTGAACTGTGTCTTTAACAAAGAAGACGGAGTAACGCCCGTACAGACATTTGAAAAATTGGCAATAATGGTATTATTACCATAAGTATGCGCCTGTGGGTACGGGAACTTAACGGTAGCAAACGCCGCCATACTAAGCAAAAGAATGGCTAACGCGCCCCATTTCATATTTTACTCCATACAAAGGATTTAGCGATCGAGCCCTGATTCACACGTATAAAATACCGACCGGGAGCGAGATCAGCGATCCCGATCCGGTGTTCCCCGGCCGTCATATAGTTTTGAACGGACCGCTGAATTTCACGGCCTGCGGCATTGATAATCTGCACATTGACGAAGCCCGAATGATCCAGAGTTAGAACCAATTCCCCGGCTTCCATTTTTGCAGCGAAAGGAGCAATCGCGATAGAGTGATTTTTGATAGCCGTAATAATTCCGGAACCTATGATCACCTTAACGGTAACAACCCGGCCTTCGTAATTCGTCGTTTCCGCTATTGTGGCAGTAAGCGTGACCGTTGCATCATTCGCCCCTGCGACAAGATAGTTCCCGTCTTTACTCGCATAGCCTTCGGGAGAGAAGGCATACGTAATCTGAGCCTTTTCATAACGGGCCGTATCCAGCAACATAAACGTTGAAGAATTCACCGTAACGGCAGTATCGCGCAGATAAGTTCCATTATAACGTTGCAATTTTTTGAGATAATAATAATAGCCGATCGTATCCAAAGCCCTGTACCCGGTCACCGCAGGAGCGGTAGCATGAATCGTTGCCGTACCGGCAGAAATAAAGCGGGCAACCCAGACAGAAGTCCCCTTCAGCGTGCTGGAACAAGCCGAGCCATTACAAGCGACTTTCTGAACAGAAATAATCGCGGGATTATCGGATGAATAAGTGATCGTTCCGCCCTGATCAGTCGTTGATGTGTTTATGATCTGTTCAAAATTAGACGATCCGGAATAATTGCCGGCATTCATACCAGTGCAAGACGAGTCTATGCGGCATGTAAAGGACGTAAAGTTAAAGGTCTGCGAAGGCATCGGCGTCGCAGTGACAACACTCTTCGTGCCGTCATTACCGGTCATCACTGTATAGCCTGCTTTATTTATAGTGATGACGCCGCCGGAAATGGTCGCGACCGCTTCATTGCTCGAAGTATAAGAGCAACCGGAATTTGCAACACCCGTAATCGAGCTCTGCGTTTCCGGTACACTCTGGTGCGCAAAAGCGCAACTGCCTGAACGGGCGCCCGCCGTCAGCGTATCTTCCCATGTGCTCTTGTGCGAAGTCAGATAGCTTTTCACAAAAGATCCCGACGTCGTATACGTAGCCGCACTCAGCGCTTGCTGCGTGCTCAAAGCAGTTGATCCATTGAACATAGCCGACAATTCCGTCTTCGAATCCACTGAAGACGTGTACTGACGGAGAGACCAATTACAATTGCTGATATGGTTTGATTCCATAAACGACGTCCAGCTGGACGATTCCGAAGTATTCACGCTGCCACTGCCATTCGCATCCGTTGTTCCCCATTCGGTAATGAATACTGGATGTCCGGCACCCATCGCACTCGTTACATGGGAACCATAGGAACTCACGGAGTGCGTTCCCGCATAAAAATGGAAAGAATAAGCGACATTCGTCCCGCTCACCGGGCTGGAATTCGCAGCATCCGGATTCTGCGACCAGGACGGAGAACCGACAATGGCTAGATTCTGAGAATACTGACGGATTCCGCTGATAACGGCATTTGCATAACTCTGGACCGTATTCCAGCCAGTATTCACGGGCTCGTTATAAACTTCCCAGATGACATTCGGAACGTTCTTATATCTTTCCGCGACTTTCGTGAAGAACGCAACGGCATACGCCTGTTCATACTCCGCACGATGACTATGCCAGTCAACGATGATGTAGACATCATTCTCTATCGCCGCCTTGACCATATCATCAAGCAAAGATATATCTCCATCCGGATTCCCGATGTAAGAGTAACTCGCATCCAGTGCATTGCCCGTGCCACCATCACTGCTATAATACTGAATACCCATGGCAAAGCGGAATACATTGATGCCTAGGTTCTGAACGGCCCAGGTTATCACCTCTGACTTATAATAAGGAATACCCGTCGCATCAGACCAGAAAAGACTCATTCCGCGGAGCATAACCTGCTTACCGGAAGAAAGACTCACTATTTTATTTCCACTCGTACCCAACGCCCCGTAATTGGAAACAGGACCCACACGCAAAGCGGTCGCATCCGCATAATTAGTTGCGCCGAAAGAACAAGCAGAAGCAAGCAATAGACTAAGCAATATACGTTTCATAATAATAGCTCCGAAGACATTTTACCCTTAATTTAATTTCTTTATTTTAACAATCCATGATCCAAGCCGTATATTTTCGTTTACACCCGAATACAAGGCAAAAGAGCCCGGCAAAAGCGGGCTCTTTTGTGACGAAAAACACTGGCGGTCAATTAGAATGGACGAACGAATTTTCCATTCATAAGCTGACTGAAAAGCAACTGCAAAATATCGGAATAGTAGGAAGTATAGGCCGCGTTAGCTATCGTCAAGCCATTGAATTTCACCGCGCAATTATTGAACCAGTCAGTAGCCCCGGCAAAGCCCATCAAGCAATAAGATCCGGTAAAATTGGCACCGGAGCCCACGCTCGTCGATACCGCGCCGTCCGCGAAAGCGTAAGTCGTGGCGGAAATCGCGTTTACATCTCCACCCGTTTTGCCAATCATAAAATTAGCCATCGTATTCAAAACCTGCGCAGCATCAGCGGACTGAAACCAATAATAATCCCAGGCAATGCGCCAGGAAATGCGTATGGCTTCCTTGTCAAACAGCTTGTATGTGTTTTTAGAACTGCTGTTAGGATCCGCCGCTACGAAAGAGGCGTTGGACCAATCAGGGAAGAGTCCGGCGCCATTTGCCTGGACCTGATGCATATAGGCATATCCGGCGGCGAGAATAGCATTCCACCGTGCGGCATTCGTCGCATCCACACTCGCCAGGAGACGCAACCCGACAGGAGAGAAATAACTTAGGTTGTAAATATTATAGCCGCTTCCGGTTGCCGATGTCCACATCGGGGAATCTCCCGGATAAATTAAATTATTCGCGGAATTGATGCCGTAAGTGAGGATTGCATTGCCGACGTTTAAGGCGTCCGCGAGATAAGCGTTAGCGCGCGTCGGATCCGTTGATGCGTATTTATAGTAGGCAATTATCAGCGACGTTGCCACATCGAAATCGGCATCGAGCGCCGCCGCGTATGCCGCAGACGATGCGACATCATCAAATCCGCGGACCATCCACGGCATAAGAGCCGGGGTTTCATAATAATTTGCATTGCGGGCTCCCTTGTTATAGTTCCAAAGGGAATCAAAAGCGTTCATATCATTTTGAAACAACGTTATAAGCATTCCGTAGCCGATGCCTTCGGAAACGGAGCATCCTGTTTTGTAATTATTCCATACAGCCGGAGCCGAATAGCTCAATCCACTGATTGCGCAAATCGATGTTCCGCTATCCCAACGGATACGCGCCGAGGGCAGAGACGTAAAATAAGTAGTGCTAAAAGACACCACCCCGTGAGTCCGCTCATCCGCTAAAGTTTCATACCATTTGGCTTTCCATATTGAATACAAAGCATCCGGATACAAAGTATTCGCCCCGGAAGGAAGAGCGACCGTAACTGTAGTCGCCGTTGAAGATGATGATGGAACGGCGAGCCCGCCGTCACTGGAACTGGCTGTTTCCGGTTCAAGAGATGATGTACTGCTTTTGCTACAGGCAAACAGGGCAAGCGTCATTGACACAACAAGCATATATTTTAAATTCATAAAAGCCTCGCGGATGTGTCCGTTAATATATATTCAGCAAAGCAAAAAGGACTCCATCACTGGAGTCCTTTTTGCTTTGTAAGTCGAAAATTACTTGAGGAGAATCTTCTGATTCATGCTCACGGACTTGCCCGCGATGCGAACCATATAGACACCGGCCTTGAGAGAGGCGAGATTCATCGTAGCGCCATTCGAGAGAACGGAGCTAGCCATCACCTGACCCTGAAGGTTAATCACTTCAACGGACGCACCGGAGATGGAGCCCGTGAAGGAAAGGGTACGGCCCTTAAGATTTGCCTTCACACCACTCACGGCAGCCTTGCTGGCCGGAATAGCGCTGGACGTGCAAGCGGTAGCAATGAAGCCGCCGTTGCCATCACTTTCGCAGAACGGAGTCTGTTCGGTCTTGATCGTTCCACCCGTGCAGGCGCCCTTGGTACCGACCTGGAAAATGCGGAGCGTATTTTCAACTTTCTTGCCCTGGCCTTCAATCTTGATCTTCACAGCCTGAGCTGCGGCGAGAACCTGGTCGATGGTGTAAGTTTTAGTCTTGCAGGAGCCCCAAGTCGGATCGCAGGCAAAACTCGCCCACGCATTATCAGAAACGGTCGGAGTCGTAGCGGCAGCGAGCTTCACGCGGAAAGCATTGTAATCCGTGATGAGAGCGTCAGCACCGAGCTCGAGGTACACCGGCTTGTCGGAAGTGTACGTCAAGCACAGGCCGGTCCACTTAGTGATGTCAACCGGAGTCTGCGTCCCGTCTTTCAGGTTAAAGCCCATACCGACGAACGAATACTGATAAGCGGTACCAGTGACCTGCTTGACATAAAGGTATCCGACATCAGTAATCATCGGCGCAATGAAAGACTTGTATTCATCCTGAGCATAAGGATAAAGAGTATAAGAATCGCCCTTATTGGCCTTGCGATCATCATAATCGTACCAATAGCCCATTGTGGAAGCTTCGCCGCAGGCATCCTCATATTCATACATGCAGTCTTCACCCGTATTGACCTGCTGATTAGAGCCGTCAAACATCAAAACGCCAGCGCCCGGAGTCCCCGTCGCAGCAGCAGCCATCGACAATGTCGTCCCGGCGAGGACCGTGAAAAGCAAATTTTTCTTATTCATGTTTCTCTCTCTTGTTATTTTCCTGGTTCCCAGGAAATGGTTTAACCGAAATATATCTTATTTTCCACATTCTGCAACTATCCTGATGTTTTTTTTTATTTACACGCAAGACATTTGACAGAGCGCACATCATTTCTTCTTTTGCGGGGCGTAATCAACATCCGGACGTAGAACCTGCCCGGCCGTCACCAAAAGGGAAATTATCGCTTCAGGATGATCTTCACTGACATCATAAAGCGCGACGCCGCCAAATCCGTTATCACGAATCCATACGCTAATCGCCCTTACAGACGGAATGCCGGAAAAGACAATCGCTTCCCCATTGCCCACAGCCAGTTCGGAAGAAGACGTCTCATCAAAGGTCACCTTATAGTCCGGAGTATCAAATTTGGCCATCAAATCCTTATAGGGAATATAGCCGTCATTTCCGCTCCCCGGGCCCTGATGCGCAGAGCCAAATCCGGTAGCGCCGGAGAACGATTTACCGGAGAGGGCAATAACAGGAATCAACTTGCTTTTTGCGATTCCCTTTGACGCGAAGATGTCCATCGCGGACTTTACATCGTCTAGGCTCATATTCGGACGGACCGTAGAGGAATCCGTAGTCATGTGATCCCCGACGAACACAATGACATAATCAGCTTCGTTAAGCGCGTCTCCGTAAACTTCAACAGAGGCCGGATACACAGCGGCACCGAGCGTTTTGCCATTAAGCCCGGACTTCAAAGCACGCACAAGCGCCTGATATCCGGTAGCGTTATCCGCCGCGGGATTCTGCCAATCAAGTTCCACGCCGGAAAGTCCCCTGCTGTCCACCCAGTCAGAGACGTTCTTCACGAATGCGGAGCGAAGGGATTCGTCTGCGGCAATGGCCGCAAAAGCATCACCGGCATCCGGGCCGCCTATCACGACGACCAGCGGAACATAATGAGCCGCGGAAGCCGTCACAAGCGAATCGAAGTTCGCGGCGTCGGTTTCATCCGCGAGGGCGATGGAACCATCCGCCGATGGCGTCAGCGAGGCGTAATGCAATTCGGAAACGCGTTCAAAATGGACATTCTTAGGCGTGAACTGCGAATACTGCGCCCAATACGGATAATAGCCGATAACGGCACCGCCCTGCGCAAACGCCAGACCAAAGGAAAGTAATGCGATCGAAAGAATTTTCAAATTCATACAAGCCTCATTATTCAATCAAATACTTCTGATTATTTCCGGCGCTCAAGCAATAGGTATGCGCAAGATAGCTGAATACATGGCCGGAGGAAGATAGTTCTCCCTGCAATGTATCCTGCAGAACATTCGTTTCTCCTGAAAGGCAATACCGATACGCGCGGCCTTCGATTCTACCGGCAAGCATATATTGCCGTGCAATCAATGCCGAATCGATAGGCAGGCCGTTCAGATAAGCGACATCCTGCGCCGCAGTATTTTTACAAATGTGATAATTTGAAATCACCATCACCCGGAAATCGGCATACAGCGCCCCGCTATGAAACTGCTCATAGCCCGGCCAGACGGATAATCCCGCATAATCCAGGTACAATGTTTTCACATCATTCGAATCACCGGAGAAGAACGTCCGGACATCTTCTGATGTATCCGTGGTGGAAACGGTGCACCCGGCCGTTTTCTTCGCAGCGGCAAGGGAATCCTTGCGTTGGGCATTAGCAATATCAGGATTGATACGAGAGTATTCCGATGTTTTAAAATCAGCGGGCCAATTGCCATCCTTGGAACTATCTGCGTCCATTGAGGAACAGGCGGCGATGGAAAGCAAAGCGGAAAGACCGAGGAAGCATTTAAGTTTATTGTTAAACAGCATAAAATTCTCCCTTAAAATAGAACCGAGACATTAGCCATGATCAGTGTTTTATCAATGGACAGTTTTTGTGTCCCGGCAACAGCTGCGGAAGCATAAGAAACGTCATTGGTCATATATCCGCCTTCAACGTTCAAATATGCTCCCGGTCCCAGCTTGACCTGCGGACCTGCAAGGATAAGCATTTCTTCGACTTTTTTCACCGTCACAGACGCATCGCCATAAAGATCCAGTCCGCCATCATACTTTTTATTCAGCATCTGAACCCCGGCGAGGACGGAAACCGGGCCCCATATCCCGATTGTCGCACCGCCCACAATCCGCGTCGTTTTGCGTTTCAGATACTTATTTTCAGAGGCAGACTCAAATGAGCCCTGAAGTTTCAACGGCATATCATAATTGATGAGCTGGGCAATATCCACGCCCAGTCCCATTCCAAGCTGCGTAAACCGGTCATCAATGGCATCCCAGGTGTAACTGCCGAAGCGGAGATTAAAGTCAACGGCATCGTTCCAGGATGCATTTCCGCTGAAGGCGAAGCCTTTCCTATCCGGAGTCGCCAGGCCCATAGGCAGCGGCATATTAACCGACGGATCGATAAAATCACTCACAGCGGCGTATTCTTGAAGTTTATATGCCGTGGCGGAATAACCATTGCGATAAAAATGAGCAAGGCGGTAATTATTGTAAAGGCGGGCATAGGTGTAGCGGGACTCGTTCCCGACAGACAGAATATCACCATCTTCATTCTTGCTCATCAAATTCTGCTGCTGAAGCACATCCGTGTTATATACAGCGAAGTACATGTTTTCCAGGCTTCCGGAACGAAAGTGAGAGAGCAGCGTCGAATCCTGCCCTGCATACAGAGCATTCGAATTCAAAATAGACGTATTGCCCCAATATGTGCGCGAAGAAGCCTGTTCGGACCAGAATTTTTTGTCATTCTGCATATACAGGCCCTTCACATCAAAGCTGAAATCACCCAAAGATGCGGATGCGAACGGCTGAATATTAAATGCAGTTCCGTTCCTGCGTTCCAATACGGAATCATGCCAGTCTCTGCTCGTGGAATACTTCTTCGCTACATAATAAGTGGATATCGTGTCCAAAGAGAGACCGTCATTCGATGTGACATAATTGCCCGCCTTGAGAGTATAAGAAATCGTTGAATCCGCTGTACAGCTAGAATCCAATGTGTATTTCCATTTAGAAGCAGCGAATTCGCCATTCACGCCGAAGTGCACCGGACTATCGACTATTCCTTTGGAATCAAAGCCCAGGATTCCGGACCCGACGTAATTATCTTCATAGTAATAACCTGTTCCGGGCGAACGGGAACGCGTACTTAGTTCACGGTCAAACGTGGAAACGAAATTTCCGCCTACGGTGAATCCGTATGCAGAAACGCCGGCATTCGCGGCCATCATATAACGGTCGCTCCAGTCGAAGTCAAAGAACAGCTGATCCACTTTCTTTGCGATATTGCGAATTCGCGCGCCCGTCGCCTGCGCATAAATATCCGAAACGGGACCGACTGCGCCGCTGTGATACTCCACATTCAAGCCTTGAAGAAGGCGATTGGTCGAAGTATCCAAATTTCGCATTTCAAGGGCGTCATTACGGCGGGATGCAAATATTTCCGGCTCCTGCAGGACTTTATCTTCCGGGACATATAAAGTCAAAGGAGTATATCCGACACGCATATATCCCAGATTGAACAGAAGATGCTTATCCAGAATCAAGCCATCATACGAAAACCAATGCCCGATCACGGGATTGACGCTTTCTTCATATCCTGACTGCCAGTCCTTATGGAGACGGACTTCGACGCGAGCCTCAGTTTCTGAACTCGGGTGCGCGGTCATCACCAGATTCGCATCCGTGTACGCCTGAGACTCCCGCGAAGGCGAATTCCCGGACAATTGATCAGACGTCAATTTCGAAGACAGCACGCCGGCATTGACCGAACCACCGACGCGGAATCCTAAAACGGCGTCATTCAACGAGTCCAGTTTATATAAAAGGTCGGACTGACGCTTTACTAACGTGGAATCCTCAGTTGCAGCAGAGGCGGATATGGCAGCCAAAGCAAAAAACAGCGAAATTTTAAGAGCCATAGGAAAAATGTCCTTATTCGAATTCATTGTTCGCCTCGCTTAAAAATCCACGTTTACCGTGGCTTCCACAATGGACTGGGTGAAAGAATGTTTATAAGACGTTTCACCGGCATTCAGCACTGCATAATTCAAATTGGCCCCCGTACCGGAAGTTACGTTGTAAGAGTTTTCGACAGAAATGATTCCATAACTGAGCGACAGCCATGCACTTTCCGTAAGCGTATAATCCAGTCCGGCCATCCACTGCATCTGTTTTCCTTTGACAAGCGGGACATCATACCCCCGGCCGCCCTTCGTCAAAGAAGCAAGATCATCCAAATTCATATTAATATACTGCAATCCGGCGCTCACGCCCAAACGGGGCAGATACTGCGCATATATACCGGCATTTATAAAATCGCATTTAAGTTCGCCATCGGCGACGACTCCAGCCATTCCCATCTTACGGCTGGAATGCTTATAACTGCCGGATAACTCTAACGGCAACTTAAAGCCTAGCATCTTGAATACATCCCATTTGGCACCTGCGCCATATTCAAGATACTCAGCTTTGTCGAAACCAGATTCAGCCTTGACTTCCCGGAATGTATTGAACATCACCTGTGCTTCCGCATAATCCTTGAAGCCGAACGTCATTCCGCTTTGAAGACCTGAACGGTTCGATGTCGCGAGGCCATTCGGCAAAGCTAACTGCACCGCGGGATCGCTCATGGAATTAAGCAACGCCAGTTCGCTGCGGGTATAGACTAACGATGTCCAGGAGTTTTTGGAATAAGGAGCTATGTTATAACTACCTGTTTGCCCATTTGCAAAGCCGTTGTCATCTGTCGCCAACGTCGCCGCCGCCGGGGAAAATTTGGGCGTAAAATGGTACAGGGCGCCGAAAGTGGAATACAAAGGCGCGTTCACCCCATACTTCGATACGGTTCCGTCCCTATCCGTATTCAAAATACGCTTAGCGAAGAATTGCGGAGACTGCGCAAGGTTATTAAACCAATTACTGTCGTTGACAATATAATTGCCAGAAAATTTGACATTCCAGGCAGATCCGCTTCTATAACCGGCGTTCAAAGAAGCCAGCACGGCATTTCCACCCAATGTGTTTTTGTCAAAAACGGAATCCAGGCCAATCGTCTTCTTTTTGTAGACATCGTCACTGGAATGCGCGTATTCCGCCGTAAGATCCAGAATCAGGTTCTGATTCTTCAAAATAGACGCGATATCGCCGCCCGCACGGACGCCCGTGACAAAAGTATGCTGAGGAAGCGTATCATAAGGATTGATGGCCTGGAGAACATATTCCGATTCAAGCCCATCTACAGATTGATCCGCATGCCTATAGGTATAAGAGAAAGAACGCTTATCATCGAAGATGAACATTTCCGTGACGCCGAGAAACAAATTCTTGTTCATGGGCAGCCATTCCAGATTGCCGCTCATCAGCCACTTATCCATATTCGCAGACTGAGACGCACCCGAGATTCCTCCATTGGGAAGGATGTTCCCGTTCGCACCCGAAAAATCTAGGACCTGGACACGACGCAGCCGCGCAGCAATCGCTTCGGCACGAAGTTCACCGAACTGGTCACCGAAAAAATGCCTGTATTGTAAATTGGCGCCTTCGAGGTTGCGTTCTTCTCCGTTCAACTGAGCTTCGTTCCGGGCCATCTGACGGTCCCGTACAAAAATCCGGGGCTCATACATAATGTCAATTCCCGGAGCATTCAATGTAAGCGGGCTATAGCGTTCACGGAAATTACCGACGACCCAGTAAAAATCCGAGCCGATATTTCCTTCAACGTTCATCCAGCCGACGCCTATGGACTTTGAAGCGGCGGAAAAATAATCCTGCATTCCCGCTTCAAGGCGAAGCATGATATTTGCCCGGACGGATTCCCACGGACGGAAATGGAAATCAAGATCCGCAGTGACAAATTCATCTCGTTCCACATCTGGCATGGTACTGGACGAATCGACGTTATTCTGATCGGAATCATAATAAGAGCCGAGATACACCGCCCGTATGCTACCACCGATCTGCACGCCTCTCTTCGATTGAATCGTGTCCAGCTTTCCATTAATGAGAGCCTGGTTCGTTTTCACTTCAGAGGCTGCAAGCGCCGCGGAACCGATAAAAAGCAAAGAAAAAAGTATTTTCTGCATCATAAGCATACCTCTTAGAACCAAACCTTAGTTTCGGCAGACACGTAATGAGCGTGCCAATCATTTTCAGAAACGTTCTTATCCGAATGCGTCGCATATTTATAACGGACATGCACACCGGCACGAGCGGCGAAATCCCAGTCAAAGCCTACGCCGAAAGCAGTCTGCAAATAATCGATCGGCACATTCTTATAGGATTCACCTGTGCCAAGAATAGTCCCATAGTCCGTTGTCGGCATACCTGTAGAATAAGCGGTCACCGTATAAGCGTTTTTCGCCTGCCACGTTTCCATACCGATGCAGCCGACCATATGGAACGTAGGGGTCACGGCAACCGCCGGTTCAAACTGGCCATAAAAACTCCATAATAGCATATCTTTCTGCGAACCGCTATACGCCACCGGAGCAATTGTCTTGGATATTCCGGAAAGCGACGTATAAACCTGCATCATCACATTGCGGTCTGTATTGAACCAATTCCCAATATCATAACCGCCTTCAAAAGAAAGATAAGAAGACCATTTTGTATGAGCAGGAACAGTCCTGTTGCGGATCTGCCCGGCATTTTCATACGGTACGAAAGACTCCCACAATTCCCATGTTCCACCATAAAGACCGCCTTTCTGACGGTACATCTTGTGCTGGCTAGAAAGCACGCCGGCCCTGCTCACATAGCCATTGGCGTTATAATTGCCAGAATCCGCCCAGAACAGCGCATTATACTTTGTCCAGGAATTCGTGCTTTCCCACATATTGCGGCCATTCAAACGATAATTGAACAGAAGCACGTCCTCTCCCTTTTTTATCTGCCGATGCTGCCCGTATTGAACACCGATGCGGCCACGGTTAAATTCCGGTTCAAACTTCAAATTGACACCCGCCATATTCGGGCCATAGCGTAAAGAACCGGCATTCAAATACATTTCATCCTTGCGCCAGCTGCGGAAGCGGGATGGATCCGTAAGGCCATACGGAGAGAAGAAATCCTCACTGAAATATACAGCCTCGATAGTCGTGGGCAAGAAATCAAGATGTTTATCCTGCGCCTTCACATAAATGCCAAACGCCGGGGAAGATGTATTCTCCGTTGTATTGTCCTTATCATAAGCGCCCGTGGAATCCTTGTCAAATTTCACTGAATCCGACCAGCTGAGACCGGCATCGGCCATTAAGTAAAATTTCGGATTTATATTTCCGCGGACATCAAGAGAGGCTATTTGCGTATTATCAAGAAAAGGCTGATCATTTGGCCATACATTGGATAAGACGTTCGTGAATTCGTTGTCATAAATGATACCTTCATCGAAGAATACACCCATATAGTTCGCACCGAGCGTCAAAGTTTCAAATAGCTTGGTCTTTGCGATACGGGCACTGAATACATCACCGCCCATTTCATAGTCACCGGTCATTTCTTCTTCACCGGGTTGACCGCCATAGAGGCGCAGACCATCACGCGTGCCCACGTCCATGTCCTTCGGCTGCGACAGAAGCGCTTGAGCAGTAAGCCCGAACGGCAACTGATATGCATTCATAAAAATTCCGCCGAAAGAACGGTTCGTCCAGAATGCACGTCCACCTTCCTTGACAGGCTTGAACGCTTTTTCTTTATAATACATGCTCGCAGTTTTTTCCTCTTCAAACGTTTCATATTGCCAAGCAAAGCGGGGGGCCGTTTCGCGTTCCCACATTGTAAGCGGGCTTCCATTCGCCCAGATAACCCCGCCAGCCGTAACATAGACGCCGAAAAGCCCGGCACGGATATCCGTACCTACATTCATTTCTTCATCGATGGACGCTCCAACATAGTCGGTATTGTGATTAAACAGAACCCGTTCTTCGTTATTCGCGGGATTGCGCGTAGGTTCGTCCGCCAAATAATTTGTATAGAATCCGGACAGGTCAAACGGGAACCACAGGTTCGTCCACAAGGTCATATAAGAATTCGGCGTCGCAACGATGGAGGCCTTGAAAAACGCATCAACGGAAGTCCGCGCCTTGTCATTAAAATAAGCCGGAGCTGTCTTTGAATAATGAAAGTTCTTCAAACGGAAATCCATCGTTCCAGACACAGCTACCGGAACATCATTCTTTCCAATGAGCGTCGATTCCATATCACTCGCCAAGGTATCAAGATGCGCTTCCGCAGAATCCACCTGAGCTCCGGGAAGCATCGCCCAGGATGCCGACGCGGCAATAGTCATAAATGACAATAAAAAGATTTTACGCATATATCCTCTTAAATCTTATTGCGGAAGGGATAGTTGGCCGGACCCTGATAAGGCTGACCGTGTTTCTTGATCACGATATCATCAATCCAGACCTTAAATGCCGTGTTTTCATCTTTGCGGACTTCAAGGCGGAAGCCCTTGAAATTCGTCCAGGCGAACGGGAGCAGCACTTCGCGCTGATTCTTGACATCCCAGTACACGCCGGTATTGCCGAAAAGCTTGAGCGGAATGCTGTAATGCTTCCATTCCTTGGTGATT
>Ga0172378_10003179_pt1 | contig 15458 bp, 15 predicted proteins | sample GrowelOW332metaG_FD_119755 | JGI IMG/M metagenome (GOLD analysis project Ga0172378, IMG submission 119755) | Groundwater microbial communities from an aquifer near a municipal landfill in Southern Ontario, Canada - Pumphouse #3_1 metaG | ecosystem: Environmental > Aquatic > Deep subsurface >... | reverse complement strand
TTCGTAATATTCAATAGAAATAAGGGAATTTTATGTCTTGAAGCAAAGAACGGATCTGTTTATTATAAAAATGGTAATTGGTATTATGGAAGTGGACTAAAAATGAAGAGTGATGGTCCTTTTAATCAAGCAAGTGGTAATAAATGGAAATTAAAGTCGTACATTGAAGAGAAAACCTTATATACAAATGATATTATGTCAAAATGTAAGTTGCTTCACGCCGTATGGTTCCCTGCTATTAATAAATACTCATTTAATTCTTTAAATTTGCCACCTGAAGCCGATAAAAGCATAATATTAACGAAAGAAGATTTAGATAATCCTACAAAAAAAATTGATGAAATTTTTAATATAGAATTAGCAAATCAAGTAAAAACAAGTCTTACAGAAAAAGATGAAAAATGGATTATTGATAATATTTTGTGCCCTACTTTCAATATTGTACCATCTATGACACTTCTTTATGATTTAAAGAAAGAAAGTTTTAATCAACTCTTTGAAGAACAAAAAAACATTTTAAACTATCTTGAAGATCAACGCAGTGCGGTTATAAATGGAGTTGCAGGGGCAGGGAAAACTATGTTGGCCGTAGAAAAAGCAAGAAGGCATGGTACTCAAGGGCAAAAAGTACTATTCCTTTGCTATAATAATAATTTAAAAGAATATCTTAATGCAACTTTTAATTATGAGAATGTTTCCTTTTATACTATAGATGGCTTTGCTTGTAAAATATGTAAAACCATGGAGGCTGATTATAGTTTGTTAAAATCTAAACTTGAAGACTTATTTTATAATAATTTATTTGAATATGATCATATTGTGATAGATGAGGGGCAAGATTTTGGGCAAGAAAATATAGAGGAAGAACAAATAATTGATTTGTTGGAATTTATTGTTCTCAATAAAGGTAATGATTATGGAACTTTTTATTTGTTTTATGACAAATTGCAATTTGTTCAAGGGAAAACTATACCCAAATACATAGCAGAGGCAGATTGTAAGTTTTCTTTATATAAAAATTGTAGAAATACTGAAAATATAGCAAAGACTTCAATGGTTCCTTTAAAAACAAAACCAAAAATATTTGAAGGTTGTATAAAAGGAGATTCTCCTCGTATATATTTTTCAAATGAAAAAGAAATAATTGATAAATTGAATAATATTATCAATAGTTATTTAAGCAAAGGATTAAAAGATATTGTTATTTTAACTTCAAAATCAGAGACTCAAAGTGTCTTAAAAGACGAAATAGAAAATAATATATATAGTTATAATAATAAAAACATAAAATTTTACTCATGCAGAAAATTCAAAGGACTTGAAGCTGATGTTATTATCTTGATAGATGTAGATAGAGATACCTTTATAGTTGAAAAAAATATATTTTATGTAGGCTCGTCAAGGGCTAGACTGTTCTTAGATATTATAACAACAATAAATGAATTTGATTGTGTTGAAGTATTAAACGAAATTGATCCAAAGTGCGAATATAGAAGGACTCGAAAAGGTTTTGTTAATGCATTGAATTCAATTTTATTTTAAAAATATTCATTAGATTATTTTTAATTATTTACAAAATACAAAACATTTTATTATAATAAAATCAATTTTAAGGAGATTAGCATGTTGGGTTATATTTCAACAATTAAAGATTTCAAAAACACACCAAATGAATCTATAATCTGTTTATTAAAAAAAATAAACAAAGGATGCGAAACATCCCAAATGGATTTATATAAATAGTTGCAAGATAAACCAAACGCACCAGTTTATAACAAGTCAATAGAAGAAATGCAAAAGGATAGTGGAGATTATGATCCCGAGATAGAAATGTTAGAAAAAATGCTTGCCGAACGAAAGTCCCGCAAAAAACTAGATTTTGATATGTAAAAAGTTAGTGATGTTTTGTGTTAATTGACATTAAAAATTTTTTAATTTATAATTGTAAATAAAATAAGGTGTGAAGATAATGGAAGAAAGTAGTGAAAGAACTAATCAATATATAAAATTAGTAGAATATTTATATAATGGTAAAAAACAAAATTTGAATGACCAAGAACAATATAAATGCAGGTTTTGTGGGAGAACAAAGACTCGAAATGAATTCAGAGATATAGCACATGCGGTATCAGAAAGCATAGGAAATAAAAGTATAATAACACATTATGAATGTGATGAATGTAATAAACATTTTTCCGAAAATGAAGAAAATGAACTTGGTAAATTGTTTAAATTTATTAAAGCAAATAGAAGTTTAAAAGGCAAAAAAGGTAAAATAAATCATAACAAAAATGTTGATATAAACTATGATGATACAACAAAGCAAATGGATGTAAAAATAAAGGAATTTTATGACAAGAACTTTTTTATAAAATTATATAAAGATTGTAATGATAATGGCAAAATGATTCTCGTAAATAATATACAAATTAATGGAAGATTAATTTATAAAGCCTTTTTAAAATTTGCTCTTTCGGTAATTCCAGAAGATAAAACTCCTGATTTTGAAAAATGTTTTGAGTTTTTAAAAAATGATGATGGACAAAAAAAATTAATTGTAAATTTTATTTTATACAAAGAATTACAGCGTGATTACAAAATTACTATTTACGAAAATACTATATTAGAATCAGGTACTCCTAAATATATAGGACTGATTGATTTATATCAACTATCATGTGTAATATTTCTTGATTTTAACGATAAGTATAATTATTTGCCACATATAATGATGCCAGAATGTTTAGGATTAGACAAGAGCAAGATATATAGTACTTATTATGCAGATTATTCATCAACTGAAAAAATAATTCAACAAAAAGAAGAAATAGATGGGCAAATTAAAAATCTAAATTTTTAAATTATCACATTTATTTAATATAATTTATTTTATTATCCCAGTTTAACCCAAATAGGATAGAAAAAGGCGGATTTAGATAGAACTAAACCGCCTTTTTGTTTTTCTTAAATTAGCAATTAGGGAAGCGACCTTTTTATGTCAAAATTACAACTGTCACAAAATTTAGTCACATTTGGGTCATGAATTGTAAATATTTAGGATATAAAAAAACCGAAAGATAATTGCTTATTATTTAAAATAAAAGAGTGAAACTTTATAGAAAGAACGATGGAGATGCATTCAAGTAAACGAGTTTGAAAGCACGAGCAAAGCGAGTATTTTCCAAGAGTTTACGCAGAATACAGCAACAATGCGTGCCTTAAAAGGCACATTTTATTTGTGATTTCACAAATAAAAAAGTAACCGCAAAAACGGTTACTTGCATTGGAGCTGATGATGGGGCTCGAACCCATGCTCTCTGCCTTACCAAACTAACCAGCCTAACACAAAGGGTAAAACACCACTCGCCAAACGCCCCATATTTACAAGCATTTTAGCACCTTTATTTAATATCTGCAACCAAACCAAACCCAAAAGTAATGCAATTTAATGCAGTTGAAGTTTTTAAAGCAAATTTAAAAGTTTTTTTAATTTTTCTCTGGACTAATAAACAGTTATCGAGTATTAGTTTGATATGAGGCAGAGTATGAAATTTAATGTTTATTATGGCCGAGGATTCAATGAAGTTGACAACAAAGAATTATTAGCGAGTTTTACAACAATATATGATGCTGAAAACTTTGTAAAGAAAGACATAAAAGAAAATCATCCACAAAGCGGTTATTTAAGAACAACTCATATATCAGAAACATGCAGATGGTATGATTATGGAAGCCACACAAAATTCTACTTAGTAAAAAAAGAAATGTTTTAACATAATATCTGCAACCAAACTAAAACCAAAAGTAATGCAGTTTAATGCAGTTGAATCTGTTACATAAAACATACACTGAAATAATGATAAGTTATTAACTTTATGCTATAATTCAAGTATGGAGAAAATAAATGAGTTCAAGTGCTTCGTTAAATGCCTTTAGGGGTTATTCTTATCAACAACAAATTTTTTCTTTATTCTTAATTCAAATGGATGCTAAAAGGTTTATAAAGAGAATTAAAGCAGAAAATTTTGTTGATGGTCACAATTTTGATGATATATTTTTAGAAACGCAAGATGGCGATATTTTTATTCAGATAAAAAATAAAAATATTACAGGTGATAAGTTTAAAATTGAAAAAGATAATATTAATTTAAACGGAGAAAAAATCAATTTTAACTCTCAATTAACAAATTTATTAATTGTTAAAAACATAAACTTAAATATAAATTGCGAACTTTTAGGATTACCATGTTATAGAGAAAATAACATTTATATTTGTTCGATTGATTCTGACCGTATTTTTAATTATATTGAAACACTGAATATTAATGATGAAAGACTTGTTAAATTAATATTTTTATCTGATAAAATATGTGCAAATGGCTGTGAAATCAAGGTTGAAAATTTGCCTCCATTTCTTTTTTTCAACAATGAACTATTAGATAAAACAATTAAAACAAGAAATAAATGTTTAGAGTTTGAAAAAAACAAATTGAATATTATTATTGGCAAACCAGGAGTTGGAAAGAGTCATTTTGTAAATGAACTAGAAATAGAAAACTCAATACTTTATAGATTTTGGATAAATGAAAATGATCCAGATAAGAAAAATAGACTTCAATATAATAATTTTTTGGAAAAATTGTCATTAAAACTCTATAATGGTTCACAAATAAGAAAAGAAGAAGAAATAATAACTGAATTAATAAATAAACAAAAAATTTTAATTATTGATGGACTTGACCATGTGGAAAATTATAACAACTTGGAAATGGCGAAGTATTTTAATTTTTTTGAATTATTAAAAAACAATTCAATTCGAACCATTATTTTAACCAGACCACTACAAAGAAAATTAGAGGGAAACATATTTGAACTTGACAATTGGAACAGATCCCAAACTTTTGATTTCATTGAGAAAAAATATGGCAAGATGGACTATGAAACATTGGAAAAAATTTTCAACTATTCAAAAGGTTATCCAATAATAGTAGATTTTATATGTAAAGATTATATTACAAATAAGGTCATTAAACCTTTGCCTGAAATAAATAATTTAAATCAATACTATGATGCTTTAATTTCTGAATCAGATATACGAGGGCTTTATATTTTTTCAAAATGCAAATGCTATCTAAAAGATTATGAAATTGAAAATATACTAGGTGGCTATTCATATAGTATGTTCAGTGAATTTGTAAAAAGAAATAAGTTTTTGTTTAATTCTATCCTTGATAGATTAACATTAATACATGATAGCCTTAATTTATATATTAGAAAAAAGCTTCCTGTTTATAAAGAATTGGATGATAAAATATATAATTATGCTTTTAATTCAATAAAAAACAAGGAAATAAGGTTTCTATCAAGATTTCAAAGTTTTGATTTTATCCTAGAAGATAAACTGCTTTTGATAAAAAAATATCTGAGTATAGATACATTTGCAGAACTAGCATCAAAGAACTTTGATTATGAATCATTGCAATTTTTTTACAAAAATTTGCCTTATGAGATGACTTACTATAATTTAAAAGAGTATTCAACAATGCAATACTATGAATTGACTTTAATTCAAAGTATTATTGCAAGAAACAATATAGAGCAAACTTTTGAGGTGTTAATTCCTTTAATTAATTATATAAGGGTAAAAAAACCAAATAGTATAAATTTTGAAATTTTCAGTTCAGAAACTATTTTTATGTTAATGAATTCAGATATCTCATATTATGAAAAATATATGGCAAATAGTTTCTATGATGTTAATTCAGTAATTAATAGTTTAAAAGAAGAGCAAGAAAAATACACTTCATTTTTTGAACTATATAATGGAAAGATCAATCATGATGCTTTTGAAAAAATCGATTTTAAAAGAGCTGGTGGGTACTACGGAACAAGAATGTTGGCAAAACTTTTTTGTAATTTGTATTTAAATAAAGATAATTATTTGAACAGTATAAAATTTGTAAGAGATTGTGCTTATGACAACTATGACTGTTATAGTTATGCTTATGAATTATTAAAAAAATTTAATATGGAAACTAGCAACATGGATATTAATAGTCTAATTATCGGAATTAAAGATCTAATTTTTCAATATGGAAAGTTTAAAGAAATAAATTATTATGAAAATTCTACATTGAAGGATATTATAAAAAAATTTGCACATAGGGCTAACAATTTTGAAACTAGCAGAATAAAATCAAAAAGAACTCTATTTATATTTTAGAGTTCTTATTTTTATATTAGTTTCAAAAAACATAGACTAAATCTATCAATACTTATTTTTTAAAAAATATATATAATTTAATCCATTTGATTTTTTTCTACAATGGGGATATTGAATGATTTTGCTTTCTCCAAAAACATGTTATTTATAATGTTTTCTAATGAAAATTTTTCTCAGTAGTATAAATTTTATAAGAGACAAAATCGTAATTATACCTTATAGATACTATTTTCTTTATGTCAGAAAAATTGTATAACCTATCCTTACCAAAAGCGGTGTATTCAATCACATCAAACTTTACCACGATTTTCTCCCTAGCAGAGTACACCGCAAAACCACAAAATAATACAAACATTATTAATATAACTGTTACATAAATAGGAATATCTACACACAATTCCTGTATAACCAACGCAATGCTTAAAATCGTAGTAACAACCGCTAATACAATTTTCACTTTTTGCGGTGCCTGAATTATGAAAAAGTCCACATTAAAAAAATCATTTTTGCTATCTTTTTCGTGAAATAATTTCCGTAATATAATTGGCAACAAACACCCCAATACCAACCATAAGCACCATTGTAATAACAGTTATCAACATACACATTCCCCCTTTTTGTAATAATTAGCAAAACATTAGTAAATGTAAAACCATAGAAACACAAGACAGCATATATTTTTGGAATTCTATGATTTCTTAATATTGCATTACTGAATGTAGTTCAATTTATAATCAATCCGTAGTCCTTTTATTTATCTCATTTGATAACTTTAACAAAATCCATTTCAATTATTTTTCGCAACTATTTGTGTTACCACCCTATAGTTCAATCAAAAAATCAAAAAGTGCTCCCGACTGATTGATAAATAGTCCAAAAAAAACATAATGACTGCACTATTCACTTATTATAATAAAAATATAGAACTGCTAGATACAAAAAAATAGCCACATACCTATGTATTGACTATTATTTTTATTTTGCAATATATTTGATTTTTAAACATTTAATTCGTAAGTGTCCAAATCCGATGGGAATACTAACGTGAAACTAGCATTACTCAAATAGTGAGTTCCGGTTTCATATCGAAATACTCCTTCACCTGATATTGTTTCTGCAAGACATCCAAAATATTTGATATTGCCAAAGGCACTAATATCAAGAAATATTTGGAGGTTCTCTTCAGGGTCTAATTGCTCAACATCTCTGAACCTTATTGTTTGTCCGATGTAGAATGGTGACAAGCTAAATTTGAAATCTGTCGAAGCATATATCATATCCTCTGCTGTCAAAGTGCTTACTGTATCTGGTATAAGCATATTCAAACCGGAATCGTTGAATGAAATGATGGCACTCTCAACACTTTGAACGCTTTTGACTTTTGTATTATTCACGGCTTTGTAGAATGTTCCATCTTTGTAGCAAGATGTATACGACGGAGTCTCCATCTCTTCAATATTTGTTTCAACAGCTGTTGTGGCAACGAATTCATATACTTCATCAATTACAGTCATTTTCATATCAGTTGTTAAATTGTAGTATTCATTCCTGTCCAAATCTTTTATTAGGTATACAATTTTTATATCATAATATTGATTATTATTCAATCTTTCTATCGCAGTTGCAGTAGTCTCGAACATTTTGTCATAATTTTGCGTCCACAATGTCATCATAGCCATATTGTTGGGCAAAAAAACAGCGCAGAACGCACCACCAAATATTATTGCAATTACTAGAATGCTTACCAAAAACTTTTTCATAAATCACACCTTCTTTAATCAATCATATCACATTTTTCACAAAATTGTATCAAAAATTACAAATATTTTGTATATATTTATGATTAGGTTTATACCTAGTCATATTTATTTCTTCATCCTTGACACTTGCATAAAGACTTCAAATATACATAAGTACTACCAAACTATGCTCCTTAGCCACTTTTGCCAAAAAGCAAATTTGTATAAGGAGTTTTTAATATGAAAAAAGAAACAATTAGTCTAAAAAATGATGTAGTCATAACTAAAGATAATGTTATGATATTAGGAGAAATTATTGCTGTTAGAGCAGTACAACTCAAAAAGAAATTTGAAAGTAGAAATCTAGAGAAACTACAAAGAGGAATGTTGTATGACATTTATCACAACAATTCAAAGGTAGCACAACCAAAACGCAAACTAAATACTATGATATTTACTTAGTAATCTAACAAAGGATAAAAAACAAATATAGAAAAAAGAGCATAATTTCAAATCAAACCTGATTTTATACTCTTTTTCTTTTATTAAATACCGCTAGTTTCAAACAGTATAGACTAAAAGGTTCTTTTTGTTTATCAGGTTATATTGCGTCCTATTTAAGAAATGCTTTATTACAAAACAAAGAGATTGATATTGAGTCGATAACTAAATTTTTTACAATGTTCTATCAAAGAAAAGATTATTCATTAGATGAAATACAGGTACTAATGAGAATCTTTAAGGATCGTAAACTAGTTTCCTTAGACGAATGTTTTAATTTAATCAATACTTGCCAAAACATGACTGAAAAAAGCTATAAAGATAATTTAAATAACTTCATTAATACTTTAACAAAAAAAGAACTTCGATATTTTGTGAAAAATTATGATATAAAGAATTATCGAATTAATATTGGGCAGATTGAGTCAAGTAAAATAAGTGTGTTTCCTGCTCACTTTATATTCAATGAAATATATCACACTGCATTAGGTTATAACCCTGATCATCCACTAACACATGTTGAATATAATTATATTTCAAACATACTAAAATCAAAATATAAAGATTTTTTACATAATATTCTAATTAAAAACAACTCGACTATAACAAATGCACCTAAAAATTTTAAATTAGCAAATGTTAAAGTTGATTATGATAACCAAAAATATATTTCCGGTGAACAGTTTAAAAAGGGTTACATTTATTATAAAGACATAAAATACATTATAAAAAATAAAATAATTTTTTTAGATATCTCTAAAATGAAAGATGGATATTCTTTCAGATTGCCATATGCTAATGTATTTTATCATTTTGATTCTGATTTAATTAAGAAAAATATTCAACAAATATTGTTTAATGGTTTATGCTCCAATGCAGATAAAGATTTTTATCCATATTTATATAATATGGCAATTGGTACTATGGTTGAATTATTTGATTATTTTAAAATAAGATTAAATTGGAAAGTTATTAAAAATAAAACTTATAAATTTTTGCAGTTAAGTTGCATAATTTAAAATTTCTATTTTCAGTTTACTAAAATTTCTTTTTATAATTTTTAAGCCATTCTTCATATTCAGCGACATGCTTAGGATCTTTATAGAATTCTTGTACAGATGGTATAATTGCTTTAGCAAAGTTTGTTAACATATTGTCATAACCTTGCTGTAACTCTGGTGTCCAATCTCTGTAAATTGGTTCGCTTTTTATTTTTTTACCTTTTTCATCTAAATGACATGTTATACCGACTTGAATTTTCTTCTTTTCCATTTTCTCTCCTTTATGTTTTTAATAAAACTATTTTTAAACTTGCTTTCTTTTTTGCCATTTCGATGGTTTGTTTTGTTCCACCTTCACTACCATTATAAACGGCAATCAACATGTCAGAGCTATCAACCATATACTTGTTTCGTTTTGCCATGCAACCATTGTAATAATTACAGTTGGAAACATAGGTAATTTTATCGGCTTGTTTTAAAATATTATCATAACGAGTTTTGCTTTCATCGTTCCAATTTGCAGTTTGATTTAAACAAGGAATAGCACATTCTAACTTTATGTTAGGATGTCCTTTTTTTAATTCAAGAACAATTTCAGTACATAATATATCTATGCCAAGAGCCATGCCGGAAATAAAATAATTATAGCCATCGTTTATTGTATTAAGTATTGTTTTCCTTAATTTTCTTCGAAAAAAGAAAAAGCGAATACCTTCTTCCTTATATCTCCAAGGTAATTTATTTGGCCTATGGCCCGTAAAACAACATTTCATATTTTATCCTCTATGGTTGTAATTACAACCATACTAACATAAAAAGAAATATAGTGCAAACAATATGGTTGTATTTATGTCCCTAATTTAAAATAATGCAATGCTAAAATAGAGTTGTAAAAACAACCATAGGAGTGATATAATGAAATTAAGTACCGCAGTAGCAATGAGAATTAGCAAATTGCTAGCAGAACGAAATATGAGCCAATATAGACTTGAAAAAATAATTGCAATGCCTCACAACACAATGAAAACGTTGATGGGCGAAAGAAATAATGGCGTTAACTTAAAAACAGTAATGCAAATTGCTCATGGTTTAAATATAACAACTACTGAATTTTTTAATGACCCAATTTTTGAAGATGAAAATTTAGAAATAGAATAAGATTGCTGAATAACTTGTAAATGTATCGCTAATTTATTATAATACTAATGAGGGTTTAAGAATGTTATTAGAAAATGAAAGTAAATTAAAATTTATTATGGAAAAATTAACTTCGTTATATGGCTATATTTCACTAAATAATGATATAGGATTAAATGATGCAAGTGTTTTTTGTGAAGATTTTTTTTGTAAACTTTTAAATAAGGTATATAAATATGAATTGGTTAATGCAAATGTTAAGTCACCAAATATTGAATTGATTGATTTGTTTGATGATAAGAATAAAGTTTGCTTTCAAGTAACATCAAATGATAATAACTCAAAAATTTATTATACTGTAAATAATTTTTGCGTAAGTGGTAATTCTCAAAAATATAAGAAATTACGCATTTTTGTTATAAGTAATAAAAAATATAGATTAGATGACGACAAAATTACTATTAATACATATTTTGATAAAAGAGAAGATCTTATTACAATTACTGATTTAATTAAAAAAATTAAATCATACAACGATATAAATTTATATAACGATATAATTACAATAATAAACGAAGGGCTTCATTCTAATAATCAAAACAAATTAACAATTTTGAATGAAGTGGAAACAATTTACAATATTATTGATTATATAACAAATACGGAAGGGCCATTATCCAATGAAGAAGATGAACCTGATCCAGAAAAAAAGATTTATAAAAGATTTTTAAAATACTCCGATGAAATTTTGAAGGAATATATGGAACTTTCTATTACATATAAGACACTATTTGAGGATATTAGCAATAAGACAAATGAAAGAAGAATTAGAAAAGTTGCAACTTATTTAAAAGCTGAGAGCGTAAAATATTTAAACAAGTACGCAGATCCAATTATTGCTATAGAAGAAATGATGAAAGAATTGAAGAATCTTTTTATCAAACAACAAAAGATGGTAGATCAAGGAGCTATAAAATATTTTCTATATAAGCATGTAATATTATGCAATGTTTTTCCAAATCCACAAGGGGTAAAAAATGATTAATTTAATATCAAAAAATAAATCTATAAAAAGTTCGACCATTTATCATAGTTATTTGTTGTTGAAACTTTTTAAAAAAAATAAAAATATTCCTATATATTCTTTATATCTTGAATGTAACAAAATGGGAATAAAGAGTTATCAAGAATTAATACAAATGCTTTGTTTTTTACATTCATTAAATTTAATAGATATAAAGGAGCCTTATATATGCAAGATATAGTTAATACATTATTTATTAAAAAAATGTACAGTGAACCAGAAATATTTGAGCCTATTAAGTTTACAAACGGAATTAATCTAATTGTTGGAGAAAGAACCCTAGGCAATGATAAACAATCTCAAAAAACTAACAGTGTTGGAAAATCACTTTTTTGTGATTTTTTAAGATATGCACTACTAAAAAGATACTCCGATACAAGAATTTCATACATACCTGCAAAGGATATTAACTTAAGTTCATATGTATGTGTAGATTTTAGCATTGGAAAAGAAAATTTAACTATAAAAAGGTCTTTAATTAATGATAAAGATATAAAGTTTTTTATAAATGATAAAATCTCTGAACTTGATAATACAAATATAAAAAAATATTTAGAAACTTTAATATTCAATAACGATAAAACATTAATTAAACCCTCATTTAGAGATCTAATAGGCTCAATAATGAGAGAAGAATCTAGCAATTTCAAAGATATACTTACATTTTTTGATACCACAAACAAATCAATTCCGAGAAATTATGAAGTTCTTCTTTATATGTTGGGTATTAATTTAAATTTATATAATGAAGTCAATAGTTTAAAACTGTGTATAAATGATCTTGAAAATGAAATAAAAAAGCATAAAAAAGTTTTAGAGCAATCTTTTGGTAAAACTTTTGAGGAAATCAAATCTGAAATATCAAATAGGAGAAAGGAGCTTAAAAAATTAGAAAAAGCTTTAGAAGTTTATAGTACTGATGAATTATTTATAACAATAGAAAACGAGATTACGGAAAAGGAAAATATTTTAGATAAACTCAGATTAGAAAGGAATGAGCTACAATATGAAATCTCTGCTATTGAGGAAATACCTGAAATTGAACGAGTAGACGAAGAAGATATAAAAGCTACTTACAATCTTTATAAGGAAGGATTAGGAGATTTAATATCTAAATCTTTTGAACAAACAATTGCTTTTAAAAGAAAGATCGAAAAATTTCAAAATGATTTAGTAGAAATAGAATTAAAAAAATTAAAAACAAATTTGGAAAAAATACAATTTCAAATTAATAATATTTCTAATAATTTAAAAAGTCTATATTCAACTCTTGATAACAAAGGAGCATTAAAAGATTTAAGAACTTCTTTAAAAATTTTTGAAAAAAAGAAAGAACAATTAATGACTGCAGAAAATACATATTCAACTTATGAAGAAGAAGAATCAAAAAAAGATTCATTTAATCTTGAGCTAGATAAAAATAAAATTAAATTAAAAGATGATTTAAAGGATAAAAAAACAAACATTGAAAGTTTTTTATACACTATCATTGATATTCATGAAGCGATAATGGGAAGCCGAGATAATTGTAGTTTTGATATATTTTTAAAAAATGAGAAAAGTTCTAGTAAAGAAGTTTTAGACACTTCTTATCGAATTAAAGATGATGGCGGGTGCAGTGTTGATAGAGAAAAAGTATTTATTTTTGATATTGCATTAATGTTTAACGATATTACTTCTAAAAAGCATCCAAAATTTTTGTTACATGATAATATACTAGAAGTTGATCAGCACACGATTATTGAAAGTCTAAATTATTTATATAAAGAAAGCTTAAATAAAAATTTTCAATATATATTGACGATTAATAAAGATAAATTAGATATTGAAAAAGAATTATTTTGTTTTGATATAGATAAACAAATTAGAAAATCATATACAAAATCTTCTAGATTTTTAAAAAAGGCTTATCAAGAAAAAGAAAAATAAAAATAAATTAGGAGAAAATATGGCAAAAGATAAAAAACCTATGAACGAGAATTTTGTTAAATATATGGAAGAAATATTAAATAATCCAATATATTCGGGTCTTGCCTATACAAGAAAAAAAGATGGGACACCAGTTTGGATTGCTCCCAAAACAACTGAGGTTGGTTGTCAAAGGATAGCATGGGTTAAAACAAAAGCACAAGAATTACATATAAATACTGACACAAATTACTACTCAAAGGTTATGTTTGAAATTCATCCAACAAAGCAAAAACCTTGCCATGTTTGTGGTAAAATAATGAGTCTATATTATATTTATCCTAGCAAATCTTTTATTGAGAAAATTAACTCAACTTTCAATACAAGTTACACTTTTACAGATTCTCTTTATGAAATCGTTGAGGGGCTCAAAGAATATCAAACTTCTGAAGAAGATATTTTGTTATTTTTGGCAAAAGAATTTAAATTACAAAACGCAACAGATTTGCAAACCACTATTAAAAATTGTGAAAAAAGATGTAGAATCGATGGAATGGCCAAACTTGGACCAGGCGCAATGTCAAACTTCCCTGATAGATTTGATGGGTTTCATTCATATAACAGATGTTGTAGAGAAAAAGAAGATAAAGGTAGACATCGAGATAATATGAATACCTACAATAAAGATAGAAGAGCATATGAATATTGGAGTGATGGAAATATTAAATTGGCAAACTCTTTTATGCATAGCATTTATTTTAAAGGTGTCAGTGCAGATCATATAGGTCCTATTTCTTTGGGATTTAAACATGAAAGTTTTTTATTAAAAAAAATGACATCAAGTGATAATTCTGCAAAAAGAGATAGATTATTTATTTCCGATGTTAAGAAACTTATTGAAATAGAAACTAAAAATTATGGCTATAAAGCAATATCAAGACAATCTGAATTAATTTGGGAAACATTAAAAAACAATTACAACGATAATCAAAGTACCTTAAATGATTACCAAAATATTTTAAAGAAAAGCACCTCAAATTATCTCGATATTTTGTGGCAAATATCACAAATTGATAACGGAACTGACTTTTTATTAGATAACATTATAAAACCACAGTTTGAAGATTTTAAATTCTCTTATGAGTTTGATGAAAATGGTTATATTAAAAATAAATTTAATAGACATATAACTGATGCTACAAAAAAAGAGTGGGATAGATTAATTAGAATCCATTTTGAATCTATAAACGACTATCATTATAAAGAAAACAGAAATATTAAGTTTGATATTGGAGATAAGGCTTCATTTTTGTTAATTCAACTACTATCTGAAATAAAAGAGAAAAATATTAATTCTATAATAACATTTAATAAGCTTTTGTTGGAACAGCAAAGATATTTAATTAATACTATTAAATAATTTATTTACTTTATTCACATAGTTAGAAAATTTTTCTTTGTTATATTTTGAATATTCTCCACAATCTACATTTTCTAAATCTCCTATCGCATCATATGCCGTAGGAGTTTTTTCTATTATTCCTGGGAAAATATCTTTTGGTTGTAAATTGATATCTTTTCTAATACACAAAATAATAACTCTTTTTCTTTTTTGTGGAACACCGTAATTGCTTGCAATCAAAAGCTTCCCTTCGGCATTATATCCTAATTCTGAGAATAAATTTATGATTTCTAAGTATATTTTACCTTTTTCAAAGCTTAATAAACCCTCAACATTTTCGAATATTATAACCTTTGGTTTTATTTGCTTTGCAACGTCAATGTAGTGTTTAAATAGACTATTTCTTGGATCATCAACAAAACGTTTTCCAGCTAAAGAAAATCCTTGGCAAGGAGGACCACCT
>Ga0172378_10003177_pt1 | contig 15462 bp, 13 predicted proteins | sample GrowelOW332metaG_FD_119755 | JGI IMG/M metagenome (GOLD analysis project Ga0172378, IMG submission 119755) | Groundwater microbial communities from an aquifer near a municipal landfill in Southern Ontario, Canada - Pumphouse #3_1 metaG | ecosystem: Environmental > Aquatic > Deep subsurface >... | reverse complement strand
CTGTATGCAGATGCTCGCTAGTAAACTTGCTCAACTTGAAGAAGAAAAGAAAGAAAAGACCGAAGCTGCTTATCGAAGCAAAGTTGGCAGCGGAGATCGTAATGAAAAGATTAGAACTTATAATTATCCACAAAATCGTGTTACTGACCATCGTATTGGTTTTACCTTACAAAAACTTGATAGGATTATTGAAGGCGATTTAGACGAATTGATTGATGCCTTAATTAATTATGATCAACAGGCAAAAATTGCCGGAGAAAAATAAGTATGTCAACTAATCGCGAGTTATTTATTAAGACTAAAAGAAATGATGAAAAAAGACGTGGTGTTCATTTAAATGAGACCGAAATTTATAGTCTTCTTATCGCGGCAAATGGTTTTGCAGATTATACCGAATTGATTATTCACTTTGATGATGAAATCAAAAATTTTGAAGAATTTAATCGTAATTTAAACCGAATTTATACTGGAGAACCTCTGCAATATATTTTGGGGAAAACTACTTTTGTTGATCTTGATATTTTAGTCGATCATAATGTTCTTATTCCTCGTCCTGAAACCGAAGGATTGGCTATTTTGATTAAGGACTATATAAATAAGTACAATATTGAGCATGGAACAATTGCTGATGTTTGCACGGGTAGTGGTTGTATCGCTCTTTACCTTAAAAAACAATTTAGCGATTCAACAGTTTATGCAAGTGATAAGTATGAAGATCCACTTTTAGTTGCTGAACGAAATAAAGAGAAACTAAATCTCGATATAAAACTTCTAAAAGGAAGTCGTCTTCAACCATTTGAAGAAAGAAATATTAATATTGATGTTTTGGTTTCAAACCCTCCATATGTTTCAGAGATGAAAGACATTGATGAAAACGTTTTAAATTATGAGCCACTTACAGCTATTTATTCGCATGTTGGTACGCATTTTTATGACAGTTATTTTAGACATCATATGGACGTAATGGGTGAGAAGTTTATGATGGCTTTTGAAATCGGTTATGATCAAAAAGAAGACTTATTAAACTTGATTAAACGCTATTTCGATGAAGAAAAAATTCAATATCTCTTTAAGAAAGATATGTATGGGAAAGATCGATATTTATTGATTTTTGGGGGATATCATCTTGAAATCTTGAGTAAAAATGAAATTAAAGAAGCTTCTTTAATTTTAAAAAATAATGGTTTGCTTGCTTTTCCTACTGAAACCGTTTTTGGTTTAGGCGTTGTTGCATCCAGTTATGAAAATTATCTAAAACTTGTTAAAGTAAAGAATCGTCATCCGGATAAACCATTTACCTTAATGATTAGTAAAGTTGAGCAAGTTGAAAAGTATCTTGAAGTTGATGAGGTGTCGCGTAAAATCATTAAAAATTTGATGCCAGGGCCATTAACTTTGATTTTAAAAGCAAAAAAGAATATACCTGAATATGTTGACCATGGAACAGGGTTTGTGGGTATTCGTATGCCCGATGATAAATTTGTTTTAGACTTAATTGATGCGGTAGATGAGCCACTTTTTGTACCTAGTTGTAATAAAGCTGATGAAGCTCCATGTAAAAATACGAGTGAAGTTAAAACGATTTTTGATAAAGAAATCGATGCTTGTATCGATGGAAGTTGTGTAGGTGGAGTTCCTTCAACGATTATTAAAGAAGATGCTGGCAAAATTACCTTAATTCGACAAGGCAATATGACTTTGGCTGAAATAAATGAAAGGATAAAATAATATGAAAATTTCTATTGGATGTGATCATGGGGGATATCTTGCAAAAGAGGAAGTTAGAAAATATCTAACCAATAAAGGTTATGAAGTTATTGATGTAGGAACGTACTCAACTGATTCAACAAATTATGCTGATTTTGGTCTTAAGGCCGCCACGCTAGTTGCTAACAAAGAATGCGAATTTGGAATTCTAATTTGCTCAAGCGGAGAAGGAATTTCGATTGCGGCAAATAAAGTTAGGGGTATCCGTTGTGGAATTGCTTATAACGATATGGTTACTCAATTAATGCGTCAACACAATAATTGTAATATGATTGCTTTCGGCGCTAAATTTATGGAAACAAAAGATATATTACATCGTATTGATATTTTTCTTTCAACTCCATTTGAAGGTGGAAGACATTGTGCTCGTGTAGACACTATTATCGATTACGAAAGCAAATGTTAAAAACTCTATAACAAGTTACTTTAAATATGCAAAAGCCACCTAAATTTAGGTGGCTTTTTATTTTTTTAAACTATTTTTCATTTTTTATTAACAACTATCGATATTGCTTACGATATATTGGTAAGGAGGGCACGTGCATAGACAAAATTATCAACCCCATAACAAAAGTTAAATCCTTTATCTGTCCAGTATGCGGAAATCAAGATCCAAGGTATCTTGGTTGCAAAAACGGACAAATTTATTGTCGTAGGTGCATCTCCTTTAAGGGTGAGGAAGTAGATTTATCTTTATCGAAACCTCCCCAAAATTATGAAGCCATAATTTCTTATCCTCTTAGTAAAGAACAAGAACGAATCGCTAATGAAGTAAAGGAATCTTATATTAACGGATTTAATACTTTAATCTACGCAGTTTGTGGAGCAGGGAAAACCGAACTAGTTTTTAAGGTAATCGAATATGCTTTGAGTAAAAAAGAGCGTGTTGGATTTGCTATTCCCAGAAAGGATGTCGTAATTGAATTAGCGGTTCGTCTTGCAAAAACATTTAAAAACAATTTAGTGACAAATGTATATGGCGGAAATAGTTCGTTACTTAATGGTGATATTATCGTTTTAACCACTCATCAGCTTTATCGATATCATGAATATTTCGATCTATTAATTATGGATGAAATCGATGCTTTTCCATATAAAGATAATCCTGTTTTACTTCAAATGTTTAAAAAGAGTGTTAAAGGGCACTATGTGTTGATGTCTGCAACTCCAAGTGAAAGCGTGCTAAAAGAATTTAAAGGAAAAAAACATAAAATACTAACACTGTTCACTAGATATCACATGCACCCACTTCCAGAACCAGAGATTGTAATATCTTATGGTCTAACAAAATACTTTTTTCTTATTAAAAAAATTAAAGAGTATCAACACCAGTCAAAACCTCTTTTTATTTTTGTTCCAACCATTGATGAATGTGAGTATTTATATAGTGTCCTGAAGCGATTTTGCAGTGGTGGAAATCGAGTTCATAGTAAGATTGAAAATCGCCAAGAAATTATAGATGATTTTCGTAAGGAGAAATATAGTTTTTTAGTTACAACCGCAGTCTTAGAACGAGGAGTGACCTTAAAGAATTTGCAAGTTATTATATATCATAGCGATCACGCAATTTATAACGCAGCAGCTTTAATTCAAATTTCTGGAAGAGTTGGACGTTTAAGTGATGCCCCAACAGGAGACGTTTACTTCTTAGCTAGTAAAAAAACAAAAGGAATGGTCGATGCTATTCAAAAAATTAAGGAAACAAATTCACACTTGTAAGAGTTGCTTCAGCGATGTAAAAGATGGAAGCTTTCATAGTTTATTTAGTGATGAAAAAAATATATGTGACGATTGTATTTATGAAGGTAAACCGATATTTCGTGAGTTTAGAATTAATGAAATTTCAGGAATTTCAATTTATGATTATAACTCATATATTCGTACAAAAATGTTTACTTATAAAATATGCGAGGATTACGAATTAAAAGACTTTTTTCTAGCACCATATAAACTGGAAATAAAATTACGTTATTTTAACTATATAATCGTCCCAATACCATCTTTTAAAGAAGACGATTTAGAACGGGGTTACAATCATGTTGTAGAAATATTCAAATGCTTGAAATTAAAAATTTATTATTGTCTCATTAAAACTAAAAATGTTAAACAAAAACTTTTGAACTACGAAGAAAGGCAGCATATTGGCGAGTGTATGGAATTTAATAAAGAATTTGACATAAAAAACAAAAAAATACTTCTTGTAGATGATGTCATCACCACCGGAGCATCGATGAAGGGAGCGATAAAAATTCTAAAAGAAAATGGAGCAAAAATAATCGAAATTTTAAGTATTTGTAAAAGAGAATTGTCTGAAGAAGAAAAAAAGGCTCTTAAAAATATATCAATTTTGTAGTTTAGAGTTTGAATACCATTATATATAATGGTAAAATTATTATCTAGTTAGGCGGTATTGTTGTATGAGTAATTTTATTGAGAAACTATTTAGAGTAGACCAAAGAGTTTTAGCAAAATATAAGCGTCAAGCCCATAAGGTTGAAGCTTATGCTGAACAGATGGCTAAACTAACTGATGATGAATTAAGAGCCAAGACTCCTTATTTTAAGGATCTTCTTGCTCACGGAAAATCTCTAGATGATATCAAATTCGAAGCTTTTGCGGTTTGTCGTGAAGCTGCACGTCGTACTCTAGGACAATATCCATTTGAAGTTCAAATTATTGGTTCGCTTGTTTTAAATGATGGCGAAATTGCTGAAATGCGTACTGGTGAAGGTAAAACTTTAACATGTACAATGAGCGTTTATCTAAATGCACTGTCAGGTAAAGGTGTTCACGTTGTCACTGTTAATGAATATCTTGCCGAGCGTGATTCCAATTGGATGGGACAAATTTATCGTTTCTTAGGTTTAACTGTCGGCTGTAACTTACATAGTTTATCTACTGAAGAAAAGAAGGCTGCTCATGCTTGCGACATTACTTACACAATTAATAGTGAATTAGGCTTCGATTATCTTCGTGATAATATGGCTCAAAGTGCCTCGCGTCGTGTTTTGAGAGGTTTAAACTTTTCGGTTGTTGATGAAGCTGATAGTATTTTAATTGATGAATCTCGTACCCCTTTAATTATCAGTGGTGGTAAGAAAGCAACCGCATCTCAATATACCGTTGCTGATAGATTTGCTAAATATCTCGATCGAGACGAAGATTTTGTAATTGATATTAAAGAAAAAGCTGTCTCCTTAACTGATAAAGGTATTGATAAAGCCAATAAAATGTTTGGTATTCATAATATTTATGACCCTCAATATCAAGAACTTGTTCATAGAATTTCTCAAGCCTTAAAAGCTAATTATATTATGACTCGAGATGTCGAGTATCTAGTCGATCCACAAAATGAAATTCAATTAATCGATACATTTACTGGTCGTATCTTAAAAGGTCGTGAGTATAGCGATGGTCTTCAACAAGCAATTCAAGCCAAGGAAAATGTTGATATTAAAGAAGAAACTTCAACCTTAGCAACTATTACTTATCAAAATTTCTTTAGAATTTTTAAGAAAATTGGCGGTATGACAGGTACCGCAAAGACTGAAGAAGAAGAGTTTAGAAAAATTTACAATATGAACGTTGTTGTAATTCCAACCAACCGTCCAATTATTCGTGTTGATGCTCCAGATTATGTTTTTGGTACAAAAGAATCAAAAATTAAAGCAATGGTTAAGGAAATTCAAGAGCGTCATGCAAAAGGACAACCAATTCTTATTGGTACTCCAAGCGTTGAAGCAAGTGAATGGGTCGCGACTTATCTTGATAAAGCAGGATTAAAGTACGATATGCTTAATGCTAAAAACCACGAACGTGAAGCGGATATTGTCGCTCATGCTGGTGAAAGAGATCATATTACTCTTGCAACAAATATGGCAGGTCGTGGTACTGATATTAAATTAACTGATGAAACAAAAAGTCTCGGCGGTCTTTGTGTTTTTGGACTTGAAAGACATGAGTCGCGTCGTGTTGATAACCAATTACGTGGTCGTAGTGGACGTCAAGGCGATCCTGGATTTTCAAGATTTTATGTTTCTCTAGATGATGAATTAATGATTCGTTTCGCGAACGATAATTTGCGTAAGATTTTTGCTGCTAATGGCGATGATCCAATCGAATCAAAGACTTTAACAAGTGCAATTACTAGTGCGCAAAAACGTATTGAAGGTCAAAACTTTGATGTTCGTAAGAATTTACTCGATTATGATGATGTTTTAAGTAAGCAAAGACATATTATGTATGCAAAGCGTGATAAGATTCTTTTTGCTGATGATATTAATGATTTACTCTTAGAAACCTTCAATGATTGTGGCAAAGCGCTTACAAAACGTTCTATTACTGAAGAGAATAAAACTAAAAACATTGTTTCTGGGAAATTACTTCAAGGTTTAGTTGCTCCACGTTTCTTACCAGAAAATGAATTTAATGGTCGTTTATATGATGAAGCTAATGCTGAAGATGCTGGTGAGGACCTTGGCGAAGTTCTTTTAGATGCTTATTTACGCCGTAAAAAGAGTTGGGAAAAAGAAATGTCCGAAAGACTTGAACGTGAATTAACTCTTCACGTTATCGATCGTAATTGGACACAACAAATTGATAATATGACTCGTTTTAGGGAATCCGTTTCGCTTAGAAGCTATGCTCAAATTAACCCACTTCAAGATTATGTTAATGAAGGTTGGGCAATGTTTAGAGAAATGCTTGAAACTATTAGTCTTGAAGTCGTTCTTAATTTACTTAATATACAAATTCAACCTAAAGAAGATGTTTATGTGGCTCCAACCGCTCAACCAAATGCAACTACAGCTCCAGTTACCGCTCCTACAATAAGTGCAAACGATACTAGTGCTAAAGTTGTTACAGAAGCTAAAGTTGAAACCGCTGTAAACAAAGATACTCTCGAGAAATCCTCGGCAGAAGCTGAAGAAATTCAAAAAACTGCAGTTAAAGTAGCACAAGGAGTCCCACCCGACAAACCGGTGAAGGCTACTCTCAATATCTCGGATGTTGATAAAGATAAAGAAGCAGCTAAAGATGTCGATCCAAACGACATTCACACCAACTAAAAAGGAAGGATTATTATGGAATTATATGCCTTAAAGGAAGGATTAAATGAAGCGTTAGCAGACTTGAGTACGCTCGGTAATTCTCTTTGACATACCAAAAATAACCAAAAAAATTGTAGATATCGATAGTGAAAGTCTCAAAGAAGGCTTTTGGAGTAATCAACGGGAGGCGAGTAAGCAAATTGATTTAAAAAATGAACTTGCTTATAAACTTAGCATTTACTCAAAACTCAATAAAGAAATTAATAACTTAACAAATCTTGTTAAAACACTTGATGTTAATGATACTGAAATGACTGAACTTGCTAGTGAAGAATATGTTAACCTTCTTCCTAGTTTACAAGAACTTAAAAAGCTTGTTTTGTTTAGTGGTCAGTATGATTCACTAGATTGCATGATAGATATTCATCCAGGAGCAGGCGGTACAGAAGCTTGTGATTGGGCAAATATGTTACTTAGGATGTACACACGTTTTGTTGAACGAAATGGTTTAGTTTATAAGGTAGTCGAACTTGAAGTAGGTGAAGAAGCCGGTATTAAGTCCGTTACTTTGTTAATTAGTGGAAAAAACGCATATGGTCTACTTAAAGGCGAAAAAGGTGTTCATCGTTTAGTTCGTATCAGTCCATTTGATGCTAATGCACGTCGTCATACTTCGTTTGCTAGTGTTAATGTAGTTCCACAGTTTGATAATTCAATAAATACTGAAATTAAGGATACCGATTTAAAAATCGATACTTATAGATCTAGTGGAGCTGGTGGTCAAAATGTTAATAAGGTCGAAACTGCTGTAAGAATCACTCATATACCAACTGGTATTATTGTCAGTTGTCAAATTGAAAGATTCCAAATAAAAAATAAAGAATTAGCCATGAATATGCTTAAATCTCGACTTTATGAATTAGAACTAGAGAATAATGAAAAAAGACTTAATAGCATTATTGGCCAAAAGAAAAATATTGAGTGGGGAAGTCAAATCCGTAGTTACGTTTTTTGTCCATATACACTTGTTAAAGATAATCGAACAGGTTATGAAAATACTCAAGTGGATCAAGTTATGGATGGGGATATAAATGAGTTTATTTATCGATACCTCGAAAGCGAGGCAAAGAGCCATGATTAACGAATTTAAAGTTTATTTCTCTAGAAATAATTTTAGAAGAAACATGTATACGATGATAATTACTCTTTTTGGCACATTTATACTAGCCATTGGAGATGGTATTTTTCTAATTCCTTTCCAAATCGTTTCTGGAGGAATTAGTGGTCTATCTATTTTACTTAGTCGTACAGGACTTTTAACAATTGATATCTGGTCATACATTTTGATGTGGAGTTTATTCGCTTTAGGAATAATTTTCCTTGGGATTAAGTTTAGTTTAAACACATTGATATCTACTTTATTCTTCCCTTTGTTTTTGACAATTATTTTGAGAACGAATATTGCCACTGGAATTATTTCTATGATGATTAATGATGGAATGTCAATTGATGTGGCTGGTGAAAACCTTGCAGTTACGCATCTAGAACTTATTGATACTGGGCGCTTATTGTTGATTGGTGTTATTGGTGGCGCTCTTTGTGGAATTGGCTGTGGAATCACTTATCGTGCTGGTGGTTCAACTGGTGGAACCGATATTTTGACTTTTATTTTAAACAAGTATTTTAATATTTCAACTTCAACTTCAAGTTTCGTAACCGATGCTACAATTGTCGGTTTAGGTCTCGTTCTTGCTTTTGTTAAAGGTGTTGGGTATAGAGCCCAATTTATTTCTGGGTTGGTTGGCATTTTAGCTGCTTTTTCTTGCGCGGCAATGATAAATATCTGTTATGCTGGTCGGAGCGAAGTTTATATTGCTGATGTAATTAGTACGAAATATGAAGAAATAAATAAATTTGTTATTAATAAACTTGAGCGAACAACAACATCCTTTAAAGTCACGGGAGGTTATAAAAGTGATGAGCATCAAATGCTTCGTATCTGCTTTAATCGTCGTGAATATATGAAGGTAAAAGATGCAATTGCTCGCATTGATCCAAGTGCTTTTATTATGTTTTATAATGTAGAAACTATCGAAGGTTTTGGTTTTTCTAAACTTGAATCAAGTAAAGATAATACTGTTACCGAATTAAGAAATGAATTTACTAAACATAGGGCAAAAAAACAACTTAAGAAAATTCAAAAGGAAAATATTGCTCTTGCTAATGACAATAAGAAGAAATTAAGCGATAATAAAAAGGATGCAAAATAGTTCAATTCCTTTTAAATTATTCAGCGATTTTAAGCCAACAGGCGATCAGCCAGCAGCAATAAAAAAGCTTGTTGAAGGCATTAATGTTGGTGCAAAAGTTCAAGTTCTTTTAGGCGCAACCGGAACTGGTAAGACTTTTACAATGGCTAATATCATTGAAAAAACACAAAAATCTACTTTGATTCTTGAACCAAATAAAACTCTAGCTGGACAAATTTATGCTGAAATGAAGGATTTGTTTCCAGAAAACCGTGTTGAATATTTCGTTAGTAACTTTAATTTTTATCAGCCTGAAGCCTATCTTCCTTCAAGCGACACTTATATTGAAAAAAGTGCCATGATGAATGAAGAAATTGAAATGATGAGGACGAGTGCTATTAATAGTGTTCTTGATCGAAAAGATACGATTATTGTTTGCTCAGTTGCCTCAATTTACGGATTAACTGATCCTAAAGAATATGTAAAACTAGTTTTTGACGTTAGAGCCAACGAAGTAATTGACCGACAGAAATTCTTAAAAAGATTAATTGAAGGTCAATATAAGAAAAACAATATTGATTTTGCTCCTGGTACTTTTAGAGTGAATGGGGATGTAATAGATTTATTTCCTATTAATAGTAAAGATAGTTATCTTCGTATTTCAATGTTTGATAACTTGATTGAGGATCTATCCATGATTGACTTAATGACTGGAGAAGTACTTGAAAAATATAAAACATATCCAATATATCCTGCTTATGATCATGCTTCAACGTTTGAAAGAGTTAAAAGTGTTTGTCAGCAAATTTTAAGGGATTTAGACGAGCGTATAGCTTATTTTAAAAGTGAAGGTAAACCTCTTGAAGCTGAACGTATCGAAATGCGTACTAAACAAGATGTTGAGAATCTTCAAGAATTTGGTAACTGTCCTGGTATTGAAAACTATTCTCGATATATTGATGGTCGAAAAGAAGGCGAAAAACCATTTTGTTTATTTGATTATTTCCCAAGAGATTTTTTGCTTTTTATTGATGAATCGCACGTTGCTCTTCCACAAGTAAGAGGCATGTATAATGGTGATCGCTCGCGAAAACAAAATCTTGTTGATTACGGATTTAGATTACCAAGTGCTCTTGATAATCGTCCTTTGAATTTTGCCGAATTTGAAAAAGAAATTAATCAATTAATTTGTACTAGTGCTACGCCAGGCGATTATGAACTCGGTCTTGCTGGTACACGAGTTGCCGAACAGATTATTCGTCCTACTGGTTTACTAGATCCAAGGATTGAAGTTCGCCCTTCATTAGGTCAAATTAATGATTTAATGAACGAGATTAATCATCGTATTGAACAACATGAACGTGTAATGATTGTTACTTTAACGATTAAGATGGCAGAAGATTTAACTAAATTTCTTAAGGATAAAGGAATTAAAAGCGTTTATATGCATAGTGAATGCCTAACATTGGAACGAAGTGAAATTATCTACCAATTAAGAAAAGGTAAATATGATGTTTTAGTTGGAATCAATTTACTTCGTGAAGGTCTAGATATCCCTGAAGTCAGTTTAATCGCAATATTAGATGCTGATAAAGAAGGTTTTTTGAGAAGCGGAAGAAGTTTAATTCAAGTTGTAGGCCGTGCAGCACGTAACAAGAATGGTTTAGCTATTATGTATGGTGATGTTATTACCGATAGTATGAAAAAATGTATTGAAGAAACTGATAGAAGAAGGGCGATTCAAGCCGCGTATAATGAGGAAAACGGAATTATTCCTCAAACAATTATTAAAGAAATTAAGCCTCCAATCACTAACTTTAAAGGCACTGAAGATGAGAGTCTTGAAACTGAAGGTAAGTTATCAAAAGGTGAGCTTAACCGTAAGATAAAGCAAGTTGAGAGTGAGATGACAAAGGCTGCTAAAGACTTTAATTTTGAAAAAGCAATTGAGCTTAGAGACATTTTGTTTGAGTTGAAGGCTAGAAAATGATTTTTATTAGAGAACTTTTGTGGTACGACTATCTTCATGATTTTTTAACAAGTGTTAATGGTGTTTTACTAACGTTTATTGGTATTGCATTTACTGCTCAATTATTCTTTATTATTTTCTTTTTTGTTAAGAAAACAACTTTTCCAAAAGCAAAGACCTTTCATAAATTTGGTATTATTATTCCTGCTCGTAATGAAAGTTCAGTAATCGGAAGAACTGTTAAAGAATTGCTTGAGAAACAAAACTATCCAAAAGATAAATTTCATATTTATGTAGTTGCGGATAATTGTAATGATAATACCGCTGAAGTTGCTAAAAACGCCGGGGCATTTGTTTTTATCCATAATGATGATGAACCAAGTCACAAAAGAGCAAGTTATGCTATTCAATACGGGATGCAAGAAATCCTAAAACTTAATAATAATTATGAATGTTTTATTAAATTTGATGCTGATAATTTAGCTGATAGCAACTTTATCAATGTAATGAATGATGCTTTTGAATCTGGAGTTGAATGTGCTCGGTGCATGGAAAATTCTATTAATATAAATCAGAACATGACTAGTAAGTGTAGTGCTTTGTATTATTTACGTGATTGTCGTCTTGCTTGTCGGGTTCGTGAAAGAGCGCATTTAGATTCAATGATCAATGGAGCAGGGATGATGTTTAGTGCTCGAATTGCTAAAGATATTGATGGTTGGGATGCAATGTCAACAAGTGATGATGCAGAGTTTGGACTTAATCGAATTTTAGAAGGAACAAGAGTTCATTATGTTGAAGATGCGATTGTCTATGAGGATCAATCATCTACACTTAAAGAAACTTGGAACCGCTATGTTCGTATTGGTCACGGGTTAAATAATCTTTTCTGGAAGTTAGGATTTAAGATGCTCTTTAAATTCTTTACGACTTTTAGGTTATCTTATCTTGATCTTTTTCTACAATTATTCTTTATCCCAATGGCATTTTTATGCTGTACATGGATACCATTATTTTATGTTTTTGATGCTTTATATATGGGTTTATTAAGTCCAACCGCTCCAAATATTGACTATTTAATGACCTTAATAAAAGTAATTGGATTAGCCCTTCTTTTTGCATTCTATTTAGCATTTGTTCTTCAAGCAATTATGGTTACTTTGCTAAATAAGAAAAATATAAAAGACTATAAATTAAAGAATTTTATATTATGTTGGTTAGTTTTTCCATTTTTTATGATCTTTGATTGCCTTACAATTTTCTTCGGAATCATAACCAAACCAAAATGGAAATCGGTTAAGAGGAATATTAAAAAATAAATTATGAATTACAAAATTATTAATACAGAAGATTATTATCGTAAAGATATTTTTAAACATTTTACTAATGATATTGCTTGTGCGACTTCAATTACAAACGATCTTGATGTTACAGCTTTGGTTGAATACTCAAAGAAGACAAACACAAAGTTATATGTCAATTTTTTATATTGTCTTTCAAAAGCATTAAATTCTAAAGAGGATTATCGTTATTATTATGACTATACAAATAAAGAGTTGAGATTATACGATGTAATTAATCCAATTCAATACATTTTTCACGAAGAAACAAGCACATTTACTGTTGTTTATTCAAAGTTTGACAGTGATTATGAAGTTTTTTATCAAAATGCATTAAAAGATATTGAAGATGGAAAAAAGCGAAAAGAATATGGACTCGCCCCTCTTAATCATCCAAATTGGTTTGATGCTTCTTTTATTCCATGGATTAGTTTTAGTTCGTTGAATATTGAATTGCCAAATGGTTACATTTTTCTTGCTCCAATCGTAAATTGGGGTAAATATTACAATGATAACGGCATTTATAAAATGCCAGTATCGATTAGAATGCATCACGCAATTGCCGATGGATATCATATTTCGATTGCCTTTAAACTAATCGAGAATGAGATAAATTGCTTAGTTAACGAACAAAAATAAATGATTCTTGCTTACGAAATTCATCCAAATGTTTATTTCGCAATAGAATTGCTAGATGAAATTTAAATAAAATATTTTGGGTTTAAATATTATTGTTAATGAGAAAATAAACTGTTTCTAGACAAAGAGATTAATTAAGATTAGAATAATAAAGCAAATAAAGGAGGAACTTTTAATGAATTGGTATGATTATGTATTTTGGTTTATTAGTGTCATCATTATTATTTTAAGTTTGCTCCAAGGTGGTAAGAGTGAAGGTGCTTCTGGTGCAATTACTGGTGGTGGTCTCAATGTATTCGTTAAAACCAAAGAAAGAGGAAGTGAATTGATTATTTCTTACTTAACTCTAGGATTCGGAATTATCTTTTTATTCTTTGCTTTACTTTGTAGCGTTCTTACTGGTGCTCCAGCAGCCGCTGCCGTTTAATAAAAAAATAGACAGGACGAGAGTCCTGTTTTTTAATGCAATTTTTAAAACAAAAAAACGAGTTTTTCTATTACTCTAATGTAAAAAATAATATTTTTGTTAAAATATATTGTATGGAAAATATAAAAGATTATGTTGAGAAGAAAAAGGTCTTTTTAAGGGAATTTTTTTCCTTTTTAAAAAGAAAACCAGTTTTGGTTATTGTTCAGGTAAATAATGATGAGGCCAGCAATGCCTATATTCGGGGAAAGATTAAGGATTGTACAGAAGTTGGTGTTGAAAGCCGTTTATATCATTTACCAGAGACTACTACTCAAGATGAGTTATTATCTTTAATGGATAAACTAAATAAGGATGATGAAGTTGATGCGTATATTGTTCAACTTCCATTGCCCATTCAAATCGATGAGAAAATTGTTAAGAATTCGATTAACCCAAAGAAAGATGTTGATGGATTTAGCCCTTTAAGCGAACTAATTCCAGCAACACCAAAAGGGATTATTGAATATTTGAAAGATAGCGGTTTTACTTTTCAAGGTAAAAATGCTGTTATCTTAGGTAGAAGCAATATTGTTGGCAAGCCAATGCAAAAGGCGCTTCTTGATTTGAATATGAATGTATTGAATTTGCATTCAAAAACAACTGATGAAGACCGAAAATTTTATATCGAACATGCTGATTTAGTAATCGTAGCAATCGGGAAGAAATACTACTTAGACAACCGATTTAATTTTAAGAAAGATTGTTATGTTATTGATGTCGGAATTAATCGTGAAGATGGTCATTTGTATGGCGATTGTGCTCCCGAACTTAAGGTGTTTTATCAATCTCCAGTTCCTGGAGGAGTTGGTCTTCTTACAAGGCTTGCCTTATTATTAAATTTAAAGGAGTTGAGTAAGTAATATGGAATTTTCAATTAAAAATACCCAAGTATATGGATTGGATTATGCAATTAAAGCAAGTGGAAATCCTATGCGAACTGAATTTGATCGTGGTCCAATGACTGATAAAGATTATTTAAGAGCAGAAAAACTTGGTGCGACTCCTCAAGGTGCAGCTCACGATAATTTCTTAAAAGGAGTGATTGTTCAATTTGATATTACATCACCTTTATATTGGTGGAAGGAAGCCCAAAGATATCATTGGTTAGATTTCGTTAGTAGTCAATCAACAATGCATTGCCTTCTAAAATTTAATGTAGAGACTCAATGCGTTTCCGAAACAAATAAAGAAATTTTAAAAATTGTTGAACGTATAAAGGAAGAATATAACGCAATTCCTGAAGAGAAACTTGTTGAAAAGAAAGAAAAATGGCGTGAACTCGTTGCTTCGCTTCCATGTGGTTTTTGTTTAGGAGCAACAATGACAACAAATTATCAACAACTAAAAACAATTTATAACCAAAGATTAAATCATAAACTTACTGAGTGGCATCATTTCTGTGATTGGTGTTTAACTCTCCCTCGATTTAGTGAAATAACTGGTTGTAAAAAGCTTGAAGAAATAGAAACGGAGAAAAAATAAAATGAAGAAAAGTATTTTAAAAGGTTATGCACATCTAATCGCTGCAAGCGGTGTCAATATTAAGAAAGATCAAGAAGTTGTTATTCAAGCTTCACTTGATCAACCAGAATTTATTCGTCTTTTAGTTGAAGAATGTTATAAGTGTGGGGCAAGGGATGTTTTAGTTTTATGGAGCGACCCAACAATTACTATATCAAACTATAAACACAAAAAACTTGCCGATTTAAGTGCTTTAAACGATTGGCAAACAACTAGATGGCAACACTGGCACGATAAACTTCCATGCAGAATTTATATTGAAAGTGATGATCCAGATGCCTTAAACAAGATGAATATGGATAAATATGGCAAAGCAACGAAGGCTCTCGTTCCTCAAATTCGTCATTATCGTGATGAAATGGATGGAAAATATCAATGGTGTATCGCTGCAGTTCCAAGTGTTGGTTGGGCAAAGAAAGTTTATCCAAACTTATCAAAGACTCAAGCGGTTAATGCT
>Ga0172378_10003176_pt1 | contig 15462 bp, 16 predicted proteins | sample GrowelOW332metaG_FD_119755 | JGI IMG/M metagenome (GOLD analysis project Ga0172378, IMG submission 119755) | Groundwater microbial communities from an aquifer near a municipal landfill in Southern Ontario, Canada - Pumphouse #3_1 metaG | ecosystem: Environmental > Aquatic > Deep subsurface >... | reverse complement strand
TTTATAAAAATAAAATAATAAATATTAATGATAACAATGAACTTGAAACATATGATGAAATTTTATCAGAATACGAAAAAGTTATAAAAATTTTAAAATCAATAAAAATTGGTAATATAGTTACAATCAATAGAATAATAGAAACATCACTTGGAATGGAAACTGGGGTTGGAGCAAGTAGTAAATATAAAGGTTCTTATACAAAGAATACAAGAAAGACATTGCTATTGTTATATAAAATGGATAAAAATAAATTTTTGAGTAATTTTTGTTAATAAAATGGTGTAATTAATTTTTCAAAACATACTTGAAATCATTGATTTTACTAGGTTTTTTAAATTTTAATTGTGACCTTTATATGGAGAGAAACACATTTTGTATGCTACTACCTCCACTCGCTATTGCCAATGCGAAAAATAAATATGGAGTTATAACTTTAAAGAAATTAATGCCCACCCATAGGCTTTATATGTGGGTATTACATACAAATAATTAAGAAAGGAGCGTTTAATGGGTAGACCAAAAGGAACAAGAAAAACTCGTAAAGCACAACAAGAGTTATTAGGCGAGCGTGACTTATATCGTTTAATTAAACAACATTCAGAAGTTACACAATATGGCACTGGCTTATCAATGGAACAAATTAGGTCGGTATTTAGAGCCTATGCCGATATTATGAATACAGCAGTTAGAAATAATCTAAGAATCAACTTGCCTTATGTTGGTGAATTTTTCCCTAATAAAGTTGAAGGATTCAAAGGTGGAATGGTTAACATTGCTGATAATCCATTTCAAAAAGGAACTACCACACATAAAGAATATAGACCACCTAAACCAGATTATAAAATTATTCGATTTGAGATTAGGCGAGATTTACAAAATAAATTCAAAGAAGAAACTTTGGAGGATGATATTTAATGGCTAAAGCATTTTCGATGAAAGATTTCTATGAAGTGGTAGGAGTAAAAAGTGGTTTATCTCCTAAGACAACAAAGCGAGTTTGGGGTCGTTTCATAGATTTAATTATTAGTGAGTTACAAAATAACTCTTACATACAAATAAATGGATTTGGTTCATTCAAATCAATTCGCAAAGGTGGAACAGATGAACCTTGGTTTAATGAAGAATTAGGAATTATGACAAAGAGATACGTTGAACCTTATGATTATGTTGAATTTAATCCAAGCAAGTTCTTTATTCAAGAAGTAAATGCGAAATGTAAAAGAATATACAAACCTAAATTTGAGAATGATGAAGAATTAGACGAAGATTCAATTTTACTTGAGCAACAAAAAGACCCTAGCTTAGAGGAAAAAATGTTCCAACTTTTGAAGAATAAAAAAGAGCGTAAACCAAAAGAACGAGCAAGAGATGCATTATATCAACAAGGATTAAATCAAGGTAAAGGTGACAAAGTTAAGCCTAAACCTTTAAAGGTAACAGATAGCAAAGGTAATGTAAAAGAATATCCTAGCATATATAATTGTGCAACAATGTTAGGTATCAGACCTATTAAATTAAGTCAACACTTGAATAAGTTGGAAATGGAATGTGAAGGATATACTTTTGAATTTGTTAATGAGCAAGATAGAAAAAATATTGAAGAAAAGATTAGAATAGAAAAGGAGATAGAGAATGGCGAAACAGAAATTCGAGAAGAAGACAGTAATTGATGCTATCGGAATTTTAGATGAAAAAGATGGAAAGTTAATTATGTTTATTGATGGAGTTGAATATGATTTCATTGAAGATATTGCAAAAGGAGCAATTGGTACAGAGTTACATTTTAAGTCTGATTGTATAGAGGAATAGTATATGGATTATAAACGATATGAGAATGAAAGCGATGAAGAGCTAATCTATCGTATATGTCAAGATAAAGACAAAATTGGCTCGTGGCAACAAGTCGCAGACATTCTTAACAAATTATTACATACAGAATATACAGAATCAAAGTTCCGCAAATCATATCAAGCATTTCAAAAAATGTTGGTGGCAAATCAATCTAAATTTGTTGATTTTGATGAACAAAAAAAAGAGCTTGAAGAATTACGAGAGAGTATTCAAAACGAAAGATATAAACTACAAGCTACTAAAATTGAGAAACGAAGATATGATAGACAAGATTCAAGATTTGATTTGTTTTTTGAAAATGTTGAAAAAGCAAAAGAAAGGCTTGAACCACCTACTTTAATGCCTACTTATGATATTGATAATGATAAGGAATCAGTAGTCGGAATGGGAGATATTCATTATGGAGCAAAATTTAAGTCTAAGAATAATGAATATTCAAGAGACATTTGTAAAGAAAGATTTGAAGAACTATTAGGTACGTTAAGTATTTATATTCAAGACAATCAATTGAGTAAAATTAAAATTCTTAATGTTGGTGACACAATTCAAGGAATTTTAAGAATGACAGATTTACAAATTAATGATATACCTATTGTAGATTGTGTAGTTGAAATTTCAAGGCTATTAGCAACATTTTTGAATGAATTATCAGCATATTGTGAAATTGAATATTATCATGTTCCAATGGCTAACCATACACAAATTAGACCATTAGGTTCTAAAGCTAGTGAAATCGCAACGGAGGACTTAGAAAAGGTTATTATTAACTACATTAGTGACTTGCTTATTGCAAATGGTAGAGTTAAAATTTATTCAGATTTAGAAAAAGATTATATTGATTTTAAGGCATTCGATTTTGATTGTGTAGCATTGCATGGTCATCAAGTAAAAAATGCAAAAGATATTATTAAGGACTTATCAAATGTGCATAGAAAATTTTATTCATACGCATTTTTAGGTCATACTCATTCAGCAAATGAAATTATTGTTGGAGAAGAAAAGAATAACAATATTGAAGTATTAACAATTCCTAGTTTTATAGGTAGTGACCCCTATGCAGATTCTTTAAATGTTGGTTCTAAATCAATGGTTAAGATTTATGAATTTGATAGAGTGCATGGTCATATTGGAAGTAAATATATTATTTTAAATTAATTCTTGACATTATCAATGTATTGTGTTATAATGTACTTAAATCAAATAGTATTCAGAGGGTGTCAAACTGAATGAGATATGAGTGATAAAAACTAGTTGCGTGAAATCGGTAGAAAGTAGCATGGGAAGCCAACATAAACTATTTGATAAAAAAGTATTGACATATTGAAAGTAATATGTTATAATACTTACATAGTAATTGATAAAGACACCATTAAGTCTATAAAAGGTGACGGTTATTGTTAGTGTGGTACTAGGGTAAGTAATCCTATTAAACTATCATTCTTCTAAATGAGTATTCTAATAAATCCAATTGAGGAATACTAAAAAACTTAATTTGTAATGGGAATAAATATGCAAGAGAAATTGGATAGCCTTGTGCATTACAAATAATTACACCTGAAGTTATAAGTCGATTATACTTAGCTATAAGTTCGAGGAGTTTTATAGAGTGTAATATATATACTTTTCCCAATTGTGAGGGATATAATACCAATACATAAAGGGTAAGGCAACCTCTATAATGGCTAATAACCTATGTGATGTTTATCGTTTACATCTAAAAATAATATAACAGACTTTAGTAGTCTTTTAGGGTGACTCCGAAAAGTGAGATAATATCAAGGATGAGTGGGTTGGTTGAAGATTCCAATAGTCAAAACATCTTCAAATACATATGGAGATTCACTACCATTAAGTGTGAGCGATAAAGATTCTCAAGTCCAAAGGACATTAAACTTGTCTCATATAAGTTTGTAAGAGAAGTGCTATCAACACTTTTCTAGTTTAGAATATGAGATACTTAATTTAGTTTGATAGACTATTTAAGAATACCGAGCATAACGGTTAGAATATTATGCATTTGTAAGTATCTCTTACCATTCTCGATTAATGAGGGTGCATACTAGTTGTAAGAGATACTTAATTACATACATGAAAGGGTGAATGAACAAAATCAATTCGTTATATGAAAGAAATGGTTATAAAATTTTTAAATCAGATGATTGTTATATAGTTCAGAATTGTAATATAGACGGTTTTGTTCATTCACATATTAAAAATTATAAAACTTGTCTGTGGATAATAGATTTAAGTGTTAAGAAAAAATGTCCATTTGATTTGCCTAAATATTTGATTATTAGTTTAATTAGATTGACAAATGATGAAAATATTTGCAAAAGTTGAATAAAATATTAGAGAAAAAGAACAAAAGAAAAGAACACTATTTCAATAGTAACAAAGGTGTTCGATAAAAGTATTGGGGTGTAGCCAAGTGGTTAAGGCACAAGACTTTGACTCTTGCATTCGTTGGTTCAAATCCAACTACCCCAGTTATATGCACAAGTAGCCAAGTGGTTAAGACAGAAGTCTGCAAAACTTTGACCGAGTGTTCAAATCACTCCTTGCGCTTATTTTGAAAGAGGTGTCTTAATTGATGCCTCTTATTATATTGCCTAAAATAGGCTTACATACGAGGTGTTATATATGGGTGTTAAGAAAATAGTAGCGTCTACTTGTAATGAATGTAAACGTGAATATCCGATAGATAATTTTTATATGGCAAAGGGTAAGTTTATGCCTAATAAAGTTGTATTATATTGTAAAGATTGTTGTAATGATATGTTTAAGGAATATTTAAAGAAAACTGGTTCGGTTGAATTGGCAATGTGGTATTTATGTGCTAAGTTAGATATTCCATTTATTAAAAAGGTGTTTCAAAGAACAGAATCGCAAGTTAAGACTTACCAAAAGAATAGTGAAAAAGATGATGAAGAATACAATTGGGTTTTACATTATATGAACTTTTTGTGGGGAAGTCAAAGTTTGATGAAGGGCGCAGATAATTGGATTGATTTTACAGACACTAATGTAACGATAGATGAAATTAGTGGAATTAAGAAATCACAAGAAGCACTCCAAGTTAAGATGGATAAATTAAAACTTGATTGGGGAAATCAAGACGATATAGAAGATTATAATTTGTTGATTTATTATTATGATAAATATACAAAGAATGTAGAATTTGAAAATCCACAACAAGAAGATTTATATAGAGATTTATGCTTAGCAAGATTAGCAAAAAGAAAAGTTGAAGATGGTAGGTCTGACGAAGATTCTACTAAAGTTCAAAATAGAATACTTACTCTTATGAATAAATTAAAACTTGATAATTTTGATGATACTAAACCTAAGACTGCAAGTGAAGAATCATTTTTCGCAAAAATCGCACAAATTGAAACCGTGAAGCCTTGCGAACTTTACAAAGAACCCAAGAAGTATAGAGATTTTAATAAATTAAAAAAATACGAAAGAGATATGGTACTTAGACCTTTATTGAATACTTTATGTAATATGAAAGATTTTAATATAGACATAGACGATATTGAGCAATATAATATGCGAGATAATGAAGAATAGAAAGTGAGATAATTTTATGGCATTATCAGAAAAAGAACTTAGAAAATTCGTTAGTGCCGAATCTAAAAGAAAAAGTAAAGAATTATCTAAGGAAGAAAAAGAAAAAAATATAATAGAAAATTGCACGTTTTACAGACGTAACCTAGACATATTTAACGAGGACTATCTTGAAATAGATATTAGCTTATTTCAAAAACAAAGAATAGCAACTATTTCAGATAATGATGTGTCAAACGTATTAGCAAGTCGTGGTTCAGCAAAATCTTTCGATATTGCGTTGTTCTGTTTGGATATGTGTCTTTTATACAGTAATATGCAAATATTGGTTACTTCTAAATTATCGGCACAAGCGAATAATATTGTGGAAGAAAAAATAGATAAGATTTTTACAAGTCCAACTGGTCAATGGTCTAGTCCTATTTTAGTTCAACTTAGAAATGACGGATGGATTAAAATTAAGAAAGATGATAATGGAAATTCTGTTTGTGAGTTTAAGAATGGCTCAAGAATATTTTGTAGACCTTGTGGTGAATCTTGTCGTTACATACGTTCTAATATAGTTATTGTAGACGAGTTTGTTATTATAAACAAAAAAGATGTATATGAATGCGCAATACCAACACTTGAAGTTAGAAGATTTGGTGGTAGACCCTTAGACTATCCCGAAGATACAAAGCAAATATTTCTAAGTTCTGCTAAAACTAAAACGAATTGGGGTTGGCGACAATTAGTAAGTTGTGTAAACCAACATTATAAAAATAAAAGAATTAAATATGGGTTCTTTGCAGGTGATATATTTACGGCTATTGCAAATGGTATTCAAACGAAAAAGAAATATTTATCAGCTAAAGAAAGCACAGATGATATGTCATTTGAGCAAGAGTATTTGAATATATTCTTATCAAACAATGAAAATAGTATGTTTAAGTATGAAGATTTTGAGTCAAATCAAAATATAGAGAAACCATTCTATCCTAGAAGTGTTCAAGATATATTAGATGGTGAAAAGCAAGAATATGTATTTGATGATATTAAATATATAAGATATATTACAACCGATATTGCCTTAGCAACTGGTAATGAAAATGATAATACTGTATTATTATGTGTATCATTAAATATTGAAAATGGCGAGAGGTCTTATGAATATATTGGTGCAATGAATGGATTAAACTCAATCCAACAAGTTAAACTTATGAAAAGGTTATTCTATGAATACCACGCTACTTATTTTGAAATGGATAGTAGAGGTGTAGGTTATGGACTACATGATTTATTGACAGTTGAAACAATAGATGACGAATTGCCTAGTGGAATATATAAAGGTACAACCGATGATGGTAATGGAAGGATGGTATATCCAGCTTGGGGAGTTTGTCAAGATAAGAGATTACAAATTAGTTCTGATACTGTTATAAATGATAGAGTTAATAGAATTGTATCTAATAATACACAAGATGTTATTATTCCATTTGTAGCAACGGCTGAAATAAATAATCAAATGCACATAGGATTTAGAAAAGCATTAAGAGATGGTCAAATAAGATTGCTTATAGATGATTCAGACGCAACGGCCATGTTTGAAAATGCAGATAGTAGATGGGTTACAAGAAGTGCTGAATATAAAGCAAATAAAATTATGCCATTCTTACAAACCAAATTTATGATAAATGAAGCAATATCTCTTGATACTGTTTTATTAGATAGTGGAAATATTAAATTAAAAGAGCATAATAGAATGGATGTAAAAGATAGATATATTACTTGTGCTATGGGAAATATGTTGGCAGATAAAATATATAGCAAATATGCACAAGATGGTCAATCAGACACAGATGATGATATAGATTGGGATGAAATAAACCTAGTTGTATAAGAAAGGAGGACTAAATAGAAATTGGAAGAAAATGAAAATATTGATAAATTATCAGAATCGGATATATATGAAGTATTAAAATTTGCTAATTACATATATAACATAAATCCATTTGGATATTTTACACCAGATATGTCCAATAGGAATTTGTTAGATATAAATAATAACCCATTAGTACCTACAAAAGATAGTGTATCAAAGGCTCTAAAAGATTATAAAGGTTCGCAAGAACAATTACAAGCATATTCTGAATTTATGGACACATATGATATGTTATATAGTAGAGTTATAGAACATTATACAAACTTATTAGCATTTGACTTAGATTATTCTTGCAAAAATGCATATTCCCCTAAAGTTGATTATGTAAGTAAAGAATATTCGCAAGATAAAGTTAGAGTATCAAAGTTCCTAGATAATTTTGAATATAAGTCTGAATTTCAAAGAATTTTGAAAGAAGTAATGAGGCACGAAATTTGTTATACTTGGTTTAGGGATTCACAAGGAACATTTAATGAAGATGAAATTGATGTTGAAACAACTAAGAAATTATCTAAATATACATTACAAATTATGCCACAAAATAGTTGTAAATTAACTGGTAGATGGGAAAATGGATTTTTATATGATTTCGATATGAATTATTTTTTGAGAGCAGGGGTTAGTTTAAATTCATATGACCCACAGTTTAAGAAATACTGGAGAAATGTATTTGGCGATTCAAATACTCCTAGTTATAATCCTACAAAACAATTAGCAAATAGAGATGGTACATTTGCACTATGGACACAAACAAGTCCTAATGATGGTGCGTGGGTATTTAAGTTAGATGATTCAAATTCATCTACTACACCATTCCTATCTCCTATGATAATGAATTGTTTGACAAATGAGGAAGTTCAAAAGTTACAAATTAGTAAAGATATGATTTCGGCAAAGGCTATATTGGCTGGTGAAATTCAAATAAATGAAAAACAAAAGAGTGGTACTGTAACAGACACAATGGCTTATAATTTAAGTTCTTTGACAAAGTTGCTAAAACTTGTTAAGCAAGGGCTTGATTCAAATATCAATGCCGTTGCAATGCCTACTGCTAATCCTAAATTATATCAATATTCAGATAGTAATAAAGATATGTTGACAAATCAATTAAAGAATAGCGTGGGTCAAGGTAATAGTGCTAGTAGATTGTTATATTGTGATGATAAAATGTCAGAAACAGAAATTCAGTCGGCTATTGTTACAGATTATAACATTGTTAAAAAGGTATATGCTCAATTTGATAAATTCTTGAATTTCTATGTAAATAAGAAAACTAGAAAATATAAATTTAGCTTTAATCTTAGTGGATGCACACACCCATTTGTTCGTGAATATGATAAGAAAAATTTATTAGATTTATCTGATAGGGGTATAAATTTAGCACCAAGAGCATATGCGAAAGTTGTAGGAATGAAACCTCAAGACTTTGAAAGATACTTAGAAGAGGGTAAATATAGTGGTTGGATAGATGGTGAAGAAAATCTATTGACACAAATGTTATCAATTCATACTCAAAGTGGAAAAGACGGTCAAGGTGCTCCTAAAAAAGATAGTACAGAAATAAGTGATAGTGGCTCAACATCTAGAGATTACTAAGGGAGAGATATTATGTATATAAAACACAGGAATAAAAATAAAGATATTACAATTATAAATGTAAATATTTCTTCTTGCTCTGATATTGTTGTTGAAAATAATCAATTAGTAATAAATATGGAAGATGAAAAAGATACAGTTAAAATATCTTTAGAATCAAATGATAGTGCTAAATTAGCGCAAGAAAAGCTATTTATTACATTAGGACTAAAAGCACCTTATAATAATGTATTAGATTTAACAAAATTAAATGTATTAGAATCTAATGATATGGTAGGACTAACATTACAAGATATAGCAGACAAATTTAAGTTAGATGTTAGAGATTTGTCGATTGTTGCTACTAATTCATTAAAAACTAATATAGAATCAGAAATTGAAATAGATGAAGAAGAAAATGTTAGATAGGAAAGAAGGTTTTAGAAATGAACGTACAACAAGGTACAATAGATGCTCTATATGAAATTATCGGAGAGTGTTTTAAATACAATCGGTGGCTTGATAGATTTGTCAGTGTTATGGGTGTTCAATTTGCTATGAACAAGACAAGTGGATTGATTCATCAAAATATAGCACATTATTTTCCAAAAGTAAGTGATACAATAGGAGAAAAATGTTTAGAGAATTATAACATAACAGTTAAATATGCGTCAACACCAGAGGGAAAGGAAAATTATTTAGACCCTAAAGATATGTTTGAGCAACTAGAATCTAAAATAATTGATTTCCAAAATATGCTAATTAAGGTTGTAAATATCGCTCAAGATAACAAAGATATTCAAGTTTATGCAGATTTATTAGATGTTATTAAAGACTTCAATAAAATTGTAGGTCAAGTAATTTTATTAAATGATAAAGCAAAAGCTTATCCTAATATGATGTCATTCGACCACGATATTGATAGTTTTTGGATATTATAGGAGGATATTATGATAATTAGAGGGACTCCTAGTAATAAAGAATTATATATAAATTTTACAATAGATAAAGGTAAAGAATTACATAAAAGTGGAATTATACCTTGCTATATTGATGAAGAATATATGTGGTTCAAAAAAGAGAATATAGAGGGTGGTGAGCAAACAAATGAATGACAATGTAGTAAAATTTGCCATTGAAGATATTAACAGATTTAGAAATGACGAAGATATGGAGATGGCAATTGCTAGAGTAAAATTCTTATCAACTAGACCTAATTCACACGGATTGATTATAAGTGAAGAAGTTTTAAGAGAATATGCTCCCACTGTGCTCGGAAAATGGATGATTGCCGAATATGACAAATTTGTTGGTGATGTTACAACGCATACTAATAATCAAAATATTGTAGGTGTAGTAAGTAAAGATGCAGAGATTGAATTTGTTCGAGCAGAAGATGGATATTTAGACGCTTATGTAGATGCGGTTATTTCAAAATTATACGCAACAAATGTATATGAATTATTCTTATCTCACAATGAGAGAAGTGTAAGTGTTGAAATGACAACAGATGCAGAAGATGGCGTAGGTGAAGTTGGGTGCTTATGTATTAGGGCAATCACTATTTTAGGTCTTTCTTACAATCCAAGTGTTCCAAAGGCAAATATTCAAATGGTTAGATTTTCAGAAGATGATGCAAATAAATTTTATTCAAATTATGGTAAGAAATCTGAACTAAAGAAATTTGCAGAAGAGAGAAAAGATTTAGGAAAGAAATATAAGATTGATAAATCAAAAGAAGCAATGAGTGATGATGATTGGTCAAATGTAGATAAAACTACAATGAGAAACAAAATTATGAGTGCTTCAAATAAATCAACTCTAGTTAAATCTGTATATTTAAAAGTTGAAGATGGTTGGGAAAATTCCTCTAGTGAAAAATTAGGTTATCCAATTATGCAACTTAAAGGTGATACTTTTGCATACAACAGACGAGCATTAGGAAATGCAAAAGCTAGAGCAACACAACAAAATGAAACAAGTGTATTAAAGAAACTTGATTCTATATATAAGAAACTAGATTTAAAGGAAGAGGTGGAATCTACTAAAATGGCAGACGTAAAAGAAAAAGACGTTGTTATGGAAGATAACAAAGAGGTCGAAGACAAAGAAAAAATGGCTACCACAGAAGATTCAGAAAATAAAGAAGTCGATTCTAAAGAAGAAAAGATGGAAGAAAATTCTGATGAAGAAAAAGAAGATACCGATGATGACGAAGATAAAGAAAAAATGGGTTGTGGAGATAAAATGTCCGAAACAACTGATTCTTTAATGGCTAAATTAGCTGAAAAAGAAGATGTTATCAAAGGTTATGAATCTGAATTAGCTGAACTTAGAAAATTTAAAGCCGACACAGAAGAGGCTCAAAAAATGGCTGTAGTTAATCAAACTTTAGCAAAAGTTAAAGATAAAATTGACACAGAACAATTTGCGAAATTTGAAGAAAGTGGTAAAGTTTGTAAATTTGAAGAAGTTAATACTTGGAAAAATGGAGTATTAGCAAGTATCGTTGATACAGTTTTACAATTTTCTGAAAAAGAAGATGGAATTACAAGAATGGAACTACCAAATCAAGATTCAAAGACAAAGAGTCTTTGGGATAGAATTTAATTTAATTAAAGGAGAAAAATAAAAATGGCAAATACAGTTATGGTATTAACAAGAGTACAAGCAGACAATATTGATGCTCTTAACAGAAAAGCGAAAGCTACAAGTGCTATGATGAATGGTGCTCCATTATCATTAGCATTCCCATCAGAGGGAGAAGTATTTACAGCTACAAAAGCTACAAGTGGATTAGTATTTAATGTAGGTAGAAAAGAGCCTATCATTATTGCAGAGGGTTCAGTTGCAACAGAGGGTGTTGACGCATGGTTACTAGAAGTTAAGTCTAATAGTGGAGTATGGTTAGCATATTCTCCAGAAGTTAATAAACAAATCGTTGGGGAAGTATGGGGAGGTCAAGACCCTAGAAACTTTACAAATAGAGCAAATGTTCCATTTGATGCAGTTAAATTAGAGATTGGAGACATTATTCAAGTATCTAAAGATTTCTTCAAAGATACAAAAGACCCAGAAACTGTTACTGGTGCAAATACTGTTACATTAGGTGCAGACGGATTTGTTTCTAGTGTAGAATCTTAATATTCTGAAAATAGATAAGGAGAAAAATAAATTATGACAACATTACCATTAAATATTGTACAGTTTGCTGGCGATAAAATTGATGTATATGAAGGAATGAGAGATTATTACTTTCATCATATGTCAGAGGTAGCAAACATTAAATTAGGTGCTTACGATAGCACAGTATCGCTACACGACAAAGAAGATAAAATGCACAAAGCATTATTATCTGAAATTACTAGAGTATCTGGTCAAGTTTTACCAGAGGGAATGTCTATTCAGCAATGGTCTATGAACCCTATGGTTAAATGGGCTACATTTGCTGTAACTGGTATGATGATTGATGCAATTATCCCAGATACTATTGTTAAATCTATCGGAACATATACAGATATTAAGTCTGTGGGTTATGGCGAAACTCTTGAAATTGATGTTAAACCTAACTCTTTGTTCACTGTGTCACAGGGGGCAAACGCTCAAAGAACCGCTTTTGTTCAAAAGCAATTTGCTACAACCAAGACAATTGTTCCAGTAAATCATGATATTACTGTTGAAGTTGCTCTTTATAAGGTACTTGCAGGACAAGAATCTTTAGCTGAATTTGTAAGAAAAGCTGTTATTTCTCTTGAAAGACAAATGACATCTGATGCTTATGATGCTATGGATACTCTTGTAAGTGGTGCAACATATCCATCTGCATTAGTTAAGACTGGATATACAGCAGAAAAATTACTTGAACTTTGCCAAATTACAGAGGCATACAACAATGGAGCAAAACCTATTATCTTAGGTACATCTCAAGCACTCTTAAAGGTACTTCCAGATGCTACTGCTGGTTATAGAATTACAACTCCTAGTGAGAACCAAGGTATCTACTTAATCAAGAACTTTATTGATTATGATATTGTAGTTCTTCCACAAGTTGCAACTGGTAAGAATTATGGCTTAAAGATGAAGAATGATAGACTTTACGTTCTTTCTCCAAGTGTCGATAAACTTATCAAGGGTGCTATTGAAGGTCAGACTATCACTAACACAAATGATACTTATGCTAATGCAAATCTTACTCAAAAGACAACTATGTCTAAGAGATATGATTTCCAAGCAGTTACAAACGCTTGTGCTGGTTTACTTAAATTCGAGTAATATTGGTAAAAGTTGAGAGGGTGAAATTCCCTCTCTTACATATTAAATTTAATTTAAAATTAAGGAGATTTATATAAATGGCAGAAGAAACAAAAACAACTTCAACTAGGGGTAGAAAACCTAAAGAAGTTGTTGAAAATAAAGAAGAAGTAAAAGTAGAAGAAAAAGATAATAGAATGGCTGATATTCTTGCTCAAATGAAAGCAATGCAAGAACAGATTGAAAAATTATCAAAGGAAAAATCAGTTGCAGAAGATTTAGTAAAAGCATTACAATCTAATAATAAACAAGAAGATGAAAGCGGATTAAATGCCGACACAGATATTACAGTTATTAGTCAATGTGTTGGAGAATTAACTTTGTCAACAGAGGGATTGGGTAGGGGAACAAGATACTCATTCTTAAATTTTGGTGAGGTACAAGATATTCCATTTGGTGATTTAAGAGATATTGTTAAGAATAATAAATCATTTGCTCAAAATGGATTGTTCTATATTGTAAATGATGAAGTTGTATCTAAACTTAGATTGAAACAATATTATAATAGAATGATTAGTAATGAAGATATGAATACTTTATTTGACAAAGACGCAAATACATTTATTGAATTATATAAACTTGCAACAGATGGTCAAAAAGAAGTTATTATAAATATGATTGTAGACAAAAAATTAAAAGGTGAAACTATTGATGCTAATATTTTAATAACATTAGGTCAATTAAGTGGAAAAGATTTAATCGGATTATCACCTTTAGAATAGGAGATATATTATGACACCTTTTAAAGATATAACTGATAAAGCATTGATTATTTTAGGCGATTATCGAATTGATAATTATTACAAAAAAGATAAACTTGCTTGTCAAAATTATCTAAATGGATTTGTTGTAAAAGCAATTCCGAAATTCACAAATTGTATAAAGTCACTTAATTATAGCGAGGTCGAAGTTACAGATGAAGAAACTTTAGAACCATATAATATTATGGTAATTGATTCTGATTTAGATATGCTTGAAATTGATATATTATCTAATTTAGTTAAGATAGAATGGTTTGATAGAAATACGGATGACGCTAAAGAAATCAATAATCATTTACAAGGCAGAGATAAAAAAAGTCATATGGAGAGTAGTATATTAAAGGAAAAATCAGAACGTAGCGATAGGCTTAAAGAAAAAGTAAATCAACAAATGAGTGATTATGAAATGGTACATTTTGAACATTTTGTAAATTAAATTTAACCCACTTGAAATATAGTGGGTTTTACATACAAAGAAAGGAAAGGTTGAGAATGTATTTTTACGACAACTTTATAGATAATCTTTCTCAATCACCTATGGAAGATTATAAAGAATCAACACAAGCATTTATTGATGGACAATGGCTTGATACGAATTTACTAAAAACAGTAGAAGAAGAAATAGAAATTGGTTTGTTTAAATTTAGTGAAATACAAGTATGGAAAAATAGTATTAGTGACTTTGCTATCAATATGGTTAAGAACGCAAAAGATTTTAGAAGACTTATGTTTCAAGATATTAACCATGACTCAACAAGGGGTAGATTTTATAGATTTAATGATAATTATTGGATTGTTTATGAAGAAACTAGTGAGGAAGAAATGTACCCCGAAGTTTCAGTTAGACGTTGCAATAACATAGCAAAATGGATTGATAAAGAAAGTGGAAATTTAATTACGATTCCATGTGTGTTAGATTATGAATTATCAAGTCCAAATGCACAAGTAACTGGTGATGTAACAGTAGGTAACTCAAAGGTTACATTGATATTACAAGGCAATGAATATACACATAAGATAAAAAAGAATCAAAGATTCATTTTTAATCATACTTGTTATTCATTTAAAGCATTTAATAATTATATGCAAGATTCTTATGTTGACCAAAATGTTCCACTATTGTTTATGGACTTATATATGTGTACGGAAGAACCTAGTGACAATTTAGTTGATAATATTGCAAATGAGAAAGATTTTAATTACACTTTAACAATAGACCAATCAGACTTAAATTTAATGAATGGAGATAGTGGCACATTATCAGCAACAGTAACATTTAATAATCAAGTTGTTAATATGCCTATTAAGTGGTCTACAAGCGATTCTGACATAGTTTCTATTGATAGTCAAGGAAATTATCAAGTGTTAGGTGAAAGTGGCTCTACAAGTCAAATAACGGCTTGTATAAGTGGAAATGACACAATATGTGATAACATAAATATTACAGTTAGAGAGAGTGTTCTTGAAGAC
>Ga0172378_10003175_pt1 | contig 15464 bp, 23 predicted proteins | sample GrowelOW332metaG_FD_119755 | JGI IMG/M metagenome (GOLD analysis project Ga0172378, IMG submission 119755) | Groundwater microbial communities from an aquifer near a municipal landfill in Southern Ontario, Canada - Pumphouse #3_1 metaG | ecosystem: Environmental > Aquatic > Deep subsurface >... | reverse complement strand
TTATTTTCCGAGTTTAAACGCCTTGCGTGTTATACCTGCTCCGATGTAGCAACTAATCATATTTGCCATTAATTCTTTCCATACATCGGCTAAGTAAAAGCCGTTCACATAGGCAACCGAAAAGCTTTCTTTTTCGGGTATTAAGCCCCAAAGCCACCCGCCACTATGTTCAAGTGTTTCGACCGCAACGGGAATATCCTTAAAGAAGGCGAAGATAAATGGGCATACTCCAAGTATCGTAAATGCTCCGAAAAGCATTATACGACGTACCCAGACTCCGCTATCGCCACTTCTTGTGAAAGCTTCGTTGTGTACGTTTATGTCTGCTGTCTGTTGCTTTTGTAAAGTCTCCAAAACTGACGTAAACTTTTGCGTATTTATTGCCGAGAGTTGCCCAAGATATGAGACTATCGCCCCGAATATCGCGCCTAATGCTCCGCTGTTGTATAGTTCTGTGATTGCCGCAATCATTGTTTGTTTGACTCGTTGTTATAGATTAAAATGTCGTTATCGGAACGGCGTCCGTTTCTTAGGCGAACGCCGCCTGTTTTCTTTTTCAAAAGGTTAAGATTTTTTAGTTCTCACCCTTGTTTTTCGCCGCTGTAAAATTTGTTCGCTATTTCCTGAATGTTAGTTATGCCTAACAATGCTACTTCGTCAGCGTTTAAGCTTACGGTGTAATTGCCACTCCCAAGCTTATTTCCTGCGTCGTCGTACAAATCTCCAACGACTTCAACGCGATTTATTTTCAAATTTGTGTTATCCGCAATTTTTATCTTATCTTCGTTTTCCATGATATGCCCTTTATTGTAATGGTGTAATTCTTATCGAGTAAGTAAGCGTTATGTTTGCCACGCTTGGCGTCACACTCAAGTGCGTTGCCGTTGTCCCTGTGTAAAATTCTTTTTGCGTAAAAGAAGTAGTTGCGCTCATTGTGCCGTATTCACTTCCACCGCTATAGCTCCCAAGCGTCAAAGTCGCAACTGCGCTTGATTGCGCTATAAATTCGATTTTAGAGTTTGCTGGCAGAATGTTAGAGTCGGCTAACAAATACATAGCCGTCGTTCCGCTCCAAGTGGATACGCCACTCTCAACCGCTATTGTCGCTTTTTTTGACGGCAATACGCTGTTGCCGATTATTGTTGCGTGATTGTTATTACCGCTCAAATCGCGTACCTGTGCGCCGTCCGCTGTGTCTGATAACACCAACATAGCACTGCTCGACGTTGGAACATCGCGCCCCTCTGCGTAATCCGAAACCTTGTACTCCGCACCGTTAGCACTCATGTCAAAGTTGACCGCTAAAATATTTTTGTAAGCCATGTCTGACGACGAGCCTGTAATCGCCGTCGCATTATTTGCATTGATACTAAACGGCAAATCGGTTGTTAGAGTGCCTGTAAATGTGCCCTGATACTTAATGCCTGGCGCGATATATGTGCCGTCCACGTAAAAGCCCCAATCCGCGACTGTCGCGCTTGGAACTGTAAATACGACGCTGTGCCAATCGTCTCCAGTTGGCAACGCAGTATAAGGCAACACCGCATAAGAGCCTGTCCCACCCCCTGACGCCGTAGATAAAACAAATCGCAACCCACCAGACGACGCTATGCCCCATACTATAAACTTATCCTCAACAGTGCTATATCCATTCGCCTGTGTAAATAAGTTATAATCGTTCTGCGTTGTCCACGCCGCAGCCCTCTCGTACTTAAAAGCAAAAGAAAACGGCGCGCTTGTAAATAATTTTTTTTGAGTCCTTAATAATCCGCCGTCAAATTGGTAATATCCAACATTTGACGCTCTCGTTTGCAAATCTCTTACGCCAGCCGCTTGCGCTGTTTGCTCTGCGTATTGTTGCGCTTGTTGCGCCTTTGAGTCCGCATAACTCGCGCTTAGATAAGCCTGCTCATTAAAATATTTTGCGTTATTATTATAATAATAGCTTCCACTTGATACGTCTGCTCCGTCTTGTTGCCCTACTGCAAAGCCCTCGGCAACTAGCGATTTGATATTTGACGTATAAGCCCAACTCTTAGAGCTATCTCCTATTGCTACACCTTGCTCATCGACAATAGGCGTACTTGATTCTGCCCATTGATAAGACTTAGTTGCCGATGCAACGGCAATATCTTTTGCGTCTAATACTTCGTCGCGATAATTGGGAGTTGGATTGTAAGGCGTTTGCGAATTGGTCTCATAGATATTAAGATTAACGTTTGCCGAATTGATAAGATTCTCCGAGCTGTCAACGAGTTGTACAGTCATAATCGCTTGGCAAGATTCTGCGCTTGTCTGCGCACTGTCAAACGTTGCTATAAAACCGCTCGTAAAGCTTGTAAACTCGCCACCAAAGAGTTGTTGCCCTGTCGGGTTAGTATTACCATTCGCCAATACTTTAAACGCAAATACGCGCAATTTTGCTACGCCTGTTGTGTCGTATGTTTCAAGGCCCTTTTTAAATACAAACGTAAGCTTTAACGCGTCGGCTTTGCCAAACGTCCATGATAATGGCGTAGGATTATCAACGTCTATTTCAAAGGTCTTTTCTTTCGGATTTATTGCCATATTTTTTTAAGTATTGGGTGCAGGTTGCGGAGTTGAACCGCTATTTCAAGCTAAGTCAGACTTGCGAATTACCGTTATTCGATGCCTGCATATTATTAAAAAGTTATTCGTTTAAAATTGTTTAAAATCGAGCTATACCCGAGCGGATTTTCCGATAATGTTTTTGTGTCGATTGCGTTGCGATTATCAAAAAGGTTTGCAACATTCAGAGCGACTAGTTGCTTCGCGTCAAATCTAATGTTAGTCGCGTCTAACTCTCCAGCAACAAAGGTTATTTTTACTTTGCGAGTTGTTTCGTTTCTGTAAAAAATAGGTATGTAAACAAACGCAATATCGTCTCCTATTTCCTCGTAATAATCTTCGGTATCTTGCCATTCTGTGCCGTTGTAAATCTCAACTTTTGTGATTGATTTTAATGGAAATTTAGGCAACAAAAAACGAAAGCTGTCGCTGTCGTAAATCGCTTCAAAAGTGTTTTCAAAAAAACAAAAAGGGACGTTGGGGCTTTCCTCGATTATCACTTGCGCCGCCTTTATTAGAGCGGTTATAAACGCGTCTTGCGAGTTGTCAGACTCTACAACATAACATTGCGCTTTTGCTTCCGAAAGCGTTATTGCCAAGCCGTTTTTTTTAGTGATATTTTTAAGTGAGGAAAGCCCCATATATGTCCCTTAGATTAAGCCGATTGTCCGATTAGTTTTGTTGCTGTTGCATCAAGCACACCTGCGCCGAATACAATATCAAGCGAGCCATAACCCGAACGGCTACCTGTTGCGCCCCAAAGATTCAACTGAATACTCAAACCGAGTTCTTCAACTTGGTAATTCTGCGATTCGAGCAACGGTCTTACATACTCATTCCATTCAGGGACTTGAGCCACGCAAGCAATACCGCCGCCGTCTGTAATTACGCCTTTCAAGTCGCCCGCGCTTAGTGTAGCGGTCGAGCCATCGGGGTCAACGTCAGCAAGATAGCCGTCTTCGGAATAGCCGTCAAAGCCTCTAATTCTGCCACCTGCGAGCGGGTCGAAAGATTGTATATTTGTCGGCATACCCTTTGAATACAAAGACGAACCCGCAATCAAAAACTTTTGCATTCCCTTAGTTTGCAAAGCCCAAATCGCTTGGAAAAGCTCGTCTTTTTTGTCAGCCGTTGTCGCGCCAGCAATGTCAACGGTATTCAATTCGCCAAAGTTAGCTACCGTAAACAATGCGTCGCGGGTTGCGTACATCTTGTTGATAAGTCCATTGACGTTTGACTTAATCAAGCTCTTCAGTTCGATTGAGCTATTCCAAGTCGCCCCGAATTGCTGTGAAAGTAGGTTAAGCTGTACCGCCTTTGCGGTGACAGTGTTATCCATATTTTCAAAGCTTGTAGGATTTATCTTAGTAGTGCCTACCGTCGTATTGACAAGCACCTGAACGTTCTTCGGAATGCCTGCGTTTGTGATAGGATTGACAGTATCGGAGAAATCAGTCACGCAAGCCTTGAATCCCTGCGCCCTTGTCTGTGCGACCTCTCTTATTCCCTCTGCTACTATATCCTGTACTGCTTCCGTTGTAAAACTATTTGCCATTATTTTAATCTCCCTTTTAAGTTGTTATTTAAGTTCGTCTCCGTGTTCTGCTCTGTACTTTGCACGCTCTGCCCCCGGTTTCATCTTTGCATAAAGCGCTTTTACATCTTCTTTCGGTTTTGCAAATCCACCCTGCGCAAACATCTTTGACTGCTCTTTTTTCAGCGCGTCAAATTTAGCTTCAAATGCTTTTGTCATTTCAGCCTTGACTGCATTGACTGCCTGTTCAATCTTTGCGCTCATTTCCTCTTCTGTTTCTTCGGGCATTGTCAACGCTTTCAAGCCGTCGAAAATGCCTTGTATTTCTGCTTTCAAAGCTTCGTCGCTTACCTTGCCCATAAAGGCTTCGAGGTCTCCGAGAGCTTCCTGCCATTCCTTATACTCTGCCATTTTAATCTCCTTGTTGTTGTTTAAATCTTGGCTTTGTGCCAAGCTGTTTATCTCGCCTTGCACGTTGGCAAGCCCAAACACTCGCTTGGCGAAGTTAAAAATCATATCTATTTTAGGCGCGTCAATTACCTTATCAATAAGCCCTGCATTGAGAGCCGTCATCGCATTGTAGCTTGTTTCATTTTTAAGTAATTCCTCAATTTCTTCGGGCGTTTTTTTCATTCGCGTCGCATAAAGTTGCACAAAAGTATCTTGATAAGATTTCAGTTGCTCCGAATACTTTTTAAGTTCTTCAGCATTGCCCGAAACGCCCATTACAAGCGGATTATGTATCATTATCGAGCTTGCGAAACGAGCTTGTATCTCATCAAAAGCAAGCATTACGAACGTTGCCGCGCTTGCACAGTTGCCCTCAATCAAGCATACCTTGCGCTTCTTCGACCTCTTTAAAGCGTTGTATACGTCAAATGCGTCATCTATGTTGCCACCGACGCTGTTTATAGTTGCAAAGATTTCATCGCCTTGAAATTCGTCAATTTGTTTTGCAACATCTTTACCGATTATTTCTTGTCCAAAAATACCAACCAAATTTATTTTATCCATCATTGATTTCCTTCCGAATATTCATTGCTTCCACCTGCGTTCTTTGAGTGGTCAAGCGATTGTATCGCGCTATTCATACGCAATACATCACCGCCTTCAACTGGCGATAAATCTTCTTTTTCTCGCGATTCGTTAACGGTCTTTAAACCTGCGTTTACTTCCGTTGACTCAGCTTGCGCCCTGCTCGATAGATTGCCCCTTTCGAGCGCATCAACGTTAAACTTGAAATAGTTGCTTTCAAATTGCTCATCGGTCAGCAACTGCAAATTAAATCGCATTTCGATATTTTTCAAAATCGGTAAAAGGCAAAATTTGACGAACGCAATACCTTGTTCTTCCACATTGCTCATCACGCCGTCGTTATACATAAATAGCGGAATGCGGAACATCGACGAAACAACTTGCCTGTTGAATTTGCGCGTTTCGAGCATTTGCAATTTGCTATTGTCTTGATTTATTTCGTTAAATTGCGCACCTTTGGGCAATAGCAAAGCTTGTTGAAAATTTCCTGTGCCTGTGTAAAAATCTTTGACGGCTTTCTTACAATATTCAAATTCGTCTTGCGTTGTTTCCTTGTCTAAAGTCACCGCACCGCTTGGCGCAATACCCTGCGAAAAGAAGTCTTTTGCGTACATTGCCGACGCCTTTGCAATGCTCAAAATCGTTTGGCATTTGTCTATTATCGACGAGCCGAAAACGCCTACATCATTTAAAGATTTAATCACTAAAACGTCTTGATACGGAAAGCGAACCTTAGCACCGATATCAAGATTTATATCGTAAAACAATTCAAAGTTTTCTTCAGGGTCTCTAACTGCGACGCATTGACTGCGCTTCTGTTGCCATAAGCCGTTCGGCTGTCCGTCTGCGTCTCTCGTTATGATTGCCACGCCTGCGCCATTGATTAACATATCAATCAAAAGCCATTGCATAAACTCGTATGGCGTTGTGTACGGATTGGGCGCACGTTTCAAGAGCTTATAAGCGTTCAAATTGCTTGCCTTTGATATTTGCCCATTATTGTCCTTGCGTAATAGATTGCAAGGCAACATAGCGACGGATTCGCTAATAATCTTTACCGCCGTATAAACTTCTTCAATCCCCAAAACGTTCGACGACTTAACAGTCGAGTCAAACTTGTTGCCCTTGATAACTGCGGTCATCGGATTGTTTCCGAACGCTCTTTCTTGCTTCTTTGAGGATTTTCTTGCGACTAATTTAAAAATTTAAAAAGTTTTGTCTTCTTTGGAGAGTGCGGAGTTTTGCAAGGGAAAAAAGGGGAAAGAAAACAAAAACCCCTAAAACCTCTTCTCCGCACTCTGTCAATTTTTTTTGACGTGCGTTATAGTTGACGGTTGTTTTTTATTTGTCAAGCCTTTTTTTAATTTTTTTTATTACAAACAAAACGGCGGCTTCCGAGCTATCCCGAAAACCGCCGCCGACCGAGAATCCCCAATCCATTTTGCAAAATCAAGCTTTATTCAATTCGCTCAAAATCCAACTCGGCGTTTGCTTTTCAGGCTCTCTCACACATACGCCGATTGCCATTGCCGTTGCGACTGCGCCGTCAATTCTCTGCCTTGCCTTTTCCTTGTCAAATTTTACATTCTCTGCTGTGTCCTTTGTTATTACGGCGTTCGATATGTTCCAAGTCAAACAAGGGTTGCCATCGTGCCTTAGCTTCTTTAACAAAATCATTTCCTCGAAACGCTTTATCGCTGGCGACATATCTTTATAACCTTGCCCGAAATCCTCTATTTTAACGCCCCTCGCGTCAAATAGCTTTGTTATCTCCTTGCTTCCCCAACGGTCAAATGCAACCTTACGAACGTCGTAATTATCTAACGCGCCTTTTATTTGGTCAAATACAAATTCATCACTTACTGTTGCGCTATTCGTAAGACTTATATAGCCCTTTTCTTGCCACGCCGAATAAGGCACTCTGTCAAGTAGTTCTTTGTCTTTAAAATTCTCACTCGGAACAATAAAATAAGGCTTAACATATCCGTTTTTAATCCCATTCTGCGAAGGAAAATACAGCACAAAAGCCGTCAAGTCTTGCTTCCTCGACAAGTCTAAACCTGCATAGCAATACTTGCCCTTTAAATCGTCATCGTTAATCGGCTCTGCAAGCTCTTTCCACAAATCAAGATTAATCCAAGCACTCGACGCCGTTGTCCATACGTTCAAATCGTAGTTTAAAAAATCATTAAGTTCGCTTACAACATTCTTTGCGCTCCTGTATGCGTCGTTCATATAGTCCCAAGTCTTGGCAATTCCTAAGCTCGGATTCGCCTTTTTCCAAATCTTCGGGTCTTGCCAATCGTCGTTGTCATCAATCGTAAAAATTATTCCGAAAAGTCTATCGTCATCGGCAATCTTATTCAAAACATTTGTTGTTCGCTCGTGCATTTCAAACGCAATACCATTTTGATTTTTCCCTGCCGTTGTAATGCCAACCATTAAAGGATTACGTCTACTTGCCGTCGAGCGGAATATTACGTCCCAAAGGTCTCTATGTTCCCATATATGCAACTCATCGCAAATAGCACCCGAAACGTTTTTGCCGTGTAAATTTTTTGAGTCGCTCGCAACTTTTCGAATAAAGCTTTTTGTCTTGTCAAATTCCAAAGACGCTACAAGCAAGCGGAAAGCCTTTTTAAATTTCTTATTTCCGTCGAGTAGATTCTTGCAATGCGTCCAAGCTTCACCCGCTTGGTCGATTGTATTCCCTGCGATATAAATTCTTGCTGCCGACTCATCGTCTGCAATACACATATAAATCGCAAGGATAGCGCATAAAAAGGTTTTAGCGTTCTTTCGGGGTATCTCTATATATGCTCGCCTAAAACGCCGCCTATTGTCTTTTTTGTAATACCAACAAAACAAATTCGCTATTACAAATTTCTGCCAATCCATCAAAGTGATTTGCTCGCCTATCTTTTCTGGGTCGTCCGTCAAATAAAAACAAAAGCATTTGCAAAGCCGTTCAAACTTCGTCAGATATTCTGGCTTAAAAATTAAATCGTCTCTCTTTAAATCCTCTCTATACCTATCAATAGCCTTGCGCACCCATAGACACTGGCTGTCGTATGATTTCAAAAAGTTGCCGAATATACTTTCATCGAAGTTTTCCACGCTGTTTATTTTAAAAACTCATCTTCGGGAGCTTGCGATTTATCTCTTTCTCCGTCATTGCCTGCTTCCATACGACTGCGCTTTCTTGACATTGGGGTAAATCCAAGTTGCGCTCCAAACTTGTTGATTGTATTGCGCTCACCGTCTATCAATTTTTGGATTGGGTGAACGTAAGTTTCGCCGTTTCGGCTTTCGACTATCATCTCATAATTTTCTGATTCCGCATTATACTTCTCTAACCGCACCAACGCTTCGCAATAGACAGCCAACGCACCGAAATCAAGTTCGATATTGATGTTATCTTTATGACTTTTCGCCAATTTTTTGAATATTTTACGCGCTTTTGTGCTAATTCCTATGTAGTCGCTTTCGTCCATATATCAAAGTTTTAAAACTCCATTTTCCACATTAACACCCACCCCCATAAAAACTTCTTGCGTATTTTTTAAGAGTCCCTCTTCGGTAAAACCATCTTTTTTTTGATTGTATTTGCTATCCCCATCTTTTTTTTGGGAAAAGTCAAGCAAAATGTTAAAATATCGGGACTTATCGGCATTGTAGAGCTTATGGATAAGGTTGTGGCAGTCTTGGCAAAGCGGTATACAATTTGATTCATCGAGTAAAAGCTCTGGATACTCTTCGACTGGTTTAATGTGATGTACACATACTGCATAAGTTAATATTTTGCCGTTTAGAGCGCGTTTGTCTGTGTGCCTATGCAAAGGGTCGGCACATAAACCTTTAAAGCGTTTTAGTACCATTTTTGATAGTTTGTGCCATTCTCCGTTGGCGTGGATATTACTCATTTTGTATTTCTAATCGTTCGGTTGCTTGCTGCTCATAGTGGTCTGTGTCAATCCTCTTTGGTTCGTCCCAAAATCGGATTGGCTCTTGGTAAGGTACAATATTATATTCTGCTTCGTTGTCCTCATAGTGATGTTCGACAGCAACAAATTCACCATTTACCCAATCGTATTTGAGTCTGTGTATTCGTATTTTAATTTTCTGCTTCATAGGATTTTTGGCTTCGTCTCCTCACTTTGTTCGGCTAAGCGTCCTTGCCTGCGCTCACTCGTTCGCTTGGCTTCGTAGCTATTTTACTAAATATTTTTTTATGTCAAGCTTTATTTTTGCGAACGTTGCCAATTATTAAGTTAAAATGTTTATTAACAATGTTATACTTATCGGATAAATTGCATGCATTAAAATCTTTAGCAACCATTTTATCAATCCAAGTTTGCATAGCGTCTTTGTTTTTAAAGCACTTGCAAACGCCTTTTACAAATTCTCTACAAGCCTTTTGCGATGGCAAAATAAGGGCTTTATACTTGCGTAGAGTTGACAAGGAAAGCTCTTTGCCGAACTCAAAAGAATTAACTTCACGTACCGCCATTTGATATTTAATATCGGACATCGCGCTTGAAACGTCTTGCACAATGCCAAAGAAGTATCTGTATTTGCCATTTACCATTACGGAAAGAGAGCAAGCAATAAAGTTATTGTAATTCTCGTTCATAGTTTTATTTTTCCGATAAAATTTCAAAGTTATGCTCAAGCGCGTATTTTAATTCTGTGCGAGTCCCTTTTGAAGTTTCCCAACCTTTTAAAAGATAAATACAATCGCAAGTTGAAAGCGCGTCCCTCTCTGCGGTGATAATATCATCAACAAATGCGCTAACATCTCCTGCGAAGTATCCATCTGCGCAAAGGCTATCATCTTTACTCTTTACAACCATATAACCGATTTTAGCGGGGTTTATGATTGTTTTTTTAGGGTATATTGTTTTGAGTATAGTTTCCGCTCTGTAAAAAGCCTCGTAATTATAATTCGGCAAGCCTGTCATCTTGCCTGCTATGTATATTCGTTTAATCATTTTTATTTCCCTTTTTTATTTTTGATTTTGCATTTTGCGCAAGGCGTAATCTTGCACATCTTTAATCGACACTAAAACGTTTTCGTCGCGGATTATGCGACTTGCAATGCGATTGTCGTAAGACTCTCCTAAGCTCTCAAGGCTCAAATTTGACGTTATGAGCGTCCATTTGCCAACGCGCCTTGATAGTAGCTCACACATCTTGCCTTTGACGTATCCTGTCGTGTCTTTCTCCGCGCCTAAGTCGTCAATGTAAAGCATATCTGCCTTGTTCGCGTAATCGTCATAGCCGCAAGCTCGAAAGTTGTCGGCTAACTGCGAACTTGTAATTGAGTAGAAGTCTAAAAATTTATGGGTTTCTCCTGTGATTTTAAATCCGCATTTAAGATTTCGTCCGCAATAGTTGTAAATCTTGGTTGCAAGATAAGTTTTGCCTGTTCCACTTTTTCCAGCATAAGTCAACCAACGCCCTTTTTTAGCTCCCTTTGTTTTTGCGTCGTAGATGTACCTTAAAGCCTCTTCAAGCATTAAGACAAGTGTTTTATCGTTCAATGTTTCAAAACGGCTTTTAAGGGCAAAATTGACGCAAATAGGGGCTGTCTTATATTCCAGCATAATCGCTTGAGTCGTTGAGGCTTCCTGCATTGTTTGAGGTATCTTTAAATCGCTTATATGTTCCATAATTGTTTTTTTGTGTTTGATTTCTTTCCCAACGGTTAAGAGCTAACTGCCAAGACTTCATTTTGACGTTGCCAATCTTCCAGCCCTTGTTTTCGTAATACTCCCAAAAGTCGAGATAATTTGTTTTCTTAAAACCTTTGGATTTTCCGTAAGCTTCAACCTCGGCAACTGTCGGAGATTTAAAGGCAACCTTTTTTGTGGGTTGTGTTTCGTCAGAAACAATATTATTATTAGCTTTGTTATCTACTATATTATATGGTAATACTTTTGTATTACTCTGCCTAATACTATTGTATGAGTCTGCCTCATACTTTTGTTTAAGGGTAATACTTTTGTTTAAGGCAGGTTTATACTCTTGCAAAGTAGTTTTAAGCACTCTTTTTCTGCCGTTAAATGCAACTTGTTTTACAAGCCCTTTCCGCGAAAGATTAGATATTGCCTTTGAAACGTAAACTTCAGAAACGCCTAGGAATTTAGCAAAGTAATCATTTGATGCGAAGCAACCATCTTGATTTGCTAAACTGTCGATTTCAGCTAATAAAATAACTTCCATAAATGACAAATTATCGTTCAGCCAAATTTCCGCAGGTATCCATATACCCTTGAAATCTCTTTCTGTTTTATCTGCTATTATTCTCATAAAATAAAACTTTGTTAAAAATTAAAATAAAAACTTTTTGCTATGCAAATTTTTTGAAATTTCAAAAGCTTTTTTGTTTGTGTAAATTTTTTCCGTTATTGTTTTTCTTGCAACATTTAAAAGCGACTTTTTCTTTTTCTCGTTTACAACAACAAATCTGCGGTCTGAAATTTCGTAGCTTGAAAACCAAACAGGGAAATCTGCATTGTAAACCCAGTTGTAAAACTCTTTATGGTCGAAACCTTTTGATGTATATTTTGCCGTATTCTCATACGGTGGGTCGCAATATACAACATCGCCATTTTTATATTTGTAGCCTGAATACGAGCCAGTATTAAGCTGTAATCGCTCTAATTGCTCTAATTGCTGTAATCGCTCTAATTGCTCTAATTGCTGTAAATCAATTCTTTTCGCTTGCTTTCGCAACATAGTCTTTAAATAAAGTCTGCGTTCTTTTATGTCGTTAATCTGCCAACCTTTAAAATCTGGAAAAAGGCTTTTAAAAAATTCGTCAAACTCGTTAAAAACTATCGCATTGTGCAAGCTTCTTTTTTGTTTTTCAATTTCTGGATTAAACATATAAGTTATGCCATTATTTCCAAAACTCCAGCAATATTTTACATAGCCGTCTAAATCTTTTCTTTCGTGAAATTCTTGCCTTGAAATAAATGGCGGTTTAAAGTTTTCGTAAGAATATTTACCTGCAATAGCGTCTTTAATCAAAGGCACTAACAAAGGGTTTATTTCATTGTAAAATACTTCGTTGAACTTGTTAGAAAGCAAAGCGCAATGCGACATTGCAAAGCCCCCACCAAACAAGTCAACAAATCTTTCACCGCTTGGCAAAATGTTAATGATATGCTCGGCAATTTTTGATTTACTGCCCATATATGGCAATCCGTAATTTTTAGTTTTCATAAAATAAAAAACCCTGTAAGTAGTAGCTTTACAGGGTGAGCCTTTCGGCTTCTTTTGAAATTTAAAGATGGCTACTACCTCATCTTTTATTCTTTCCAAAATCTCCCAAATAATCGGGAAATTGTCAAATCAATTTTACCTTTCCTTTGCTTTCTTTTTAGCGTTCAAAAGCAACCAAATCATAGCGTCTTCAAGGGCTTTTGATTGCTCTACCAATACTAAAAGCTCCTGCATTTGCTCATCGTCGACTTGCTCTGCCGAATACTTTGCAATCGCCAAAAGTTGCTCTATTTTATGCGCTGCGTCATCTGCGACACTCAAGGCAAACTTTGCCATTTCAATGCGTTGCAAGAGATTTTGCTTAAACTCGTTTAAAACTTCTTCGATTTTATCTTCGTTCATCGTCGACTCCTTTCATCGCGGCTTCGCACTTGGCAAGGATACTGGATTCTATATCATTCATTTTTCCACCGTTGGGATATGCTCTGAAAATTAGTGAACCTATTGCTTTAAGCTCATCTTTCGTAAACTCGACCATTTTCACCGATTGGTGAATATGGTCAGCCCTGTGATTCCAAGCGGCGATTGTGTCTTTTTCTGTGTCCTGAAAGATATATACCTTCGCGCCGCATTCTTGGCATTTAAATATGCCGCCTATTGTACCCATATCCACGTCAACCACGCCGCCGCAGAACGGACATTTTTTAAGCTCGCTATCCATTTTGCACCTCGCTTTCCTTTGCGTCTAACTTTTCGGCGTTTTCCTTTACACAAGTTTTTTTGCGTTCAAATTGTTGGACACGAGTTTCGAGTTCTGCTATACGCTGGTCGGGCGTTTGTTCTATACCATAATAGTAAGAGCAGTATTCGCACTTGTTAACTAACGAGCCTGTTTGCGAACACCTAAAATCGCGTTTATCGCATTTGTCGCAATTCTCGCAACACGCTTTGATTTTATCGTTCATCTTGAAAATCCTTCCATTTAATAATTACGCCTTTAAACGGCAGTCCATAGTGGTCGCTAAAAAATTTAAAAAACTCATCTATACTTTTAAAGCCGTCCGCAATCGCGAAATCATACAAATTATAATCATTTATCCTATCCCATTTTTTGCTTCTGGGATTCTTTAAGAACGCCTCGTAAAAAAGTAAATTTGTTATGGATATATCAAACACCTGCGTGATAATTGATTCTCCTAGTAGCTTACCATTTTCAGCATTAAAAAGTTTTATCTTATCGCCCTTTTGAAAAGACTTATTCTTACGTTCTCTGCGAATTGTCTGACATTTAGAACCATTAAGTATTTTGTCGATAAACACGCTAAAGTTTATATTATGCGTTATAGGTCTATCCATTTTGCACCTCGCTTTCCTTTGCCATTTCCGCGCACTCTGCGACGAGATTGTCGAGCCACTCCTGCACCGCTTGCTTGGCTTCGTCGAGAGTTGGTTTGTCATTTATCCAGCCAAATAGACGACTATACCAATATTTTCCGTTATTGCTTAAAACTATTGAGTAATTGCCAAATAAGTCAGCATGTAATCTTCCTTCCCCAAACGAGCCGATAGGCAACTCAACCCACGTCAGCCGCTTAGCCCTCGGATTGCGAGATTCAAGCTCCGCAATGCGGGATTCGAGAGCGTTTCTTGACACAATAAAAGAGTTTGGTTTTGTGCATAAATTCATCTTCAAATCGCAGTCATAACAAATTCTATTGTCATTTGCGCTGTCGCAATTACAGCACTTAATAGGTATTCCGTTTTTATCGTTCATTTTGTTTGATTCCTTTCTTCGACGTGCCTTTTGAGAATCGGCACAATTTTTTCTGTTGGGTGAGTTTCAAATTCTCCTGCCAACTTATTCGGGCAAGAGAAAGTTATGTTTTTAGTTTTTCTCCCTGTTTTTGGGCGACCTATCTGTTTCTTTTTTGTGTTCATAATTACAACTTTCTTTCTAATTTTTTCTCAAAGTCCGATTTGCCGATTCCTGTAATTTCTTCAAAAATTGTAAAATCAAAGTTCGGCAACTTCAACGTGAGTTCTACATCTTTAATTTCCGCTTCATTAAAAGCCTTTGCGAAAAGTTCTGCTGTCGGGGAATTAATCCTTATCCAGTTCGGGAAAACAATGTCTTCTCTTTTGACATCAGTTTCTTTATTGAAAATTCGGACTTTTGGCTCATTTGTATTAAAATAGCCTGTGTTGAAGTTGCCTGTGTTGCAGTCGCCTATGTTGCGGTTGCCTGTGTTGTAGTCGCCTGTGTTGTAGTCGCCTGTGTTGTAGTTGCCTATGTTGTAGTCGCCTATGTTGCAGTCGCCTATGTTGCGGTTGCCTGTGTTGTAGTCGCCTGTGTTGCAGTTGCCTGTGTTGCGGTTGCCTGTGTTGTAGTCGCCTGTGTTGCAGTTGCCTGTGTTGCGGTTGCCTGTGTTGTAGTCGCCTGTGTTGTAGTAGCCTGTGTTGCGGTCGCCTGTGTTGCGGTCGCCTGTGTTGCAGTTGCCTGTGTTGCAGTTGCCTGTGTTGCAGTCGCCTGTGTTGTAGTCGCCTGTGTTGCGGTAGCCATTTGGTATTAACGGATAAAATTCATCTGTTACTTCTTTATTAAATTTAAAAGAAGTAGTAGCTACCTTTTCTTCGACTCCGCAATGGTCTTTTTCGCCAACAATTTCTTTGCATTCAACTTCAAATATGCGGTAGTTGTTTTTATACCACATATTCCAATATTTGGTAATGTGATACCCACATTTGCACAACTTAATTTGTTCTTTGGGTATTTCAGGCAACCAGTCGCCCGATTTTACATAAGGCGCAAAAGCGAAATTCGCGTGAGTTGCCGTTAAGTCTTGTTTGACTACTTTATAATATTTTTCTTCGTTCATAATTGTTTTCTTTCTTTTTTAGTTTGTTTTTAAGGTTTACACTGTTTAATTATGCTACCAACCATTACTACTTTTTAAATCGAGTCAATACTTTTTTTAAAAATTTTTTAAAATAATTATTTTGACACATAAAAAAGCGGATTGTTAGTCCGCTCTTTCCTTTGTTTAAAAGGGTTTACCGATTATCGCCGTTGCCTTTT
>Ga0172378_10003174_pt1 | contig 15468 bp, 13 predicted proteins | sample GrowelOW332metaG_FD_119755 | JGI IMG/M metagenome (GOLD analysis project Ga0172378, IMG submission 119755) | Groundwater microbial communities from an aquifer near a municipal landfill in Southern Ontario, Canada - Pumphouse #3_1 metaG | ecosystem: Environmental > Aquatic > Deep subsurface >... | reverse complement strand
TAATTAATCACAATATGAGCGCTATGTTTGCTCAGCGTTCTGAGGGAATTACTGAACTCTCAAAACAGAAGGATATGGAGAAACTCTCTTCTGGTATGAGGATTAATCGTGCTGGAGATGATGCCTCCGGTCTCGCGGTTTCAGAAAAAATGCGTGCACAGATCCGCGGTTTGAATCAGGCTTCCACGAACGCACAGAACGGTATTTCTTTCATTCAGACGACGGAAGGCTATCTTCAGGAGACAAACGATATTCTTCAGCGTGTTCGTGAACTTGCTGTTCAGTCATCAAACGGAATTTACAGTGCAGAAGATCGTATGCAGATTCAGGTTGAAGTTTCTTCACTTGTTGCAGAAGTAGACCGCATTGCAAGCACAGCACAGTTCAACGGTATGAATATGCTTACCGGCCGTTTTGCACGTCCGACTGGAGAGAATTCTGTCACTGCTTCTTTATGGTTCCATATTGGTGCGAACATGGATCAGCGTACACAGGTTTACGTTGGTACTATGTCTGCTGCAGCCCTCGGTCTCCGCAATGTCGGCGATGAGTCAATTATGAGCCTTGAAACTCCTGAAGATTCTAACCGTGCGATCGGAACTCTTGACGAGGCTATGAAAAAACTTAATAAACAGCGTGCAGATCTTGGTGCTTACCAGAACCGTCTTGAAAAAACTGTTTCAGGCCTTGATGTCGGTGCCGAAAATCTTCAGGCTTCCGAGAGCCGTATACGCGATGCTGATATGGCAAAAGAAATGGTCAGTTTTACAAAGGACAATGTTCTTTCTCAGGCAGGTACAGCAATGCTCGCTCAGGCTAACCAGTCAAGCCAGAACGTTTTAAGTTTGTTAAGATAAAACTGCTTTGAATGTAAAAAAGCACGCGTTTATTTCAACGCGTGTTTTTTTATGTCCGTTTGAAATTTTGTTAAGCTTTATATTATTTGCGTTCTGCCCCTGAAGCTGCGCATTAAGGTAAGCTTGTCAGTGTATTCAAGATCACCACCGACGGGTATACCGGATGCAAGCCGCGTTATTTTTATACCGTCCTGTTTTGAAAGAATCTGCTGCAGATAAAGTGCCGTTGTATCTCCCTCTACAGTGGGATTTGTCGCTATTATTATTTCTTTTACATTGCCGCCTTTTACACGCGACAGAAGAGCTGCAATTCTGAGTTGATCCGGACCAATTCCGTCTATGGGAGAGATGGCTCCTCCAAGCACGTGATATAATCCGGTATACTCATGAGCCGACTCTATTGTCTGAACGTCCTGCGGCTGTTCAACGACGCATATACTTGTTCTGTCCCGCATCTGGTTTGAACAGATCGGGCAGGGATCATTCTCAGTCCATGCTCCGCATATTGAACACGGTTTTATTTTGTCCTGCAGTGTTGCAAGCTGTTCTGCAAAGCGCTGGACATATGTGCTGTTTGCTTTCAGCAGCGAATTGGCAATGCGCGCAGCACTCTTTTTCCCGATACCGGGAAGCCGGGAAAAAGAATCAATTAGTTCGTCGAGTGTATTCATGTCAAAGGCCAAGCCCCGGAATGTTCATACTTTGAAGAAACGGACCAGCTTTGGTTTTTATCTGCTCCTGCATATTCGTTACGGCGTCGTGATGTGCTGCAATAATAAGGTCTTCGAGCATCTTGACGTCGCGGTTGTCGACACAGACTGGATCAAGATGAATATTAGTCATTTCCATCTTTCCATTCACGGAAACAGTTACCATTTTTCCTCCGGACGAACCTTCCGCGGTCATTGCGGCAAGTTCTGTCTGCATTTTTTCTGCTTCTTCTTTGAGCCTGGCTGTATTTTGCAATAATTCAAACGGATTCATTTTTTTCCTCCAGTAATACTTCCTTTGAATACGCTGCAGAGAATTTTTATCTGCAGTGGTATTTCATGAGACTGTGCAACAGGAATCGTTTCTTTTAAATTTACTATAAAATTTAGTGATCGTCCGCATATTTTAGTAAGAATCCCCGAAATATCGCTGCTGTGCTGTTCAAGTCTTGTTTTTTGATACGGAGATTCGATTTGTGCTGATACAGTATCGTTCTGTATAGTCCAGGGAAGAGTCTGCATCAGGGCAGACGCCGTCATAGCATCGTTAACCGACAACTGTGCTGTAACTGTGCCTCGTAACTGCGCAATTGTAATAGAGCGTCCATCGGCAGTCGTATATACTGTCGTCTGCTGCGGGTCAGGTGAAGACGGATGTTCATCTGCAGAATCGTCGGTAAACGGGGTAATTTCTTCCACGGACACAGGCCCGTCAGTTTCTTCTTCGTCAGATATGTCGGAATTATCCGGCATGATTTCATCATCGGGAGTATATTCTCCATCCGGCGGAATGTCTGTATTTGACCAGGTATCTGCTGTATTTCCAGGAGATTCAAAAGGAATGGCGGATGAATCCTGAATAATTGTATCCGATATATTCCGGATATCCGATGCTGCCGCTGTTTGTTCAGGCGGCAGAGCTCCGCCATCAGGAAAAGGGTGGTTTTGCCCCTGTTCTGATATATCAGCCGGTGGTGGAGCTTTTTCCGGCATTTCGTCCAGTGCGGAAAAATGAGGGATATTCTGCGCGGCCGATAATGTATGCGGTACAGACTGTTCCTGCATTTCCTGTTCAGCAGCAGGCTGATCGCTTGTGACAGAGTCTTTGGAAATCTGATTGATTACATTGACTGCTTGTGAAACAGCCGGTTGAACGGTTCCTTCCTCTTTTGTCTGAGGAACGGCAGCAGCCGTCCCGGAAAGCAGCGCATGAGCCGAATCAATAGCTGCTTTTACTTCTGCCGGTGACACATATTGTGAAAGCCAGCAGAGACGGCTGAATGCAAGTTCCAGTTCGTAGCGGGGAGAAAGCGAGTATCGGATGTCCCTGTAGAGTTGAAGAAAAACAGAAAGCGCACGTTCTGTCTGAATCGTATTCCATGTTTTTAGTACATTTGCGCTGTATCGTTCAGCAGCAGTTCCGAGCAGAGATTCTTTTGTAACACCGTTTTTTATAAGCAGAAGACTTCTGATATAATTTGCACTGTTTGAAATAAGCTGCTCGATAGAGATTCCCGACTGCAGATACCCGTCGAGTACGGTAAGTGCGTCGTCAGGTTTGCCTGCAGCGCATTTTTCAAATAATTGGTTAAGACTGTCTACGCCGACCAGTCCGAGTTTGTCGCGGATTTTATCATACGTGATGTGTCCGTCGCTGAACGCTGTTACCTGGTCAAAAAGCGTATAGGCGTCACGTATTGAACCTGTCGATTCCCGTGCGATCCAGTAAAGTGCTTCATCGTCTGCCTGAATGCCGAGTTCTTTTGCAGCATCAGCGAGAAGATTTTTTGTTTTTTCGACAGATACGAGCCGGAAGTTGAACTGCTGGCAGCGGCTTTTTATTGTTGCAGGTACTTTCTGCAGCTCTGTCGTTGCAAAAATAAACACAACATACGGCGGCGGTTCTTCAATTGTTTTAAGAAGTGCATTAAAAGCACTTGTTGAGAGCATATGAACTTCGTCAATAATATAAATTTTGTATCGGGAAGAATTAGGCGGAAACATAACTTCGTCTTTTATCTGCCGGACGTCATTAACGCTTGTATTTGATGCACCGTCTATTTCTATGACATCCAGACTGGAACCTTTTGTGATTTCCTGACAGTGTGTACATATACCGCACGGAGAAGGAGTCGGACCTTTTTCACAGTTAAGTGCCTTTGCAAGAATTCGTGCTGTAGATGTTTTTCCACAACCGCGCGGTCCGGAAAAAAGATACGCATGGGCAATCTGCCCTTTGGTAATCGAATTTTTAAGCGTTTCGGCAACGAATTCCTGACCGATAAGGTCGTCGAAACGCTGCGGCCGCCTGCGTGTCGCAGTCACTTCGTAGGACATGAGATTACCTCGGTACAGGACAGGATGTCCGGATTTATGTTGCACCATTTTGTAAAAAATGGTGCGGAGGACGATTTTACACGGATGGAAAATCCTCCGGCCGTTACTTCGTAAGACATACAGACAGTTTAGTGTAAAAAAAGAAAATCGGCAATGGAATGAATTAAACAGGACGTACTGCCGTAGTATTTTGTTTTTCATGAGATTTTCTGGCGATATGGCTAAAATACAGGAGTCTGATCATTAAACCTCCTGCCCAGCCTATTGGTGCCGCTATCCATATGCCTTCATATTTTAAATTTGTTCTTGACAATACAGCAGCGACAGGAACCTGCAGAAGGCACAGGGAACCAATTGATGCGATCATAGGAACTATTGATTTCCCATACCCGAGCAGTAATCCGTTCAATATCTGCATGGAAGTAAAAACAAGATAGAAAACTGATACCGTACGTAGATAGCTATTCCCTATTTGAACAACAACCGGATCATGATTAAACAGTGTAATGAAGAAAGATGGAAATATAAATATTATAAGCGAATTAACAGCGGATATGCAGGAACCTATTGCCAGTGCCGATTTTCCTCCCCTGATTATCCGGGCAATTTTTTTTCTTCCATAATTTTGTGCAGTAAAATTAGTCATAGCCTGTCCTAAATTCAGTGCAGGCATTTCAGCGAATGAATCTACTTTTGATGCTGCTGCAAAAGCTGCCATACAGTCTGTACCAAAGCTGTTGATTAAATACTGAATCGACATAAAACCAATACTTACAAAAACAGTCTGAAACGTTGCAGGCATTCCGATTATCAGACTTTTTTTTAATTCCCTGCGGTCAAACTGCAGACTCGAAAAGCTGATAAAATAACCATGATAGAGGTGGTTTATGTAAAGCATACAAATGACAAAAGAAAAAAATTGTGAAATTACTGTTGCAACTGCCGCTCCTGCGATTCCCCGTTTTACTACAGCAACAAGAAATATATCCAGAATTGTATTTATAAGTGCAGCCGCAATTAAAATATAAGTCGGTGTTTTGGAATCTCCGATACCTCTGAGAATGCTTGTCAGTAAAGTATAAATAAAAGAAGGAATTACACCGATAAAGATAATTTTCAAGTATGTGTCTGCAGGTATAAGCAGATTTTCAGGAACCTGAAAAAAAACTAAAATTTTATGCGAGAGACAGATTCCGGCAGATGCCGTAATAATGGACAGAACAGTTATAAATATAAAGCTCGTATCGATTACTTTTTTTATTGCTGACATATTTTTCCCGCCAAAATATCCTGATATCAGTACGCTTGCCCCAAGAGAGAGTCCTGAAGAAACAGCTGTCAGGATAAAATTAATCTGATAACTGAATCCTACTGCAGCAAGGCTTTCTTTTCCCAGAAAATTTCCGACAATTATGCTGTCTGTAACGGTATAAAGCTGTTGAAATATATTTCCCACTAAAATCGGCAAAGCAAAGCAAAGAATCGTTTTTAATTCATTTCCCGTCGTTAAATCTTTCATATAGTTTGTACCCTTACTATGATTGTGGAGATTTTGATAATCTGCTTATAAATTCATCAATATATGTTATAAAAAAAGCATACAATATACATAAATTGATTATATAATTGATATTGTATGCATACAATTATATAATTGTATGCAAGACAATATTTTTTATGGAGGTAGCTATTTTTATGCCGGTAAATTCGTTTGAAAACTATCCGATGGCATGGAAACCGGACAAATCTATGTTGAAAACTCCGATTTATATTTCACTGGCAGAGCTGCTTGAACAGGACATATTGGACGGCAGACTTGCACCGAACACGCTCCTGCCGCCGCAGCGTGAATTAGCAGATTTCCTTGATGTAAATTTAAGTACTATTACACGTGCATTTAAATTATGTGAAATGAAGAGTCTGATCCATGCAACTATAGGTAAAGGTACATTTGTTTCTCCAAATGCAGTTTTTAAAAATTCAGGTATGCAGAATTCTGAGGATTATATAGAGCTAGGCCCTGTTCATCCATATTATCAATTTAATTCCGTAGTAACCGATATGGCGCGGACAATTCTTCAGAGCTTTTGTTCTGAAAGATTGTTTGAATTTGGGGGTACAGCAGAATACAGGCAGCATAAACAGATTGCCCGGAAATGGCTTTCAGAATTCCAGATTGACGTTTCTGATGAAGATATTATTTTGACATCGGGTACGCAGAATGCATTAGTCGTTTCTTTGCTGTCTCTGTTTAAGGCAGGAGACAAAATTGCTGCAGATACGTTTACATATTCGAATTTTATCAATCTTGCAAAGCAGCTGAATATTCAGTTAATACCGATAAATTCGGACTGTCAGGGAGTACTGCCGGACGAACTTGAAAAACAGTGCAGACTGCTTGATATAAAAGGAATCTATTTAATGCCTTCATGTGCGAATCCGACTGGCAATACTATGCCGCTGGAACGTCGGAAAGCAGTCGGTGATATTATAAGCAGACAGAATATAATTTTACTTGAAGATGATACGTACGGTTTTATTGCTGATGACAGAATCTGTCCTATGGCTGCATTAATACCAGAACATACTATTTATCTGCATGGACTGTCAAAATCCCTTTCACCCGGGTTAAGAATTGCGTATCTGGTGGTACCTCATCATTTGCAACAGATCTTTTTAAATACATCAAGTAATATCAATTTGAAAATTCCGCTGCTTAATGCGGAAATTGCAAGTGAACTGATCAGAAACGGAACAGCCCGTGAAATTATAACTAAGAAATGTATACTTTCTGAGGAACGTAACAGATTATACAGTAAGTATTTTAAAACTAATTCGGCTGACTCATGCAATTTTTTCCAGTGGCTTCCGCTTCCATCCGGTTGTAACGGATATAACTTTGAAATTCAGGCAAGAAAGCAGGGAGTAAACGTATTATGCTCCGATCGTTTTGCAGTTGGGAATACATCAGGATTTTCAGCAGTCCGGGTTGCAACCTGTTCTCCTTCTACAATGTCCGAACTGGAAACCGGTTTGCAACGCATCCAGCGGCTCATAGAAGATAATCAGGTTGTTGCTCATAATAACGAGTTCATAGTCTGACAATCCGCACAGAAGGTGCGGCACATTACACACCATTTCGAAGGAATGGTGTGTAAGAGGATTTTACACGGATGTAAAATCTCTGGCATTACCATCCTCCCGATGCGCCGCCGCCGCCGAAGCTGCCTCCGCCTCCCGAGAAACCGCCGCCGCCGCCGCCAAAGCCGGTAAAGTCGTTGTGGTGATCATGCCATGAACGGGAACTGCCCCCGAACAACGGGAACAGAAGCCACGGAAGCCACCAGTGATGCCGGCCGGTCATTCCAGGAATGATCATAAGCCAGACAAAAAGGAAAATTAAGCCGAAAAAAAGTGCGGCAAGTGTATCATTATCAGTCGGCTCATTGCCGCCGGTTGCTACGCTCTTTGTAACCAGTGCGGCGTTGCCGGATGCGATGCCTCCCATGTTTTTTACACCTTTGATGATACCTTTCCCGTAATCACCTGAACGGAATTCTGGTGTAATTACATTGCGGATGATAAGACCACATTTTGCATCCGTAAGTTTATCTTCGAGACCGTAGCCGACTTCTATGCGTACTTTGTGTTCATTCATTGCAACGAGCAGGAGTGCACCGTTGTCCTTACCCTTTTCACCAAGTCGCCATGCCTGTGCAACACGTACACTGTATCCCTGCAGATCTTCATTTTCCAGAGATGGAATCGTAAGTACTGCAATTTGAATGCCGGTGGTATTATCAAGTGACTCAAGATAGTCGGACAGTTCCGATTTTTCGGTGGCGGAGAGAATATCCGCTTCATCCATGACTCTGTTTGTAAGTGCCGGTATATCAAGCGAAAAAGCGGGAAAAACAGCAGTAACTACAGATATGGTGAGTATGGCTGCGAGTCTGGTAATACGTGCAGGGGGTGTAATGATTTTACTTATTAATACCATTCTGAATCCTCCAGTACGGTAAGACCGTCGGGAAGCTCGTCCGGGTTTTCTTTATGGGCCGGAAAATTCCGTGCAAGCAGATCTCCGCATTTTTCAACAGCATTGATAAATCCTGTTTTTGCATTGCCTGCTTTGATGTCGGCAGCGAGTCCTTCTGAAATAATTTTCCACAGATCCGGTGAAATCTTTTGAGAAATACCGCGGTCGGCAATAATACGTACTTGTCGTTCCATATATGAAACGAATATAAGTATGCCTGAATGCTCTGCTGTTTCATATATGCCGCTTTCGGAAAAATGGCGCATTGCCCGGCGAGTGACGCAGGCATTACGGACAATTTTCGGAATTACGATACGGTCAAGTGCCGGAATATTACAAAGATAAAACGATGCGGCAATTGATGCAAAGCAGACAAGGCCGTATAAAGCCGGAAGCGCCCATATGCGCTGTGTCCAGGTAATACGTTCATATATGCTATTGATTTTTCCTGCGAAAGGCAGCAGTACTGCAAATATAAGTACTGAAATGCATACGGAAGCAAGAAGCTCCCAGAATGCATAGTGCGCACTTTCTGCCGTAACGGCCGTTTCAATTTCGCCGGTTGTTTTGATTTCAGCTTTTTTTACCGCTTCGGAAATCTCTTCAAAATCTTTTTGCGAAAGCTGAAGTTTTTTCAGCATCGTTTTAGTCTTCATGTTGTTATTCCTTAAAATTGTACTTTTGGAGCAGTCTGTGCTTCTGTCGATGCTGCAAAGTACTGCTTTTTTTCAAAGTTAGACATATTTGCGATGAAGTTGTTCGGGAATGTCCGGATAAATGCGTTGTATGTTTTTGCAGAAGTGTTAAAACGGTTCCGTGCAACAGTAATACGGTTTTCGGTTCCTTCGAGCTGATCCTGCAGTGCAAGAAAATTCTGGTCGGCTTTCAGGTCAGGATAATTTTCTGTTACCATAAGCAGCCGCTGAAGACTGCTGCCGAGTTGATCCTGTACCTTCTGATATCTGGCAAAAGCCTGAGGATCGGTAAGAATTTTTTCATCTACATTTACCACTCCGCCTGCTTTTGAACGTGCTTCTGCAACCTGTGTGTATACGTCGCTTTCATGCGAAGCATACCCTTTGACTGTTGCAACAATATTCGGTATAAGGTCATACCGGCGCTGATACTGATTCTGAACTTCCGCCCACTGACTTGTTACATCCTCATCCATTGTGACCATTTTATTGTAAGTGCCTGCTCCACACTGGACGAACAAAAGCACAACTGCCGCAATAACAGCGATAATGATAATCGCTTTTTTAGCACCTTTAGACATGTTAACTCCTGTAAAAAAAAACCTTCAAATAATAATATACACACTTTTTACTTAAAAAAAAATATGAAAACGAAAAGTGTGTTCCGGCAGTAAATAAAAGGCTTTTGAAAACTGTTTACTATTGAATAAATCCATTTTTATGGATATCCTGCCTATATATAGAATAACATGAGCAGAGTATTCTGTTCGTTTATATTTGATAAATGTTGTTTTTATGGAGTACTTATGGCAGCAGATAAATACGATTTTACCATCGAAACATTGGGACCGTGCAAAGTTCAGTCTCCGATTCAGCTTTCAACGGTAGTAGGTGATTACCGCGCAAATTATGTAAAAGATGATTCGTGCGTACGTTACCGGGTGAACGTATACGGCGGCAAAGATCAGGATGACCAGACATCGTCAAACCTTATGCAGAAGGCCGGGCCTCGTGAGTTTATTTATTTTGATCCGAAACATGTCAAGGCCGGTATTTGTACGTGCGGAGGTCTGTGTCCGGGGCTTAACGATGTGATCCGTGCAATTGTCCGTTGTCTGTATAACCGCTACGGTGTACGCCGTATTCTTGGTTTCCAGTACGGATTTAAAGGCTTTTTTGCAGATGAAGGGTTTAAAACAATCGAACTTACCCCTGATAACGTTGATGAAATTCATAAAATCGGCGGCTCCTTTCTTGGAACAAGCCGTGGTGGCGGCGAACGCGTAGCCGATATTGTCGACTGTGTTGAAAAAATGGACGTTAATATGCTGTTCATCATCGGTGGAGACGGTACGCAGCGCGGTGCGCTCGATATTGCCAACGAGGTAGACAAAAGGGGACTGAAAGTTTCAGTTATAGGTATTCCAAAAACAGTCGATAACGATCTTCAGTTCATAGACCGTTCGTTCGGTTTTGAAACTGCTGTTGAACGGGCAAAGGAAGCTGTAGCTTCAATACATATGGAAGCGCATTCTCAGATTAACGGAATAGGCCTTGTTAAGCTTATGGGACGCGAGTCGGGGTTTATTGCGGCAGCAACAGCACTTGCAAGCCACGAAGCCAACTTCTGTTTAATTCCGGAAGTACCGTTCGATCTTGACGGACCGAACGGACTGCTTGAAAATCTGAAGGCGCGTCTTATTGAACGCCATCATGCAGTTATTATAGTTGCCGAAGGTGCAGGCCAGGAGCTTCTTACAAAGACGAATCAGAAAGACGCATCAGGAAATATCAAACTTGCGGATATCGGTATTTATCTCCGGGATCAGATTACGAAGTATTTTAAGGACCAGCATTTTCACAATAATCTTAAATATATTGATCCTGGCTATCAGATCCGTGCATCGGTTACGACGGCAAACGATTCTATTTATTGTGAACGTTTGGGAAACAACGCTGTTCACGCAGCTATGGCGGGAAAAACGAAAATGGTCGTGGGGCTTGTCCACGATAAATTCGTACATATCCCTATCAGTGCTGTAACAATGCACCGCAATGTTGTTGATCCTGAAGGTGCGATGTGGCGTGATGTTCTTGATGCAACTTCACAACCTATTATGATGGTAAACAATATTGAGGCTGCCCGCGAGCGTATGGCAAAAGCTGTTGCCGACGGAAGAAAAAAACCGTCGGAAAAATAATAAAAAACACATCCGTATAAAATTTTGTTTGTATGATATACAAAATAAAGCGCCCTGTTTCGCGAAGAAACAGGGCGCTTTATTTTTTTTACCTGATGTTTTTAATTACGCTTGTTTACGGGTAAACACTCTGGCTGCTTCGATAAGCTGCATAACAGCAAGAACGAAGAGTACAATTGCAATTATAGAAAGCGGCATGAATCCGCCCGGCTGAAAGTTCTTTATGATTATCAGTATGAGTGCGGTGAACGTAACAGCAAACATAAAAATCATCGGAATAATTGTTTCAAATGAATGTTTTCCTTTGTTCAGAACCCACGCTGTGATGGCGAGAAGGGCAAGAGCTGCAAGCAGCTGGTTTGCCGAGCCAAAAATCGGCCATACTTTTGCATAGCCTGCAACGAGGAAGATAACAGAAACAGCAACAGTAAGAATCGTTGCAATATACATATTTCCTGCAGCTTTCGTTACGATATTCGGTTTCTTTGCTCCTTTTGCAAGTTCCTGAAGAAGATATCGTCCGATTCGTGTTGCTGTATCAAGAGAGGTAAGGGCAAAAGCTGAGTACGCAAGCGTAACGAATACTTTTCCAAGCTGAAGGCTAATTCCGAATGTGTTCATGAATTCTGCGACACCATTGGCGAATACAACCGCCGGCGTTCCGAGTTTTTTCCCGTCAGCGATAGTAGTCAGTCCGTCTTTACTCAGATAACAGACGACAATGAGTGCGACTATGGCCAGAAGCCCTTCAACAAGCATTCCACCGTATCCTATAAGCTGTCCGTCAGGTTTGGCTTTTCCAAGCTGTTTTGACGTTGTACCTGAAGAAATAAGTGAATGGAAACCTGATATGGCACCGCATGCTACTGTTACGAAGAGCACGGGGAACAGTGTACTGCTGCCAACTGTAAAGCTGGTGAAGGCTTCCATATTTACTGCCGGATGTTTTACGAATACTCCAATGACGGCTCCGGCCATCATTGCATAAAGCAGAAACGAGCAGAGATAGTCGCGCGGCTGCAAAAGAAGCCAGACCGGAAGAACCGATGCGGCGAAGATATAGAAAATAAGAATAACGCGCCATTCGGTTACATTGAATTTGAGGACAGGGCAGAAGTAACCAATAACGATTGCGCCTGCAACAAGAACGACGCCCAGAATAGTGCTTACTCCGAGCGGTGCATGGAGTTTATTTCGTGCGAATCCGAAAAGAAATGCAAGAGCAATAAAAATAATGGAAGCTGTACCTGACTGCGGGCCGGTAAGGTTTCCGGAAGAAGGGTTGTAAGCAAATGTTTTTGCACAGATATCGGTAAAAGCTGCAACAACAAGTGTAATGGTTACCCATGCATACCAGTTGAATATTGTTTGTGCACGTTTTGACACATTTGTTTTTATAATTTCTCCGATGGATTTACCGTCGTTATTGATTGATGCAACGAGTGCTCCAAAATCGTGAACGCCGCCGAAGAATATAGAACCGACGACAATCCAGAGATATACAGGAAGCCATCCGAAGACAGCTGCAAGAATCGGTCCTGTAATCGGTCCTGCGCCTGCAATTGATGAGAAATGGTGTCCGAAAAGAACGCGGGCGTCTGTGGGCACATAGTCCATGTTGTCCTGCAGACGGTGTGCAGGAGTTTCTTTTATGTCTGCAAGGCCCCATTTTTTTGCAAGATGGCCGCCGTAGCAGATGTAGGCAATCAGAAAAAACACAATTGCCGAAATAAGAATGACCAATGAGTTCATCCTATCCCCCTTATTTATAGATATTTGAAGTGCCCGTAAAATCATTCCGGTTTCTGCGGGTTCCTCATTTTATTAAGATTTGTGACCGTTTAAGGCGGGTACAAAAATCTTTTTTTCCAGACGGCCTGCCGGATTTGTATATACTTTTCCGGATACAAGGTCTACAAGGATTGTCTTACTTTCGGCATATCCCCAGAAATAAAAACGGAGCGCTTTGCTGAAATGAAAACGTTTTACAAGTTTAACTGCTTCCTTTTCCGGCGATTCTGCGACGAATACCCGCGTGACGACGGTAGATTTGTGGTGACGCGATGGTTCCGTGTATTTTAGTGTCAGATCGGGCAGCCCGGTAAGTTCCGCACGGATAAAAGACGGATCTGCATTAAATGAAACCAGACAGATTTCTTTCGAGTCATAGAAATCCATTACGTTTTCTTTAAAAAGAACCGTTTGTGTTTCGCGTGCAGTGTACTTTGCGGACAGATCGTATCTTTCCCCGCAGCAGATGCTGTTATCCGACAGATCAAAATATTTTTCAAACCGCTGAGTCAGAAGCGCTCTATAATCATCAATTTTCATCAATATTTACATTATACAGTGTTTGTTAACTTAGTCAATCAATGTTGAATAAATGTAGTATAATTAAAATCTGAATATATTGCGGAATGCTGTGATTTTGTTCATAATAGACAAAAAGGAGCGGTTGATAAAAATACATCCGTATATTTTTATCAACTGTAGTTGTTCAAGCGCTGCTTTCACAACTACGATTTACGGCATCCCTGCCGTACCGCTGACGCGGAGTTTTTATAGGAGCAGTTGATATGAAACCTGTAGTTTTGGCGGACGAATTAAGAGCAAATGAATATCCCGGACGGGGAATTGTTGTCGGACGGTCGGAGGACGGATTGTACGGGGTAACAGCCTATTTTATCATGGGCCGCAGTGAAAACAGCCGCAACCGTGTTTTTGTAACTGACGGAGAGGGGATCAGAACGCAGGCTTTTGATCCGTCTAAAATGAAAGATCCGAGCCTTATTATTTACCCTCCGGTCCGCGTGCTTGGTACAAAAACAATTATAACGAACGGAGATCAGACAAATACGGTTTATGACGCAATGGATCACCAGATGACGTTTGAACAGTCGCTGCGCAGCCGGGAATTCGAGCCTGATTCACCGAATTTTACTCCGCGTATTTCCTGTGTCATGCATATTGAAGGTGGTAAATATAATTACGCACTTTCTATACTTAAGAGCGGAAACGGCAATCCTGAAAGCTGTAACAGGTTTACGTTTGCATATGAAAACCCGCAGAATGGTACGGGCCACTTTATTCATACATATATGGGCAATGGAAATCCTCTGCCGGGCTTTGAAGGCGAACCAACGCCTGTTTGTATTACAGGACATATCGACGATTTTACGAAGCAGATATGGAACAGCCTGAATGCAGATAATAAAGTATCGCTGTTTACCCGTTTTATTGAAATCAGAACCGGAAATTATGAAAGCCGGATTGTAAATAAGAATAAATAGTACTATAGTATTATTTATATGTAATAAAATACCTATAACAACGTTTTAGTTGCTTAATTATTATAATAATAGTAATATTCATGCTTATAAGGATATTACTATGAATTTTGATGCTATTGAACACCGTGCATTTGATAATTATTGTTATCCGCTTAATAAAGAAGAGCTTGAGATAAACATGCGTACGGGCAGCGATATAAAAAAGATATTCCTTGTATGGGGGGATCCGTTTGCAGGCGGTATACTCGGTGGAAACTGGGAATGGAAAGGTACCCGCGTTGAAATTACGAAGGTCAAGGAACTGCAGAAATTTCTGTGGTGGACAATTGTTGTCAAACCGGAGTTCCGGCGCTGCCGGTATTATTTTGAACTGCACGCCGACGACGGAGTATTTTACTGCTGCGAGGACGGTTTTTATACGGAAAAAGAATTCAAAACATTACCGTTCAATCTTTCCTGTTTTACGTTTCCATGGATGAATCCTGCTGACATATGTACACCTCCTGACTGGCCGAAGACAACGGTATGGTATCAGATTTTTCCTTCCCGGTTCAGCAGAGGAGAAGGAGGCTGCAAAGGTGCGCTTGCAGGGAGAATTCTTAGAACATGGGCAGGCCCTGAACAGACTGTGACGAATGAAGAAGAATACGGAGGAAACCTGCAGGGAATAACCGACAGACTTGACTACCTTGCCGGTTTGGGTATTACGGGAATCTATCTGAATCCGGTGAATCTTTCCCGTACGCAGCATAAATATGATACGACAGATTATCTTGAGATAGATCCGTCGTTCGGTACAAAGTATGATATGAAACATCTTGTATCAGAGGCTCATAAGCGCCATATACGAGTAATGCTGGACGGTGTTTTTAATCATTCGGGCTGGGACTTTTTTGCATGGCAGGATGTGCTTAAAAACAGAGAAAAATCAAAATATGTCGGCTGGTACATGATAAACGATTTTAATTTTCCGGCACAACCGGGAAACAATTCGCGTGATGGTAAATATTTTGCGTTTGCGTTTGCCGATGCTATGCCGAAACTTAATACGAATAATCCTGAAGTAACCGGATATCTTTTGAAAGTCTGTGAGACATGGGTAAAGGAATACGACATCGACGCACTCCGCCTTGATGTTGCAAATGAACTTTCTCATGTGTTCTGTCAGGAACTGCAGAAACATATGAGGGCACTTAAGAGTGACTTTTATATTATCGGGGAGATATGGCATAATTCACTGCCGTGGCTGCGGGGGAACGAATTTGACGCAGTCATGAACTATCCGCTGCAGAATACAATTTCCAATTTTACACTTACTGATTCTATGACGGTAAAACAG
>Ga0172378_10003172_pt1 | contig 15477 bp, 14 predicted proteins | sample GrowelOW332metaG_FD_119755 | JGI IMG/M metagenome (GOLD analysis project Ga0172378, IMG submission 119755) | Groundwater microbial communities from an aquifer near a municipal landfill in Southern Ontario, Canada - Pumphouse #3_1 metaG | ecosystem: Environmental > Aquatic > Deep subsurface >... | reverse complement strand
TGACGGGGTGTTGCGTGGGTCACTTAACTTTACGTCAGGCTCGCGCTCCTTGAAGTATCTAGCAAGCTCTTCTTTACTTAGCATATTACTAGAACCAGGAACGAACTCAACTCCCGCAGGTGACTCTTTCCACTCACCACCAACATACCCATCAATGCCATTATATTTGCTTTGGTTGCTAAATGTTGGATGATTAGGTTTCTTATATGTGTCTCCGAGATGCTTATTAGCGGATTCCGTCATCGTACCAGAAGTAATTTCTTTCCATGCCCCGCGCAAGTCGTAGTCTATTACGTCAAGCTCGCGACCTTCATTTTTAGCCCAGTCTAAGAATTGTTTCTCCTCTTCAGGAGCTAGTTCTGTGTTGTATTTATTAGTAAAGTCGCGAGCGTCCATACGTCCTCCGTATTATGGTCTGAATGTTTCAGCGGCTTCTAATTCCAGCTCGGTAGCTTTCCTGCTCTTATAGAAGTCCCCAACCTCTTTCGCTGGAATGGGTAACGGAAGAGACATCTCTCCAGTATCCCTATCAACTAGTGTCTGCACATAAAACAGCTTCTCTTGTGAGCTATACCGCACGTTTACCTGCGGCACGCCACGATAGTAGCTCTTGTTAAATATGCTGCCAGTATCCCACTGTTTTCCAAACAGCGCGCCTGTTCCTCCGTACGTCTCCAAGTATTGCAACAGGGCTTCGTTTACGGTAAGCGGTGTCTGGTACGCCTGTAGTCCCATATCGCTCTGTATACTTCCTGGGGTATTCTGTACTACCATGCTGCCCAGGACGAACTCTGAACGCGCAGTTATATCGGCAATGGCGCGTTTAGCTACAGCCTCGTCTGGCATGCTAGGACTTAACATCTTTATTAAGCCAGCTTGCATTTCAAACCGCTTATTGAATACTGGGCTTTTTATTGCGCTCTGAATTTCCTCGTCCCATACTGCGCGACTGCTAGATGCCATGCTTCCGAACATATCACTAAATATTCCTGGGTCGATATCATTCACATATTTATCTACAGCTTTATTAAGGGTAGCTTTCATCTCTGGAGAGCTAACAGCTTTAACTACGTCCTTGATGTTCTTTCCTTCCTCAATAAGCTGCTTTGCTGTAGTAAGGGCATACTGTGCATCTGGAGTAGTACGGTATAACTCTGTCGCAGTGTACATAATGTCTGCTGCTTTTGTGTCTGTTATGTACATAGCAGCTAGCCCAGGACTCATGTTAGACAAGGATGTCCAACGCTGTAGTGCCTCCTTTGCCTCTGGAATAATGATACCTTTCGTATCTGTAATATTTCCAAGCATGACGTTCGTCCATTCCGAGGCGGTCTTCTTATCTATTTCTTTACCGTATCGCTTAGCTTGCAGTTCCCATTGCCCGTCCGCCCATGCTGTTGCTTCGTCGGCAGTCATGCCTGCTCGTATTTGTTCGCCTGCTTTGGTTACGATTTGCTGGTTTATTACTCCCCATGCAATGGGAATCTCTTTAGCTTCAAGTGAGGATAGGTTTCCAGTGCGAACTGCCTCTGAAATCTTCTGGTTCTGTGCTTCTACTTTAGCAGCCTTAGCCTGCGCTGGTAGTAAGCCTTGTCTAAAGTCTAAGTCTAACGCAGAAGATATGTCATACCCACCAAACTTATATCGAGAGTCTGAAGACCACTGGGACTTCAAGTCATCGAACATCTGCTGCGCTGCCTCTGGTGTAACCTCACCGCTCTGCACTTTAAGAAGCAGCTCCTGCGCAGATAGTTTAGCATCAAATGTAAACGCCTGTCGCTGAGTATTATACAGCTCCTTCGCTTTACTATTAAGGGTTGAAAACTGTGCAGCAGTTAATTGACCGCCAGCAGAGGCTACCAGCTCCTTGCGCTCCTCGTCTAGCCTACGCTGTACACTAGCGCGCACCTCTGGTGTGCTTGACGGAAAGCGAGTCTTGCGTTCCTCATACAGTGCTGTTAAGAAGTCTGCATCAGTCATGCCAGGCTCCCACACCTTGTTAGCTATCTGCCCTGCCCCAGCAGCATTGTCAGCAGCGCCGTGCTGCACAGAGGTACTAAACATAGCCTCTTGCAAAGCTGGAGACGCTTCAACGCGCTGGCGTAACTCAGGGTTAAGCTGGGACACTGCTGGACTGTAGTGCGTCTGAACATGGAAATCATACTCTAACTGCTGCACACTGCCAGCAGCCGCCGCCTTTCTCCATTCAGTTTCACGAGTCTCTGGATTAGCAAGCTGCGCTGCAAGTGTTGGGTTCTTGTCCTTTATAAATTGTAAGAACGAGTCGAACGTACCTGGCTTTTCAGCAATCTGGTATGTACCGAATGCCCTGCCGTCCGTCTTTGAATATCCTATTGTAGCAGCGTTACCACCAGACTCCTTCTGTGCTGAAACATGCCCAAGCTGTCCAGCAGTCCCCTGTGGGGTGAGGGGGACTCCAAGCTCGGATAGCAGACGGGTGTTACCTCGTTCTGCTGCACGGGCTGCTGCCTCGACTATGGCTTTCTGTTGGTCGTCCTTAGATAGCCCAGTAGGAGACTTTATGACGCTTGCAATATCACCCTCGCTAATAGCAGTCTGCACAAGCAGATTGGTATACGAGTTTATAGTTTCCCCGTATGTGTACGCGCTGTTTGCTTTCATCTGTTGCGCCGTAAGTGCAGGCATGTACTTAGCAGCGGCGGCAGTCATGATAAGGTTGTAATCCTCGTCATCAGTAAGCATTGAAGAGAAAGACTTTGACAACTCCTCCCTGTAATCGTTCGGAGACATCTTCTTTTTCTCGCGCTCAATTTCTAGCAGGTTCTGTTCTTGCCATGCCTGCACAGCGGTTGCTGCCTGCATAGTACGGTAGCCCTGCATGGTAGTAGTGTCTTCTCCAGCCTGCATAAGCTCTTCTTTTGTCTTTCCTTGTGCAGCCATCATCTGCCCGCGCACGAAGTTTTCTTTGTCCTGCTTCTCTGCCTGTTCGCGCACCAACGGAGTACCGAATTTAACAAGCTGTCCGATTGTGTTTGCTATATTCGCTTCGTATTGCCCAACACCGTATTCCGAGGATACCCTACCGCCGCGAGGGTACATCACCAAGCCCACGGATTGTTGACCAGTATCTCGTGTTACTTGGTCAAGCCCTTGGATATTTACATCTGCACGGGCTTGTATGTCTTCAATTCTAGCCATGTTATCTCCCTAACAAGTCTGTTGATACAGAAGAAGATTTAGAAGAGCTTCCCCCGAAAAGGTTACCTAGGAAACTAAATGCACTACCCCCTTTAGCGCCAGAGCTGCCAAACTTCCCACCCATAGCAGTATATGTTGCAAGACCCGATGCGCCTGCTCCAAGTAAGTCAAGAAACGGACTACTTGTTTCAGCTGGTGCGCGGTTCCACGACAGGTCTTGCTGCATTGTAGCTTGTAATGCTACGTTCTTACGCTGTTGGTCAGCAGAGTCAAACACATTCTCCAGAGCCTGCTGGCGGGCGTATTCTTTACTAGCTCCAGCGGCATCCACTCTAGTCTGCATTAGCTGCGCAGTTTTACCAGTAGCCCCTGCCGCGGCAGCAGCTACTTCTACAGAACCAGTGGCAGCCTGAATTTGCTTCTGAATGTCTCCAGCCTGCAACGCGCTTGCCTGCATAGCTTTGACTGTGTTCTGCGTTATTGTATTCTGTTGCTGTGCAGCAGACAGCATAGTCATCTTGTTGTGGTACTCCTGTAACTTCCTATTGTATTCCGCCTGCTGTCTTGCTGCCGCTGCTTGCTGTCTGCTAGATGCAGCTCCAAACAAACTGCCGACAACAGACATCCCTGCACCGATTACTGCTTCCCACATAGTTCCTCCTATAAGCGAGTGCCTTTCTTAATATAGTTACCTACCCACTCCAGCCTATTTATACGCAACGGCGTAATATAATTACTGCGTATTTCAAGGTCTGCGTATTCAACATCGTTCATGAAGGGCAGATTATATTTACCACTCTCTACGGCAGGCTCACCAACGCGATTCGCCAGGCTATTAAGGAATCTACCAGAGAAATGCGTAACGGCTTCTGGATACCACTTACTTACAACTACAGCATCAAAGCTGCCAGTATCGGTGCAGGTCATCCTGAAAGTAAATACTTGCAACCTGCCAGTGCCAACTGGGATATTATTTCTATCGCGTACTACTGGTCGCGTGGGTACAAAACGCGATGCGTACGGTATCCCTACTATAACCGTACCTCCATTCATGTCTGCCGCGAGGGTTATAGTCCCGTCTTTATTTGATAATACTTTCGCTTCAAGACCTGGATTAGGACAGCCCTCATCCTGAACTACCTTAATATCTTGGGTTGCATAGGGCGCTGTAAATGCTGTGAACACGTTCTTAATGTATTCTTTACTATCCAGATGTACTTGATACCCGCCAGCATCCTCTACTCGCGCAAGAGACATCTGCCCTAAGCTGTACTTGCCGTCCTGTTTGTATACAAGCATGACGTTATTTTCCATAAAGAAGACATGCTCTACATCCCACGGCATAATCCAACTAGACCACGCAGACTGCGCCTTCTCATCATTTATCCAGATATACTCATAGGCGTACAGCTTGCGCTTAGACGCAACCGTCTGCACAAGTAATAAGTCAAATGTTGTACTGGTAGCCATTGAGGATACCTTTCCATCAAGATACTGTGTACAGTGCGAGGTGATTGGACGTGACGCGTTTATGTCTACATCACCTTCCGTATAGAACTCTTTTACGCCTGTGAATTTTCCATAGTTAATAGGATAGAATACGTTCTTTCCGCTTGCCACTGGCGATGCAGACGTTTCTGTTTCATAAGTAGTGGTTAATACCAAGGACGTATTAGTAGGTGTTATAGCATTCCTGCCGAACACTATAAACTGCGCCGACGAGCTGAATATAACTAAGTCACGACTATGTGGGATAGCATATTCAAATACTGGGGTGCTTCGTGCAGACGCTGAAGATATGTCGATAGGGTCAGAGTCAACAAGCGTTGTGGCACTATTAACCCAGAAGTCCTCATACTTATTAGTGCGGGACATTACTACGTTGCTGCCAGATAGGAACACAAGCCTCCCCTGAAACATTGCAATATCGTTTATGGTATTCCCAACAAACGAGGGCTGCGGGTTTGTCTCATCGTCGCCTGCTTTTCTCTCTTCCCATTCCACTTGCTTCAGTATATACGACGAGTCCTCTTTAACAAGGGCGTGAGGCATTTTAGTCAAGTCGTATTTGTATGGTACATCTGGAGAAACGGTCTCTAGCCAGTAGCCAGTCTTGCCAAAGCTAGAGTCACCAGTGCTGCCGTCATTAGTTACAAATTCTAGGAACCAGTCGTCAGCAGCCTCACCAGCCGCACCTATGATTTTAACAAGGTATCCGTTAGGAGCGTATCTAGGGAGCTTACCAATATCACCCGCCGTGTCTGCCACTGCAAATATGTTCGCGCCTCCGTCCCCGTCTTCAACAGTTATTGAGAGTGTGCCGTAGTCTCCTTTAGGTTTCAGGTATATGACGTCGCTTTCACGAATAGCCGTGAAGTATGTAGAGAACACCGCGTCTGTGCCAGCAGCATTCATTTTAGTAGTGAGCTGCGAAGCGATTTCAGTAGTTGATATGTCATTTATGTGCGAGGAATTAGAACCGTCTGGAGTTGAGTGTTCCACTGATACAGTCCCAAATGTACCCTTAACAGTGACAACATATTTTCTACCATACTGCCCACCAAGTAGAAACACTAAGCCAGCCTTAGTTACATACTGCCGCTTGTCTGATAGCATGGCAGTCTTTACGCTGGCATTTGTTATGTATACCTTGTCGTTTACAGAAAGTACTTCTATGCGCCCAGGCACAGCAACATACGCCCCAGATGAATCTCGCATGGTTACTGCTTGCATGGTTCCACCTGCGTATAGCTCTGCAATCGTTGCTGCCTTTACTGTGGTACCAGTGATTGCTATAAGAACTTCCTCATCATTTAGGATGACATTGTACCATGCAGTATTTGTATCACCTGCTTGCATGAGGTATGAAATGAACTCTGTGGGCGGTCTACGAACCAGCCCTTTTTCGGGGTCGCACGAGAAATTCTCAAGCAGTTCGCTCTGTCCAGATACGCGGTCAATAGGTGCTTGCTGGCTTATACCTTGTATTAAAGACTCGTATGCTCCGTCAACCTTACTTCCCATACCAACCTCTCCCTGTTCCAATGCGCCCGTCGCTTGGCGTAGCAAACCTACCAACCAGCAAGCGGTATTGAGGATTAGACGAAACGTTTGCTCTCTTGATACGCATCTGCTCTGCGTACAAGGCTGACTTAGATTCCTCCATGAGAGAGCCTAAGTATTCCATTTTAATCTTTTCTCCGTCAAAGTCTAAGAAGTATTCAAGCACGGCTCGGCGTTTGATGTACATAGCTGCTGGCTCTGGAATCTCCTCGAAGTCGAGGAGGCTTATCAGATTAACTACTACTGCTTCTGTAAAGGTGGAGGAAGAGCGATATGGGTCATATAATTTACCGCCTCGCTGAAGATACGGAATATTTGGCTGTACTGGGTCTACTGTTAGTACAGTAGTGGGAAGTACAATATTTCCACTAGCATCGGGCGATAATGATATATTAAAGTCTTTATTAAACCACCACCCAACTGCCTGAACATGTTTGTCTACGCTGTCTAGCACTGCACGCGTTGTAGTAACAAAGGGATGTGTACTGTCTAGCGTTGACACTGGAAGCTGCCCAACACTGGACAGCATCGCATTGATGACCTCTAGTCGTGTCATTGCAACCTCCTATAAAAAAGGGTTGCCGCCCAGTGGACAGCAACCCAGAGTTCATTACGCAGAGAACACTGCACCGCACAAGTCGGGGCGGTTCACAGTAACGCCGTATGCCATGTAGCTGTCAATGAACCACTGAAGCTCAATGTCACTATAGTACATTTTACTGGTCAGCGGAATAGTCTCACCAGCAAGCAACGAACGCGGATGAATAATAACAGCCTTCGCTTTTGCATCCTTTGCAGTGATGTCGTATGCGTAGGTGTTATTAGCGTTTGATAGCAGGTTATGCGTACCAGAGGCAGTAGCAGCAATAGGAATACGGGCAGACGGGATGATGCGAACGCCAGCACAGTAGAATAAAGTGCGCTTTGCAAAGTCGCCGTTGCCAGCAGAGAAGTCGGTCTTGACTAACTTGTCGTTATCAAGCAGCACATCAAACTGCGTAGGACGCACGATGAGTGCCATTTCTTCAGTAGGAATTTCTTCTTCCTGCATAGCAACGAGCACTTTACGGATAGCCTTCAAGAACTTGTCAGGGTCAGTTTCGTCGCCCGATGCTGCGAGAGTCTGGTTCTTACCAGCGCCGAATGCACCGTTAAGCCCAGTAGGGGCTGACTGTTGAGAACCCTTAATCGCCTGAATAAGGAATGTCTGGTCAAACAGCTTGCCAAGTTCCTTACCGTGGTCTTCACCAAGCCGCATACGCGCTTCAAAGTCCGTCTGCAATTCATTGAGCTCAGAACGGTTGTCACGAGCGAGCACAATGGTGTCCACCGTAACTTGTACTTTGCCAAACTTTGTGGGCGTAGCTTCAGGGCGCACGCCTTCAACTACCGCCTTAACTGTGGTGCGCCCCATGCGGCGGTCTACAAGCGTATCAGTACCGCGTACGGGACGAACGTCGGCGAACTCTCGCATAAAGCTGTCTTTAGCAAACTGAACTTCTACAGCCCCGCCATACTGCGCAATCATGTCTGCATGGTCGAACGAAGTCAAATGAGCAGAGGTATTATTAAATAAAGGCATGATAGTCTCCTATGTTAAAATTGGATTAGTTAGGGTTAGCAATCTTCCAACGCCGCTGAATGTCTGCAATCTTAGCCTCGTTGCGCTCCTTAAAGGCTGCGCGAAGCTCGGTTACATAGTCTGCTTTGGAAGTAATCGGGCTGCCAGATACGACTGCCTCGCTATCACCAGACAATAAATTAGGCGTAATAGTAGTGGACGGGTCTTGCATGTATGCCTCCTTCAATGCGCGAACTGCAAGGCGGCGTTGCTCGCCACCAGCATCAATCATGGAGCGGTAAGTGTTCAGAACTTCTGAGAATGCAGAGTCAGAAGCCTCTTTAGATTTAGCCCACCCTGTAATTGCAGCCCAGGCTTGTTCGCCGCCGACAGCCGTGAACACCTCGGTCTTTGCTGCGTTGCGCTTTTGCTCTGCGTCACTAGCTGCACGAGTTGCAGCAATCATAATAAGGTTAGCCGCCGTAGTTCCTACAGCCTTGTCCAGGGCTACTTTGTCGATGTCCGTTACATCTCCAGTTTGCATAACCTTTTCAAAGATACTGTTCATAGTATCTAGGCTGACCGCCTTTTCTTTGAATACATCCACAATGCTCTGGGCATCTGGATTATCCATAGTCGGATACTCATACACCTGTTCTTGTACATCAGCATCTTTGTTTGAGGTATCCTCATTAGTAGGTTCTGCTGGCGTGACAGGAGGTTCGTTTACAACTATTGGCGGAACTTCTTGCGTAGTAGGTGTTGTAGGTTCTTGAATAGGTGTAGGCACTACGGGAGGCTGCACTACCTCTTGACCTTGCACAACGCCAGGCGTTCCCTGTGATACGTCCATATTATCTCCTTATAAGTTCTTAGCAATCTCTTGCTGCGTTGCAGCATTAGCCTGCATCTGCACTTGACTTTCCATCATTGCCTGCTCTTGCTCTTGGCGTGCTTGAATTTCCTGCTGCACTTCTTCAGAAGTCTTTAAGAAGTTCTCGTACTGCACATTACGCAGCGCGCCGAGGGTAGCCAGGAACTCGTCAGGCTTCATGTACATCTGGAATGTTTCTGGAATAGCTGCTGTACTTGCGAGGTCTTGAATGAACATGTGAATGTTCTCAAGGTCACCTGCTCTTGACATCGCTTCCATACCAGTGATAATGTGGGGGATAAACGAATCTCCAAGCTCAAACCCGATGCGGTCGAGCGCTATGCCTACCAACGGTGCTTGCCACTCTGCCGCAAGGCGAGAGTATATACCCCCATGAGAAGTCTCTAATTCCATTGTCTGCATACGAATTTCTTCAGCAGTAACACGTTCTGCATCGCGAGTAACCGCAGAAGTAAGCAGGAATGCTTGTGCTATTTCACGCTCAAGCGTAGCAATCTTTTCGTTAATACCCACAATGTTCGGTTCAATATTATAGCGCGGCATGGATATTGAATCGGGCTTTCCTGGGAAGTATGAGCCAGACGGCGCGTTATTAAGCTCTTCTGGGTCTAGACCAGAGCTTGGTTCAACTAGCCACTTTACATCACACAGCACTGCGTACAGTCGCGTCTGCCCCGCAGTGAGCACCTGATGTGAATGAAACGCGTATGCGTAGTCTTCTACAAGACCTCGCCCATAGTCCTCTCCACGCAGCAAGTTCCATGTAAGGACTATCCACGGCAGCTTGTCAACAGGGTACTCTCCGTAGGTATCTAGTTCAACGTCATCAACTGCTTGGGTAACTATGAACTTCTTCTTTTCTTCGGAGTAGGCAATCTTTGTGTAAAGACTACATGCAGCATCGTCATCATACTTGCGACGTTTGTTTTCAGCAAGCGTACTACGAATACCTTCTGGAAGAGACGAGAATATTTTTGTGTCTCGTGTTATAATCGTAAGCAGTCTGCCATTCAAGTTCCTCTTGATAACGTAGTCTCGCAAATTGTATACCTCTACTGCCGAGTCTTGAGGATAGTACAATAAGGAGTTTCCTGTAACGATTATGTTTTTAGCCGCTAATACTGCCTGCGTGCGGTGTGCAGCCACTGATATGGCGTCTTTTGCTGCATTCTCTGTTCTAGCCAATGCAAGGTCAATCTGTGCATCGGTCATCTGTAGGGCAGCTTTTACTTTAGCCCGCATATTCTCGTCTATAGTTAGGCGAAAGAATGGGCGGTAAGGAACAAACAAGGTGCTCACGAGCTTATTAGCTAAATGATTTACAGAACGCGCACCGATGCTTCCTGCTGCTACAGACAGCTCTTCCTGCTCTGTAGTACCACGTTGTGGGAACAGGTACGGCAAAGTCCACCTTGCGTAGTCTTCGCAACGATTCAGTATCGCGCTGCGTTTATTATCAAGTGCAGTCCACTCGTCACGAATTGTTTTATACTTCATAAGCCCAAGCTACCTATGCGCCCTAGCGTGCCTAATGTAGACGCGCCAATGCTTCTACCGCCACCAAGCCGCCCAGGTCTGCGATTACGAATGTCCTCTGCCGAGTCCCCGCCAGTCTTTACAATAGCCCCTGTATCCTGCTTTGTCATTGGCGCAGGAACAGCGGGAATTACTGGGTCAGGAATCTTTGGAGCTTTTGGAAGCTCTGGTGCTCCCAATCCTAAAAAGCCAGAACCGCCTCCCATAGTAGTCTCCTATTTAATATGTTTTCTCATTACTATCCCACTCATGCTATACCCTAAGCGAGCTGTCATACTTACTACGGCGTCAATATTATTGCCTGAGGATACCCCTGCCTGTAGCACGGACGCCCCGCGCTGCTTGCATTCCGCTTCAAACGCTCTCATTAGAAGCAGTGGAAGAACCGCTGCGCGGTAAGCAGGGTGCACATAGATGAACTCCTGCACTCCAAGCTTTTGCATGGTGTACCACAGCACGCCAACAGTGCCCATGATAAAGCCATGACAACCGTCTTCGTGCATGTCCCCGATAAGGAATGTATTAGGTGACCATGCAAGACTAGATACATGCGAGTGTAGTATAGCAGCCGCTTCTGGTTTTAGCAAATCAGGAAAGAACTCCTTGTACCATGGGTAATTCGCCATGTCTACTACAGCAGGCATAAGCACCTCGTGGTACTCATCTGACCTTAGCAGCCTAATCAATCCTGCACCCGAGGAGTTCTTCACGAGTAGTACGGGATTCTCTAAGTAAGAAGTCGATAACATGCTGTTGACCAGCATTAAACATAACTTCGCTAAGTGTCATGTTGTGATATACTTTTGCCTGCGGGTATGCCCGCACAAGTTTGGTTAGCATGCGCTTGTTTATGGCTGGACTATCCTGCGATAACACATCAGGTGCTTTGTGCACACTCGGCTGCCCGTCTACATCGTCTAGTAAGTTAAGTACCATGCTCATGCTATTCTCCTTCGATTAAAGAAAGAACCCCGAGTTCTTCAAGCCTATCCTTTACCGTGCTGTGCAGAGGAAGCCCCTCTGCTATAGATTCCAGAGCAAGCTGAATGAGTTCAGCATCGCTCAATTTCTGGTAGTCCATAAAATCTCCTTTATGCCTTCTTCTAGTAAGGGCACTTTTGCTTCTTCTAGTAGGGGGCTTTTTACATTCTATGTATATCTTGCATTTCTAATACTACAGTTTATACATACTAGGTTATAGCATATATATATAAAGTAATATAGGTATACTATACTTATTAAATATAGCGTACCTATGTATATCTTATTAGAGCTTTTATATATCTTATTATATCTTATATACCCCCTGCGCGTAAAAGCAAGAACTGTGCCAACTAAGAAAAGAAATACTCGCTATTTAGAACTTCTGTTATATCTAGATTTCCTGATGCAGGTATATCTGGAAGCACTACTTCCAAGTTCTTCTCTTGTTCCTCCTTAAATTTCTCCAGCGGATTAGTATCCGTGTACATGCCTACGAACTCTTCCCGTATTATATTAAAGAACCTGTCTGTATCTGCTGCATGTACACCGTAGTCGTCATGGATACATGCAAAGTCCTCTATACCCTCGTTAAATGCTACGTTAATAGTGCGCATCATGTGAGTAGCATCTAAGCTGTGTACGAAGTTAGGAGCTATTCCACTACGCATGTGCTGTACGTCTATCTGGTCACTAAGGATTCCGAAGTTTACCCTGTGAGTCTTTCCGTATATTGTCTGCTTTACTCTAATGACGTCTACTGTGCATGCCTTCTGGTATACTGGGAAGTTAAGTCCAGTCGTCCATGTACACGGCTTGTTCTGTTTTCCAACTACGCCCGCTACTTTACGCAGCCATGCCATACCAGTACGCGCAGATACGACAACTTCGCCTATACTATCCCAAAGGATTCCAGATAAGAACAACGCAGCCTTAAATGGATGCTGTCCAAAGTGTGTCCTGTTATGCGCCATAATGTGAGCTAGAATTGACGAAGTGCATGTCTGCCTTGTCGAGCCATAGGGTAAGGTCATAACGGGCGGCTTAGCCAGTTTACGGTCAATTCCGTATTCAAGCCATGCCGCTGATAATGGGTCTGACGTTACTTCAAGTTTAGCTTTAACTTTATCAGCAACCTGCTGGTATATATCTTGCGGCTTGCTTGCGGCTCTCAGGTTAGTAGCAGCTCCTCCTATAGGGTCGCGCAGCATAGCGCTATAGTGTTGCAGTCCGTTACAGCTTCCGTCAAGGGACATAGGCAGATGAGATACAAACGCCGTACCATGCTGCATATATTCAGCATACTCAAAGCACCACGCCAAAAATTGCCACGGCTTATCCGCATTTCCCCAGAATGCTATATTTGACAGCGGGTCATTGGCGGCGTCAATAATCGCCTGATTGTGCCTGCGAACTTCGGCTATGCGGTCATCAAACGACAGCTTGTCCCAGCCGTACTTTCCCGCGCCATGTAGTAAGAACCATTTCTCACCCGCTGCGCCTATAGGCTTTCCCTTTTTGAATCTCAGCAGTCCCTTGCTACAGTCGCCGCCTTGCGGGGAAAGGTCTGTACAGGCAGAATACAGCCGTCCTCTAAAGTCTGCGTGCATAGGGAAGTACATCACCCCGTACTCCCTATACTCTGCCGCAAGGCGGAGTGTCTGTACAATCTGATAGCACTTAGCTACGCGCTCTCTTTCCAGTGTGTATATTGCTGCTGCTTGGGAGCACCACGCCTTGAACTCTAGCAGTTCCTCTGGATTCATGTCAGCCTTTTTCTTTTCGCGCTCCACTGGAGCAGGCGGTATTTCATAAGGTTCACTCGGAGGCATTCCAACGCGTAGGTTTTTACGCCAGACTTCCTTAATTACGTCATGTACCTTGCCGTTTATTTCCCACGCTGTACTCTGTATAGCGTTTATAGCAGCGTATACTCTTGGCATGTCCGAGTAATCCAGCATACTGGTGTGCTCCTTAGAATGCGCTTTTACAAGCGGCATCCTACTTCTCATGCGCGGACTGTAGTATCCTCCAGAGTTAATTGAGTCCCACGGTAAGGGCGGTAGGATACTAGGGCAAAACATTGGGTGCAACATACTCGCCTGGTCGATGTGCTTCTCTACCCACGATAAACATTCTGCGGTTGGGCGTATACAGCTAACTGGTTTGCTGTTTCGCGTCTCTACAACAAGCTCAACTAGTTGCGTACTGGCGCACACTAGCTCTATGCACTTCATTCCTATAGACGCACGGTCGTGAATAGACCACGCTTCCCACGCTTGCCCAGTATTATTTGCGGTAATCGTAAACACTGCATGTCGATGCGAGTAAGCCTTCGTCCTAGTCTTCTCAAGTTCCTTAAGAACTACCCTGTATTTATCCTCGTTCTGTTGCTGGAACTTAGAGAAGCGCTGCTCATCCTCAATAGCCTGTCCTATATTCAGGGCAGTAACTTGAACGCTTCGCTGCTTCATGAAGTTTGAAAATATTTCTCGTAGTGTGAACAGTGCGAGTTGCTCCGCAGAACAGCTCTTCATCATGCGCCTATACTTCCCGTACCTTGCTGCTCCGCTACCATTTACGAATGCTTCAAATGCAGTAGCAACTTCCTTGAAGTGTGCAGGAAGAAGCCGCTTAGCATACGATGTTTCACCTAAGGCTTCTCCGCGTTCGTTCTGTAAGTTGAAGCGCTGCTGCCCTGCAATAACCATACGCTCCTCAAGAGCGAGTTCTTCCTGCACTGTGTACATTTACATCCCCATGTCTTTCATTATAGTGTATACTTCTTTGTATGTTTTCACAAAGTCGCGTCGGCAATACAGGTAGATGCGCTCTACAATGTCGTACAGCATAACTGCTGGAATAATTACAGTACAGATAAGCATTCGCCTGCCAATGAAATGTTTATCCCAGAACTTTACCCAATAGTGCTTTAAGTTCTTCATTACACGTTCCTCTTCTTTGCAGCTCGCGCTGCCCTAGCTTTAGCGTTTCGTGCAACCCGCTTTTCATCTTCTGTTTTGAATGTTGGGTACAGCAGATTAAACCGAGGAACTCTGTTTAACTTCCAGTAAGCAAGTAGATTTTCTAACCACTCTAGCACTGTCAGTTTGCGCTTAGCAGTGTTTGCTCTATTAAATATCCTGCCCTCTATACCATTGCAATTCCTGCACAGTACACCACGAATCTGCCCTGTTGTGTGGTCATGGTCGAGGCACGCCCCGCCACTTGGTATAACCTCGTGACAGAGCGGGCACTTCCCGTGTTGTTGCCTAAGAATATCAGCAGTAACAGCTTTAACCTGCACTGCTTTCAATTTCGTAGGCGATTTAATGAAGTCATATTCTCCCACGAGCACTCCTAAATATATATGTCTACTGGCGTAAACGCGCTAGCATCAGGAGATTCGCGCATCCAAAGAAGTTGCGCCTCGCTACGCAGAGCGTCTGTATAATCTACCTTCTCACCAGTCTTCCAGTGAGTGAATCCCACCTGCTCCCCGTAGGCTTTGTATAGCTTTACTATCATTTGCATTGCATGATAACGGGACACACAGGTTTTTAATAAGTCATGCGCCATCACAGCCCCACACTTCTTAGCCTTCTTAATAGGCTTACCGAGTATTTCCTCATGCACATCTGGCATAACCGCAGGCAGCCCTGATATGTTGTCTGCTTGGTCTCCCATTAAAAGCTGAGCATAAAAGAATGCCTGCCCGTAGCCGACCAGTTTAGGAGAAGATTTAGAGCGGTCTAGTATAAGCTTTTCATAAGCTCCTGCATCATGCAGTTCTCCAGTATCCCAGTCCATGTGCCAGCCAGTTACCATACGCAAGTCTTTATCTTTACTTGCGATGACCGAGTTCTTTAAGTTCCCAGTTTGCATGGTAGCCATACCATCATCTGCTTCTCTGTCGCTCCAGTAGAAAGCGTTAAACAGATTTCCTTTATGACCAGCCAACTCAAGGCGCATCTGTTCGAGCATCTTTGGCTTAGGCTTTCCTTGCCTAGTACCTTGATATTCCTTAAGGATTGCTTGCCCGTAGCGTCCTCCCTTATTGGAGTTCTTAGCAGTAAGGTGTACATTAGCGACTTCCGCACCAGCAAGCTTACGCAAGTGCTCTATCTGTGAGAACGCAGACCGCTTCATAGTTTCCCACGGCTCGTCCTCATGACAAGTTGCATAGTAGCAGATAAAGTCCCCGTCAATCTGCAATACGCGGTTAGGTATTGTAATGCGATACTGAACCGCCGTCTGCTCT
>Ga0172378_10003171_pt1 | contig 15480 bp, 12 predicted proteins | sample GrowelOW332metaG_FD_119755 | JGI IMG/M metagenome (GOLD analysis project Ga0172378, IMG submission 119755) | Groundwater microbial communities from an aquifer near a municipal landfill in Southern Ontario, Canada - Pumphouse #3_1 metaG | ecosystem: Environmental > Aquatic > Deep subsurface >... | reverse complement strand
TTCTCCGTCTGGAGGGTGGTGATCACCTTGTCCTTGTCCACCGGAACTTCCGGCTCACGGGTGAGGATGGTGTAGTTGGTCACCGTGGTGGACGGCGCTTCCGGTTGGATTCTCTTCAGCCCCTCCTGCCCGGTGTAATGGGCGCAGGAGAACAAAAAGAGGGTGCAGAGGAGGAACAGGACAATGTGCTTCTTCATACAACTCCTAAAACTTGAACAAGGCTTCCGCCTTCGCTTTGGCGGCTTTGGGATCTTTCCGGCTTTGGGACCCGCCGTCCCCGAACTGGAAACTGTCGCAGTAGTTCTCTTCTTCCTTGTCCGGCTGCTCTTCCTCCACACCTTCATGGCAATCGTGGTATGCCCCGGGTTCATAGTAGGTGCAGTTCACGCAGGAATGCAGCGGCATGTGGCATTTCTCACATAATGTTTCCGGGCCGATGAACAGGTCGTCATCGATCGGAGCATGGCAGAAATGACAGGTTCTCATGGTATCAGAAGGAAAGCTTCCCCCCCAGTTCGGCCATTTCGCCGTCTTGATACGTCTGTTTGTGAAATCCAAAGCTCTGCCCGTCATTGAAGTAACGGGGGATCACATGGATGTGCAGGTGGGGTACTTCCTGGCCGCTTGCCTTGCCGTTGTTGATCAAAATATTGGTGCCGTCGCACTTCAGTATCTTTCGTTCCATCGCGTCCACCTGCTTGGCGACTTCCATCATGTGGGAAAGTGTTGCGGCAGGACAGTCGGAGAAAGTCGGATACGGATGTTTCGCGATGACCAACGCGTGGCCCTTTTCAACCGGGTTGATGTCCAGGATGACGATGCACTGGTCATCCTCATGGAGTTTGACCGATGGGATCTCCCCATCGATGATGCGGGAAAACACCGTTTTTTCCATACGTTCACCTCAGTTTGTATTCTATAACCAATGGCGGGGAACCTCAAGCGGAAACCTCTCTTTGCGGAGAGCGATGGAAGGCGCAGATGCGAAAAAAACAGGAAACCTTGGGGGATTGTGCGTCAAGTGTTTATCACGCATACAGTTTGCAGCTCCACGTCTTGCATAAACCGACCAAATTGTTCTATTATCACTTCGGTTCACCCGCTGGGTGGCATTTTTTGCAGTCGGCCGCACCCACGGCGGCACGCAATCAAGGAAATGAGCTTTTGTATTCTATATTTTGAGAGAGGAAAACAGTATGGTTGACCTGCAACACATGAGGAACATTGGTATTTCAGCCCACATTGACTCGGGCAAAACTACGCTTTCGGAACGTATCCTCTACTACTGCAATAAGATTCATGCGATCCACGATGTCCATGGCAAAGACGGTGTCGGCGCCACGATGGACTTCATGGATCTGGAACGGGAACGGGGCATCACCATCCAGAGCGCCGCGACGAACGTGCAATGGAAGAGCGATGAGATCAACATCATCGACACTCCGGGACACGTCGACTTCACCATTGAGGTGGAACGCGCCCTTCGTGTGCTTGACGGCGCCATTCTGGTGCTGGATTCCGTCGCTGGTGTGCAGAGTCAGTCCATCACCGTCGACCGTCAGATGAAGCGGTACCACGTACCCCGGCTTGCGTTCGTCAACAAGTGTGACCGTGCCGGTGCGAACCCGTACCGTGTCAAGCAGCATTTGATCGAGAAACTCGGCTTGAACGCCGTGTTGATGCAGATCCCCATCGGGCTTGAGGACAAGCTGGAAGGCGTGGTCGACCTGGTGGAGATGAAAGCCTATTACTTCGATTCCGGTGCCGATGGCATTCATGCCCGTGCGGCGGAGATTCCCGCCGAACTGGTGGATGAGGCGCAGAAGAAGCGTGAGGAGATGCTGGATGGCGTCTCGTTGTGCAGCGATGAGCTGATGGAAGCGATGCTGGAAGAGAAGGTTACGCCGGAGATCATCAAAAAGGCGGTCCGCAAGGCGACCATCGCCCTGCAGCTCTGCCCTGTCTTCATGGGTTCCGCGTACAAGAACAAAGGCATCGAGCCGCTTCTCGACGCTGTAGTGGATTACCTGCCGGATCCCACCCAGGTCACCAACAAGGCTCTTGATCTTGATAACCACGAGCAGGAAGTGATCCTGAAGGCGGACGAGGATATGCCGCCGGTCGCTCTGGCGTTCAAGCTGGAAGACGGGCAGTATGGCCAGCTGACCTACATCCGTGTGTACCAGGGGAAGATCAAGAAGGGCGATGAGTTGTACAACAGCCGCGCCAAGCGGAAGTTCCGCATCGGCCGTCTGATCAAGATGCACGCCGACAAGATGGAAGATCTGGACGAAGCCGGTTGTGGTGAGATCACCGCGTTGTTTGGTATCGAATGTGCCAGTGGTGATACGTTCTGCGATCCGAAGCTGAACTACTCCATGACCAGTATGTACGTTCCTGATCCGGTCATCGAGCTGGCCATCACGCCGGTGGACAAGAAGTCCGGCGACAACATGGGCAAGGCGCTGAACCGCTTCCTCAAGGAAGACCCGACGTTCCACAGCTATGTGGATCCGGAGAGTGGCCAGACGATCATCGCCGGTATGGGTGAGTTGCACTTGGACGTGTACATCGAACGGATGAAACGTGAGTACAACGCCATCGTCACCACCGGGCAGCCTCAGGTTGCCTATCGTGAGGCGATCACCCAGCGGGCTGAGTTCAACTACACCCACAAGAAGCAGACCGGTGGTAGCGGCCAGTATGCCCGGGTTGCCGGATACATGGAGCCGATCCCTGATCCCGCCGAAGGTGAGGAGCGGAAGGATTACGAGTTCGTCGATGAGATCAAGGGCGGCGCGATTCCCAACGAATACATCCCGTCCTGCGACAAAGGTTTCCAGAAGGCCATGGAGAAGGGCACGCAGATCGGATTCCCCATCATGGGAGTGCGCTGTGTGATCAACGATGGTGCCTGGCACCCGGTCGACTCTTCCGACATCGCGTTCCAGACCGCTGCGATCGGCGCGTTCCGTGAAGGATACGAGAAAGCCAAACCGTGCATCATGGAACCGATCATGAAGGTTGAGATGACCGCGCCGACGGAGTATCAGGGCAACATGTTCGCCGCCATCAACCAGCGCCGTGGCGTGATCATCAGTTCCACTGAGGATCACAACATGAGCACCGTTGACGCCGAAGTGCCGCTCGCCGAAATGTTCGGCTTCTCCACTGTGCTTCGCTCCCTTACCCAAGGGAAAGGAGAGTTCACCATGGAGCTCGCCAAGTACGGCAAGGTGCCTGTCAGTGTCGCGGAAGAGCTGAAGAAAAAGTTCCAGGACGAGAAGAAAGCAGCCCAGAAACAGAAATAAGCAGTTCTCTGATGGTCAAAAAGCCGCATTGGATCTTCCAGTGCGGCTTTCCTTTTGTCCAGACGTACGCTTTTATTTGGAAGAGCTGAGCAATCATGGTATACTAGAGGTGTAACAGGTTCTATCCATTGAATGGAGGTAAGCGCACATGGAGATCCAAGAGTTGAACGCATTGAGCCCACTGAGAGTCTTCGACGAGTCAATCGGAGGAGGTCTCGGACGTGGGAATCTCGGAGTTCTGGTTTCACGGAGGGGCGTCGGAAAGACGGCGTGCCTGGTGCATTTGGCCACCGACAAGTTGCTTCGCGGGGAGCATGTGATTCATGTTTCCTTCAACGGCAACGTCGAACATGTGATCAACTGGTACAAGGAAGTGTTCCGTGAAGTGTCGGAAGGCAGAAGCCTTGATGACGCTGCAGCGGTATACAACAACATTCTTTCCAATCGTGTGGTGATGAACTTCAGTCAGGACGATGTTCCGGTCGCAAAGGTACTGTCCAGTCTGGAGACGTTGATCAAACACGGTTCGTTCAAGGCTGATGCGGTCCTGTTTGATGGATACAAGCTGACCATCGCCGCGGAAGAGGATGTGCAGGCGATCAAACAATTCGCCAAGGATATGAATCTGGAAGTGTGGTTCAGTGTCTCGCCGGTTCGCCCGGATGTGGTGATCGACGAATATGGCATTCCCAGCACCATGCAGAAGTACGTCAGGCTGATCGACGTCCTGATCGGTCTGAAGTATGATGACAAGAAAGACAAAGTCATCATGACCTGCGTGCGCAAGGGCGGGGAGGATCTGTCCAAGCCAATGGGTGTGGACCTGGATCCCAAGACAATGCTTATCTCGCAGTAACGGAAACCGGGGGCCGCAGTGATGCGGCCCTTTCCGTATCAGCATGAACCGTTCTTTTTTGATCAAACCGGCTTCAAGCGCATGCAATCTTGCCTGCGATTACTGCTTTTATCGCGATGAAGCGGAACACCGGGACGTCCCGTGCCATCCGATGATGGATGGGATGGTGGTGGACGCGCTTCTGGAGAAAAGCCTCTCGGATTCCGATGCCGTGGCGTATGCGTTCCAGGGGGGGGAGCCGACGTTGGTTGGCCTTCCCTGGTTCGAGCGTTTCGTCGCCTCGGTGGAACAGAAAAATACCCGCCATATCCCGGTATCCTATGCCCTGCAGACCAACGGGACGCTGCTGGATGACGCATGGGGGGATTTCTTCGCCACGAACCACTTCCTTGTCGGCGTATCGTTGGATGGGTTTCCCCGGCTCCACAACCTGCATCGGCGAACCCAAAACGGGGAGCGGAGCGCCGATGCCACCATGAAGGGCGTCGATATCCTGCGACGTCATCATGTCCCGTTCAATGTCCTGACCGTCGTCACGCGGGACGTGGCGAACAATCTGGACCGAATCTGGGAATTCTACCGGACGGAAGGATTCCTGTACCAGCAGTACATTCCCTGCATCGATCCCATCGGAGAGGAGGACACCTATCTGGACGCTGACGCCTATGGGGAGTTTCTGGTCAATCTTGGCAGGAAATGGATTACCTCATTCTCAACCGGGCAACCTGTCTCCATCCGGCTCTTCGACAATTTCATGGCAATGCTCTGCGGTTTTCCGGTGGAGGAATGCGACATGCGTGGCGTCTGTTCCGTCCAATACGTCATCGAAGGGGGCGGGGCGGCCTATCCCTGTGATTTCTACAGCACCGATCCCTGGTATCTCGGATCCATCACCACGACATCGTTGGCGGCGATTGATGCCCAGCGGGATGAGCTTTCCTTCATCACTGCCAGTAAGAATACATCTGAGTCATGTATTACCTGCCGATATCGGAATCTCTGTCGGGGTGGATGCAAACGGTTCCGTGGCAAAGACGGGACGTTCCGCTTCTGCAAAAGCTACCAGCGCCTGTTTGACGAACTGCTTCCCGACATGGAAACATTGGCGTCAAGGCTGATGAAACAGCAGGGGAAAAGCCAAGACGCTTGATATCACGACCCACTTCTGCGAGTTTCGTCATCCCGTGACGTGGGAAAATCGGGGAAAAGGGTGTAGGATGGATGCATGGGCATCCGCAAACAAGCATCCCTGATCCGTGTCTATTTCACCTCGTTTTTCGGCCTGGTCGTCCTCCCCATTTTGGCGGTGTTCGTCATCTCGTTGCCGGTCATCCATTCCATCGTGAAGAAGCAGGCGATTGAGAACATCACGTTGGCCCAGTCCAACATCATCGCCAACCTCTCCGGAGAGGTCGCCGAGATGTCGATGCGCCTGTCCCATTTGATCTACACCAACGACAACGAGATCCTCAATCTCGCCGCGGGGACGGATACGGATGACGCGGATGAGCGATACCGGTACACCAGCCGGCTGAATGAAGCCTCCCGGCTTGCGCTGGTCCCTCTGTCCGACATCGTCTCCGTCGGGTTCTACATGAAATCGGGACGTACCGTCATGTACAAAAGCGAGGTGAACATCGCATGGAAGGACCTTACCAAAACAGCGATGTACCAGTACGCGACGCAACATCCCAACATCGTTGGCGTCGGAGGCTTCAACACGGACCAGTACCACAACATCTACACCGGCTCGGCGGGCGGGGCGTTGATGTTGGTGGCGGGCTTTGTTCCGGATGTGCGGGCGGACCGTTCAGAGCGCATCGGGTTGATCACCCTGTACGAGCTTTCCACCATTTCACGGATCATCCAACGCAACGACGAAGCGTACCTTGCGGGAAAGAACAGCCTCGGGTGTACTGCCTTGGTGGACAAGACAAGCGGGGCTGTCCAGTATGCCAGTGAAATTGACCGGGATTTGCTGCGTTCCGCCCTCTCCGGTTCCATTCCGGCAGGATATACGTTCCTGACCTCTCCGGTGAGTTTTCCTGGAGCGGATTGGGAGCTTGCCACGTTGGTCCGAACAGGGGATCTGACCCGTGATTTCAATACCGTCGCTCTGGTCATCGTCCTGGTGGTGTTCGCCATCCTGCTGTTCTTCTTCCTGTTCTCCCTGTTCTTCCTGAAGAACATCATCAACCCCATCGCCCGGATGCGGGAAGGGATGAAACAGGTGGAGGACGGAGATCTGGAGACGCACATCGCCCCGGAAGGAAACGGGGAGATCCGGGCGATGATCCATTCGTTCAACGCCATGGTGCGGCGGATCAAGGCGTTGATCACCGATTACCAGCACCAGGTAAGGATGCGGGAGAGGGCCCGCACCCCGGAAATGGTCCTGCAGGATCTGGTGGATGGCAAGGATGACCCGAAGGAAGCATGTGAACGGGGAGTTGATTTCTTCCACGACCCGTATGTGTTGATCGGCTTTGTGATCACCGTCCCTGAAGGCGGAAAAGCCACTTGGGAAGGAAAGCCTCCAATATCCCAAAGCTTTGATCGCATCCCTCGTTTTGCGCTTCGCTGTACGCTTGCGACCATCGAGCCGGGATTCTTGGTTGCCTACTATCGGATCGATCGCGCCTTGCGTCGGGACAAGCTTCAGGAAATGTTGGAGATGGTGGTGAAGACGGGAAACGAGGAGTACGGTGTGGATGTCTCGGTGATCATCTCCGCTCCGACAGAGGGATGGGAGACGTTCCGTCCGGTGTTGGCTGATCTGTCCCGCAAACGGGTGTTGCTTCCGCTGTATGGCCAGGATTCCATCCTTTCGTTAGACAGCAGGCCGGATTTTGATCTCATTCTGTCCCAGTCGGACGCGTTCCACGCGGCTGCCGCCGCCCTGTACATCGCCGATGAGAAAACGGTCGCCCAGACAAGAGAGGCGCTTTCCGCCCAGCTTCGGGATGGTTCTTTGGCACAGGGGAAGGTGGTGGTGTTGGGGTTCGTGCTGGCGTGTTCCCGTCGCTTCCATGAGAATCTCGCTGATCTTTCCGATGCCTTCGGCCGGTACGTGCCGTTTGTCCAGCGGATCGAATCCTGTGCCGACGTGCGTTCTCTGGCGCTCTGGCTGAACAACTTCATCACCAAAGTGTTCGAGTACGCGGTGGGGACGCTGGATCTCGGACAACAGGACGTGGTCACCAAGGCGAAACGGTACATCGCCGACAACTACATGCGGCCGGATCTCTCCCTGGGGGATGTTGCCGGGTATGTCGGACTGAATGAGAAATACTTCACCACCAAATTCTCCGCCTTGGCCGGGGAGACGTTCCAGTCGTACGTCACCGAGCTGCGTATCGCGAAGGCGAAGGAATTGATCCGCACCACGACGTTCAAGATGTATGAGGTGGCACAGATGGTAGGGTACGCCAATGCGGAGCACTTCAACCGCATCTTCCGAAAAGAGGTGGGGATGAGCCCAAATCACTATCGAAATGAGCAGATTTCTGAAGATACAACAACAAAAAGCGTGGATAAATCGGGAGAATCTCCGGGAGAAACTGACGAAACATCAAGAATTGTGACGTAATAGCTATAGCGCGTTTTGCAAAACGACCCCTAAGCTGATGGTATCGAAAGGGAGGTGCTCTGATGAAAAAGAGACATTTCACAGTTGCTTTGGTCGTGTTGCTGGCATGCAGCCTCACCGCTGCGTTCTCAGCCGGAACCAAAGAAGAGAAGGCGTCTGATGGCCTGTCCGGGACCATCACGTTCACCATTTGGGACAACAACCTCAATGATTTCATCGAATCCAACGACATGGTGGGGAAATTCCGCAAAGCGTATCCCAACGCCACCGTCGAAGTGGAGAAGATCAAGGACGACAGCGAGTACTGGAACTCGATGAAGATGCGTGCGTCGGCGAACCAATTGCCGGACGTCATGTTCAACAAGCCGTTCACCCTCTCCCGCTTCAAGGATTTCCTGATTGATCTGTCCGACACCCAGGCGGCGAAGAACAACATGCTCGCTTCCGGCTATGCCATCGACGGCAAGATTCTTGGCGTTCCGATGACCTCCGGGTACGAGTACGTGTACTACTGGAAGGATCTGTTCGCCAAAGCAGGGGTGGAAGTTCCCACCACATGGCCTGATTTTGTCGCCGCGGCGAAGAAACTCCAGGCGTTCTACGGAAAGGACAATCCCGATTTCATCGCCCTGGGCGTTGGCTTGAAGGACGAGTGGCCTGATTATCCGTTCATGGAATTCATGCCTGCCTTGATCTCCGGCAACGGCCAGAACTGGAACACCATGGCCACGCAGGATGCGCCGTTCTCCAAGGGAACCGACGTGTACACCGCCTACAAGAAGGTGTATGACCTGTTCACCAGTGGCGTTCTCGGCAAAGATCCGCTTGGTCTGGGCAATGACCAGATCACCTCGTTGTTCGCCGTCAAGGATGTGGCGATCTTCGCTTCCGGCGACTGGTCGTTGCAGAACATCTCCAACGGTACGGATGATCTTTCCCAGCTGGGGACGTTCTATCTGCCGGTCCGTGAGACCACCAGTGATCCGTACAACGTCATCGTGCAGGGTGACAGCTTCATGGGCGTGACGACCCACTCGAAGAATCCTGCGCTGGCCAAGGCGTTCGTTGAATGGTTCTATTCCGACGCTTGGTATCCTGACTACATCAACTACGTTTCCTCCGCCTCTTCCATGTCGACCTTCCCCAAGGAGAAGAACCCCATTCTGGCAGAGTCGGACACCAACAATCCTGGCAAGAAACTGGTGATGTACGATGGTGGCGGCGACGCGTTTACGGCGATCCAGAACGAGACCTCGTTCGATTACAAGAAGCTCGGTGCGCAGATGTTGACTCCGGGATTCAACCTTGACAAGACCCTTTCCGATCTGAATGCGAAATGGGCCGCGGCTCGGGCGAAGCTTGGTATCAAATAAGTTCCGTTTCTTTCATACGGCAAGGTGTGCCTGTCGGCATGCCTTGCCGGCTCTTTGAAGCCAAAAGGGGGAATGCATGGGGTTGTTGGAGAAACAGAAAACCCAGTTCATCGTCATCTCGCTTCTCGTTCCGATGGTGTTGCTGGTCGCCTTCGTCGTCGTGCCAGGTCTGGATTTGTTCCGGCTGAGCGCCACCGATTGGGATGGCTTGTCCAAACACATGAAATTCATCGGATGGGACAACTACGTGTCGATGTTCCATGACAAGGATCTCTGGTTGTCTCTGAAGAACAACTCGGTGTATTTCTTCATCCACCTGTTGATGATCCCCGTCGAACTTGCCTTCGCCGTGCTGCTGACCAGCAAACTGAGAGGCGCCCGGTTCTACAAGACGATGGTCTTCATGCCGTACATCATCAACGGCGTAGCCATCAGCTACGCGTTCTCCTACTTCTATTCGCCGATCAACGGCGCGTTTGACGCCATCCTGAAGGCGTTGCACATGCAGCGGTTCATCCGCAGCTGGCTCTCCGACGCCAGCATCGTCAACTATGTGCTCACTTCCGTGTCCCTCTGGCGGTTCAGTGGCTATCATGTCATCCTGTTCATGGCGGCGTTGCAGTCCGTTCCCCAGGACATCTACGAAGCTGCGTTGGTCGACGGCGCCAATACGTGGCAACGGTTCCGATACATCCAGATCCCATCCATCATGCTGATGGTCGATTTCGTCCTGTTCGACAACATTCGTGGCGCGCTTCAGGTGTTCGACATCCCGTTCGTCATGACCAACGGCGGTCCGGGATACGCATCCTCCACGTTTACGTTGTATACCATCAACACAGCGTTCAAGTTCTCCCGTTTTGGTCTGGCAGCGACGATGGCAGTGGCCATCATGTTCATGATCATCATCATCTATTTCATCCAGAATTTCCTGATCCACCGGGTGATCCTCCGGGAGGGCAGATGATGAAACATCCCCGCGCGTTCTTCACCCAGCTCCTCAAACAGATCCTCTGTCTGGGGATGGTGGCGCTGGTGCTCGCCCCGATCCTCCTGACGTTGTTCGCCGCCTTCAAGACCAAGGCGGACATGGTGCGGACATCCCCGTTGTGGCTTCCGCCCGCCTCGCGCATCACCTTCGCGAACTTCTCCGCTGTCTGGAAGGACAAGTACCTGTTCATCGGTTTCCGCAATACGTTCGTCATTTTGATCGTCAGCCTGTTCTTCAACGTGCTGTTCGGCACGGTGACGGCGTTCGTCGTCGAACGCTTCCAGTTCCGTCTGAAGAAACTGGTCGTTGGCCTGTTCTTCATGGGGATGTTGATCCCCAGCTTCGTTACGGAAATCGCCCGGTTCAAGATCATCTCCGGACTGCACCTGTACAACACGCTGGGTGCCCCGATCGTCATCTACATCGCCAGCGACCTGATGCAGTTGTACATCTACCGCCAGTTCATCTCCCGCATCCCCGTCTCTCTGGATGAATCTGCGATCCTGGATGGCTGTTCATACTTTGGTTTGTTCCAGAAGATCATCTTTCCGCTGCTGACCCCCGCCACGGCGACGGTGTGCATCATCAAGTCGATCAACATCATCAACGACATGTACATCCCGTACCTGTACATGCCCCGCAATCAGCTCAGGACGTTGACCACCTTCTTGATGAACTTCGCCAATTCCCAGCAGGGCTCTTGGCAGAAACTCTCCGCAGGGATTATCATCGTGATGCTCCCGACCATCTTGCTGTACGTGTTCTTCCAAAAATACATTCTCGCCGGTGTGGTCGCGGGAGCGGTGAAGGAATGAGAGGAGGTGCCATGACACCACGTTTGTCTTGGTTGACCGATCCCGCGGTGTTCCGGGTGAACCAGATGCCTGCCCGGTCGGACCATTTCCACTACGAGGACATGGAGGATTATCAGGCGGATTCCCGAAAGCTGTACCAGTCACTCGACGGCCAGTGGGATTTCCTGTGGGCTCCCAATCCCAAACAACGGGAGAAGGATTTTTATCGAATGGACTATCCCCAGGATCGGTTCGGGAAGATTCCCGTACCGGCCCATGCCGAGCTGTGCGGATACGGAAAGATCCAGTACATCAACACGATGTATCCGTGGGAAGGCCATGAGACGCTCCGGCCGCCGATGATCAGCACGGTGGACAATCCGGTACTGGGCTACGTGAAATGGTTTGACCTGGATGAGCATCTTCGGGGCAAACGGGTGGCCATCCGGTTCGAAGGTGTTGAGGAGGCGATGTACCTGTACCTCAACGGTTCTTTTGTCGGTTACGCCGAAGACAGCTTCACCCCCTCGGAGTTCGACCTGACACCGTGGATCAAACCGACGGGGAACAAACTTGCCGTCGAGGTGTACAAACGGTCCAAAGCCGCCTATGTGGAGGACCAGGATTTCTTCCGGTTCTCCGGCATCTTCCGGCCGGTGACGCTGTACGCCATGCCCGAAGCCCATGTGGAGGACTTCTGGGCTCATCCGGGGCTCTCCGGAAACAAAGGGACGTTCCGTCTGGAGCTCAAGCTGAGCTACCAGCATCCTTTCTCCGGTGAGATTTCCTTCGCCCTGCGTGACGCCTCGGGTGATACGATTTGCCTGGATCAGGCAAGAATCGACCAATCCGTCGCTACCCTGGAGTTTGCCCAGCGGTCCGTCGGAGAGGTCCATCCCTGGTCCCATCAGGATCCGTATCGGTACACGCTTCTCATCACCCTGACCGGAGCGGATGGCAAGGTGGTGGAGGTGGTGCCCTATCGGATCGGCTTCCGGAACATCGAGATCAAGAACAACGTGATCCGCCTGAACGGCAAGCGCCTGTTGATCGCCGGGGTGAACCGGCATGAGTGGAGCGCCACCTCCGGCAGGGCCATCACGTTGGAGGAGATGCGTTCCGACATCCAGACGCTGAAGCGCAACCACATCAACGCGGTGCGCACCTGCCATTACCCCGACCAGATCCCCTGGTATTACCTGTGTGACGAAGCGGGCATTTATCTGATGGCGGAGACCAACATGGAATCCCATGGGTCGTGGCAGAAGATGGGTGCCGTGGAGCCCAGCTGGAACGTCCCCGGTTCCGATCTCGCATGGCGGGACCTGGTGGTTGACCGTGCCCGCACCAACTTCGAGACATTCAAGAACCATCCGTCCATCCTGTTCTGGTCTCTGGGCAACGAATCGTACGCCGGGGAGTGCATCCGGGCGATGAACGATTACTTCAAGGAAGTGGATGATTCCCGTCTGGTTCACTATGAAGGAGTGTTCCAGAGGCCGGAGTACAAAGCGACGATCTCCGATGTGGAGAGCCGGATGTACGCTACGCCGGAAGATATCAAGGCGTATCTGCGTCACAATCCCGACAAACCATTTTTGCTTTGTGAGTACATGCATTCCATGGGAAACTCGGTGGGCGGGATGGGGGCGTACGATGCCTTGTTCGACCAATTCCCCGGCTACCAGGGCGGATTCATCTGGGATTTCATCGACCAGGCGCTCTGGGTCAAGGATCCGGTGACCGGAAAGATGGTGCTCCGCTACGGCGGTGACTTTGACGACCGTCCCTCTGATTATGCGTTTTCCGGAGACGGAATTCTGTTCGCCACCAGGGAAGAGAAACCCTGCGCGCAGGAAGTGAGGCATTATTATGAACGTCGTATTCGGTGATGTCGTCCTGGGCGTCCATGGCAAGGGGTTCGATTACCTCTTCTCGTACCAGGAAGGAGGCCCGGTGTCGTTCGTCGTCGGTGGGATGGAGTGGCTGTATCGTGCTCCCAAGCCGACGTTCTGGCGGGCGACGACCTGCAATGACCGGGGAAATCATTTCCCGGAGAGAAGCAGCATGTGGATGGGCGCCGACCTGTTCATCGGTACGAAGCAGGTGGAGGTTTTCGCCGATGGGGAGCCGGTGGAGGGATTTCTTGCCCCGGACAACAACCGTTTGGTCGATTCCCCGCTTCGGCATCCGCGTACCGTGGAAGCGCGGTACACCTATGCTACGTGTACCACGCCATCCACCGATGTGGTGGTGGGGTATCTGGTGCGTTCCAATGGCACGATTGAGGTGTCGGTGAGCTACCAGGGGAAACGGGGACTGCCGGAACTGCCGGTCTTCGGGATCAGGTTCATCATGCCGACAGTGGCGGATGGATTCACCTACCAAGGCTTGAGCGGAGAAACCTATCCTGACCGTATGGCAGGTGGGGTTCGTGGAACGTACCATGTGGACAGCCTTCCGGTCACTCCATATTTGGTGCCCCAGGAATGCGGTATGCATATGGAAACCGATAGACTTCAGGTGTTTCGTACCATCGATGGGAAACGTGCCGCGTTGGAGTTCCGTAAGCATGGCCCACGGTTCGCCTTCAGCGCCCTGCCGTATACGGCATTGGAGCTGGAGAGCGCAACCCATCAGGAGGAACTGCCTCCGGCTCGCCGGACGGTGCTCTGTCTGCTGGGCGCGGTGCGTGGCGTCGGGGGCATCAACAGCTGGGGAGCAGATGTCGAACCGCAGTATCACATCCCGTCGGACAAGGACATCAGCTATAGCTTTCTCATCACGCCGTCTTCGCTGTCATAACGAGCGTACCAGGCGAAGCACCTGGGTACGGAACGCATCGACCATCAGGTACAGCGTCTCCCGGATGATGGCCGTCTGAGGGCGCTCTATCGTGCCTTCCACCACCATCTTCGGGCCATCCCCGGCGGTGAACTCGCGCCAATCCCAGGCGTTCTGGTCCCACGTTGCCTCGACGGTGTTTTCAAGATCGTCCGGGAGAGCGGGGAAGAAATCCAGGCCGGTGACCTGCTCCACCTGGTCGACCGGGACGGCGAAGGAACGTACCGGTTTCTGGGATCCTTCGTTGGGAAGCAGGAACCCCACCGCTTTCGCTTTGGTCCCATCATAGAACAACACCACTTTGTAGAACTGTTTGGGTACGGCGACCTTGTTTTTTCCGATGGTCTGGTACGGACCGTCCGTCAGGACCGGACCGGTGACGACGTAGACGGCCCCATTGTCGTTGGCGAAGGTGCGCACCATGGCTTCCAGGCTGGACCAGATGCCCCGGTTGAACGATCCGACCTGCGGGGTCATGTTGCTCATGTAGAAGGAATCGCTCATTGCCTGGGCGCTCCATTTCTGGTCCGCCGCGGGGATCAAATGGCCGCGGTCATAGCCGCTGCCACGGTAATCATCCAACGTGGCGCTGCCGGTGGTGACGGCAGGGTCGGGACGGAAATCATCCGTCCGGTCCAGCGCGCCGTTGACCTCGTCCCGGGTCAATTGGTAGGCGACGTACGAAGCCACTTCGTACGGTTCATCGTAGCTCAGTGTGTACCCGGTGTGCTGGATGATCTGTTCTCCGGAAACCGGGGTGGGCAGTTCGATCCCCACCGGCCAGCCTGCCGAGTCGGTGGTGGCCGTTGGCTCCGGCGGTGGCGTGAGCAGCACCAGGACCAGCCAGAGGGCCAGGATGACCAAGACGATGATCAGGAGTTTCTTTCCGATCGTTTTCCGTTTCTGTGATGTACGTGTTCGCTTCGCCATAGGCAAAAGTATAGGGGGAACCGGGGCTCTTGCACAGAGGGGTCAGCGGCGCGCGGCCTTTCGTGCCACAAGGTAGGAGAGCGCGAGGGCGGTGGCAAGAACGGCAAGGTCCTTCCATCCTCCCACCTTTTCCAACGAAAGATAGGGGGCCGCCGTCTGCATCGGGGTGACGGGATAGTTGCAGACCAGGGCGATGAACAGGTTGTTGGCGATGTGGATGCCCAGGGAGAATTCAAAGCCTCCCAAATCCAGACTGGCCCAAGTGCCGAAGAATCCAAAGAGGGCGTAGTACAGGAGGACCAGCGCGACGCTGGCCCCTTGGGTAACCTCATTGTTTCCCAGATGCGGGATGACGAACAATGCCATGCACAGCAGGGAGGAGATGAGGTGGCTGGTGACGGTGTGGCTGGGGATGATCCGCATCATGAACTCCTCTGCGGAACATTGGATCGTCGTCAACGGGATGATGAGCACCAGCATCAGGAGGTACGTGGCAGGTTCGGGATGGGTGGCTTGGTACAATGATGGGGTTGTCGCTTTGAAGGCAAGAAAGAAAAGCAGGGCAACGAGGAAATAGGAAGCCAAGGGAACAAACAGCAGGGATGGGCGCGGACCATCCGTCCGGATCAAACCGGAGAGGGGGGCGCGGAGAAACCATCGGGAGACGCCCCAGACGCCCAATGCCATCACCAGGGACGGAACCATGGATGCCAGGTACGTGTGGTAGGGTTCCGGCAGGGGAAGGGCGCGCATCAGGCGTGCGACTCCTGGGGCGAACAGGTACCACAGGAG
>Ga0172378_10003169_pt1 | contig 15482 bp, 13 predicted proteins | sample GrowelOW332metaG_FD_119755 | JGI IMG/M metagenome (GOLD analysis project Ga0172378, IMG submission 119755) | Groundwater microbial communities from an aquifer near a municipal landfill in Southern Ontario, Canada - Pumphouse #3_1 metaG | ecosystem: Environmental > Aquatic > Deep subsurface >... | reverse complement strand
AGCACGCGCAATAGATACACGCTGCTGCTGACCTCCGGAAAGTTCACACGGATAATTATCAGCCTTCTCAGAAAGCCCTACCCGGATCAAAAGCTGCATCGCTGTATGCTCAGCCTCATTCTTCGACCTGCCAAGCACGTGCATTTGTGCATCGGTAATATTTTTCAGCACTGAATAATGCGGAAACAGATTAAAATTCTGAAATACAAGGCCAACAGTACGTGCAATATTCCGCTGTGTTTTTTTGTCGGCATATGTACCGTTGCTTACAAGCTTCTTCCCGCAGACAGTAATCGAACCGCCCGAAACGGACTCCAGCTGCGTAATACAACGAAGAATCGTAGACTTACCGCTGCCCGATGGTCCAATGATACCAAGTACTTCACCTTTGTATACGGAAAACGATATATCTTTTATAACATCCGTTGCTCCGAACGATTTTGAGAGATTCTCAACTCTGATGATTTCTTCTGACTGTTCCATGCACAACCTGTTTAGATTCATTTGTAATATGCAAGTTTCTTTTCTAACTGCAGAAATATTGCTTCGACAACCCAGTTCATAACAAAATAGAATACACCGGCAACAAGAAGCGGCATAAATGAAAAAAGCCGGCTCTGTGTTTCCTGTGCCACACGAAGCAGTTCTGATACTCCTATAACCTGTACAAGAGCTGTATCTTTCACAAGCGTAATCACTTCATTCCCCATTGCAGGAATTATCCGTTTTACAACCTGTGGTAGTATTATATAAAAAAACGTCTGATTTTTAGTATAGCCAAGTACCTTTGCAGCTTCATACTGTCCTGGCGGGATCGATTCAATACCACCACGGTATATTTCTGCAAAATATGCAGCATAATTAATAATAAGCGCCACGTTAGCGGCAAGAAAACGAGGCCATGTAACACGTATATTCGTACCGGTTTTTTTATTTACCCAAATGCATAACAGACTTGGTCCAAAATATACGACAAGCAGCTGAAGCATAAGCGGAGTACCACGAATAATGAGAAGAAATAATTTTGTAACTGTTGAAAGTATTCTGTTTCTTGTCATTCGTCCGGCCATAACAGGCAAAGCAAGCGGCACGGCAAAAAGCAGTGTAAGAAAGAATACTTCCAGCGATGTTACAGTTCCCTGAAGCATCGCCTGGAGCATTTTTATCATTTATCTACCAATAACAGAAATATCACGTCCGAACCATTTCATGGAAATGGCCGTAACAGTTCCGTCCTTCTGCATGTCTTCAAGTGTCTTCTGTACTTCGTCGCGCAGTGCCATATCACCTTTGCGGAAGGCAACACCATACTCTTCCTGTGACAACGGTTCATCAATAATCTTGAATGGTTTCCCCGTCGCTTTTATACTATAGTTTGCTACAACACTGTCCATAACAACACCGTCTACACCACCGATAGAAAGGTCATTAAGCGCTGTTACATTATCCTTGAACGTAATCTGTTTCTTTACAGAACCGGCAAAGGCAGCATTACCGTCGACTGCTTCCTGTGCGCTTGATCCGCTTTGCAGACCGACAATTTTTCCTTTCATATCAGCCAGTGATTTTATACCGCTGTCACTGCGAACGACAAGAACCTGTTCATTATTCAGATACGGTTTTGTAAAAGCAAGCGCAGCCTCGCGTTCTTCTGTCATTGTAAAACCGTTCCAGATACAGTCAATCTTTCCTGTATTAAGTTCCATCTCTTTTGCATCCCAGTCAATCGGCTGTGCTTTGAATTCGACACCGAGTCGTTTTGAAACTTCCTTCGCAAGATCGATATCGTAACCGACGATTTCATTGTCTTCATCACGAAAACCGAGAGGAGGGAAAGAATCATCAAGACCGAGAATAAAAACTCCACGACTTTTGAGGTCTGCAAGAGACGAATCTTCTGCTGTTTTAACTGCCTTCCTGCATCCTGTAAAACACACTGCAAAAAAAAACGTGCTGAAAATTGCAATTTTCACTAATTTCTTCATAGATATCTCCTTTTATTTATATTAATCATAATTCTTCAAGATCCTGAACATCGTCACCTGCATTCTCTGAAGTAAAAACACTCTCTGACGCATTGTCATAATCCAGCACAATGCCCTCTTTCTGTTCCAGGAGCTGATATACTTCTACTGGTCTGCGGACACCTTTTAAAGTGACATGTCCCAGCTCCGCACAGACAAAATAATCCTTTACCAGTTCATACGTACTTCCGCTTATAAGAACAGACGTATTGAAATCTTTGTTGGCATTTTCAAGTCTCGACGCAATATTGACGTTGCTTCCGATCACAGTATAATCCAGACGCTGCATTGACCCAACATTTCCAACAACCATATCGCCTGAATTAATACCTATTCGTGTAAAAAGAGGTACTGTTATAAGTCCTTCCCGGATAAGCTGTTCGTTAAGTAATTTTTCCATGCGTTTCATGCGCAGAGCGGCAAGACAGCAGCGGACTGCATGATCTTTGAGTTCATGGGGAGCACCAAAGAAAGCCATAATCGCATCACCTTCAAACTTGTCGATTGTACCGCCCAGCGCAATTATAACCTGGCTCATCTCATTGAGATACATATTAAGGACACGAACGAGCAGTATAGGATCCATACTGTCAGCAAGAGGGGTAAACCCCTGAAGATCAGTGAATACGCAGGTAAGAAATTTTTTTTCACCGCCAAGATGAATAGTATCGGGATTGTGAAGAATATCCTTTACAATATCAGGAGAGACATAATGAGAAAATGCGTCCTGAAGTCTGTTCCGTTCTTCGCGTGCCATATCAGCTTCACAGTACAGTAAAGCTTTATTCAGAATGCGGATAACAGGCATAAGCAGCTTCAGCTGTCCGTTTAAAAAAACTTTATCACTTTCTGCTGCCCCTATAAAAACACAGCCAACTGATGTCGACCGCGGCCGGTAAGGAATCGACAGGCATCCTGATGGATGAAAAAAAACGACATCACAATCAACAGCCCCAGCTTTACGTTCCTGTATATATTGGCTGCTCTGGCATTCAGATGATTTTCGTTTGATGCAATATTGTATTTTTGAACTGTTATTGTGTATGTCAGCATAAAAAAAAATGAATTTAGAATTCATTCTGGCGATAATCCACTCCGAAATTACACGGTACACATCATGAGGTTTTGTAAAAACTACAAGTTTACGTTCCAGAATATCATATTCTGTTTCTGAGAGAGTTATTTTTGTATATTCTCCAGGCTTGAGTTCATCGCTGTTCATTCTGAATCAGTTTTCCCCGTCCGAAACAAATTTCCGGAGCTGTGCTATCTGTTCCTTCACACGTTCCGGTGCCGGTCCGCCTTCTGTTTTTCGGGAGGCAACACAGGCAGCCGGTGTTATCAATCTGTATATATCGTCTTCAATAAGTCCTGAACACGATTTAAAATCGGCAATTGGTAAATCTTCAAGACGACATTCTTTTTCAATGGCAATACGTACTGCCTTTGCTGAAACTCCATGTGCTGTACGAAATGGCATTCCTTTGCGGACAAGATAGTCTGCAATATCTGTTGCATTCAGAAAGCCACTTTCACAGGCTGATGCCATTTTCAGTGTATTCCACTTTGCAGTAGAAATCATCTGCGTAAAAACAGATATGCATGAACTGACGGTATCGAATCCGTCGAATAAACTTTCCTTATCTTCCTGCATGTCGCGGTCGTATGCAAGAGGTAGCCCTTTCATCATTGTAAGAAGTGCAAAAAGATCCCCGTACACGCGGCCTGTCCGTCCTCGTATAAGCTCGGCAAAATCAGGATTTTTTTTCTGTGGCATAATTGAACTGCCGGTCGACCACTGTTCACTTAAATCAATAAACGAAAATTCTGATGTAGACCATAATACTATCTCTTCGCAGCAACGCGAAAGATGGGTCTGTAAAAGTGCAAAGGCCGACGCAAGTTCAATACAGTAATCACGATCTGAAACACTATCCAGAGAATTCTGAGTTACCCCGTCGAAACCGAGAAAATCAGCTTCCATTTTTCTGTCAAGAGGAAGGCCGCTTCCTGCAAGTGCACAGGTTCCGATTGGAGAAAACGAAAGACGCTTAAGCGCATCCGTAAAACGTCCATAATCCCGCGTAAACATCCATGCCCATGCGCATAAATGATGAGCAAGTGTTACAGGCTGGGCATGCTGCATATGTGTAAAACCGGGCATAAGTGAATCAATATGATTTTCAGCAATATCAGCAAGAGTTTTTACAAGATTAACTATTTTTTTCTGAAGTTCAGGAACAGCCCTCCGCAGATACAACCGTTCATCGAGAGCAACCTGATCGTTCCGGCTTCGGCCGGTATGAATCTTTTTCCCCGATTCACCGATACGATCGGTAAGAACTGCTTCAATAAAAGAATGAATATCCTCTGCAGAATAATCTACACACAGGCTGCCTGACATCAAGTCCCTTTCAATTGAATCAAGACCCGTAATAATCCGTTCTGCCTCTGCCTGCTGAATTATTCCAGTTTCCGCAAGCATCCGGGCATGAGCTTTACTGCCACAGATATCATCAAGAGCCATCCGTTCATCATTATGAATCGAGGTCTCAAATGCGACGGCTGCAGCGTCCGGCCCTTTCTCAAAACGTCCGTGCCAGAGAGCAGCATGATTATCAGCTGTCATGGTACCATGCTTATTCATAAATTTAAGTATAACGTAAACAGTATCTTTTTACAACGATTTGATATATAGTACTACTGTAAAAAAATAGAAAACAGAGGTTCCATATGTATAAAATAATAACACTTGGACTGCTGCTTGCATTTGCTGCACCTGTACTTTTTGCGGTCGAAATCGATACAGCACTGCTGGACACGGCAAAAAAAGTACAATATATCGAGGACAAAACTTCCGTATCAGGACGTTTTTACAATACTGACAAGCAGATACGCGACATGGGACGTATGCTTGGTAACAGCATACAGTATCAGGAAAAAATTCAGAAAAAACTGAATCCGTATGCAAGCGGAGCCCCATCATACAAATACAAAGTGATGCGTATCTATTCTTCCAGCGACAAAGCAGGCGCAGATATTATCTACATAGGAAAATCGGCAAACGTAACAACGTCAAAGTGTCTGTTCCGCATTATCTCGGGTTATATAGAAAAAGCATATGATATACCAATGACTCAGGCCGATATAATTGCAGAAAAAATATGCTGGTGGAACAATAACCACTATAAAGACAAAGATTATTTTGTCACAAATTTCAATTCAAAAATATTAGACGCGTTCAGCGACAGGACATCTATAATAGGTCTTGCAGCTTCATGGAAATACTGGCCGGGACGAACGCGGATCATAATTCCGTTCGTCTTAGTACAAAAGAAGATCTATTCAGCAACAGAACCTGTACAAAGCGATAAAATAAAGACAGAATCACAAAAATCTGTTGATCAAACAACACAGACAAAAAAATCTACAACAGAAAATATGACTCAGGACTATAAGATTCTATTCAGCATCCTTACTGCTTCCGCTGTTCTGCTCGTTATCCTTATTATTAACGTAATTTATGGTATACACAAAAATAACCAGTAAAATAAAAACGGCAGTTGTCCTCATAAATAATGCAACTGCCGTTTTACTTTTAAAAACTACATTTTAGTACTGCAGCTTTCTATCTTCTTCCTATCACATCACGTCTCTGTCGTTCAAGACTTTTCGCCGGATGTGTATAAGTTGTAAATATGAATATTGCAAGAAATATCATAGCAACAATCACACCGGTAACATATGAAATTGTAATACCCTTCATTCCCAGACGTCCGAAGTTGAAACATTCCGGTGCATACATAAGATACGTAACAGATACGGCCGACATAAACGTTGCCGGAACAACTGCAATCCAGCAGCGGTTTTTGTTCGGGTAATTCGTTGCAAGATATGCAGATGCAGTCCAAAGGACTATCATTGCAAGTGTTTGATTCGACCATGAGAAATACCGCCACACAACACTATAGTTAATGAATGAAATTCCATAGCCGATAAGCAGAAGAGGAACTGCAGTCGAAAGGCGTACTTTTATATCTTTATCGTCAAGTTTAAACCAGTCAAAGATTACCATGCGTGCGCTGCGGAAGGCAGTATCTCCTGACGTAATCGGGCAGACAATAACACCAATAAGAGCAATTGCACCGCCGACTGTTCCGAGAAGGCCAGTACAGATTGCATATACTGATTTTGATCCGCCGCCGCCCATCTTCAGCAAACTCTCAAGACCATTCGTGCCGTCTTTATTCCAGAAAAATGCGATTGCTGCAGAAGCCCATACCATGGCTATGATTCCTTCACAAACCATTGCACCGTAAAAAATCTTACGACCGTCTTTTTCATTGCAAATCGTACGTGAAACAATCGGAGCCTGAGTTGCATGGAATCCGGATATAGCCCCGCAGGCGACTGTTATAAACATAAGCGGCCAGATCGGTTTCTGCGATGCTGCCGGATACAAATTTGCAAGCGTGAGTTCCATCATTGGACGGTTTCCATTATTAATCATTGTTGCAACAGAAACACCAACGGCCATGACAATAAGGAATATACCAAAAATCGGATACAAACGTCCGATAATTTTATCAACAGGCAAAAGTGTTGCAAGAAAATAATAAATAAGAATAACGATTGTCCATACCTTTATATTCAGCCATTCCGGAGTAAGAATTGCAAGAAGGCCGGCAGGTCCCACCATGAAGACAACACCGACCATAACAAGCAGAACGACACTGAATACCCTCATAACATTCTTCATAACCGGTCCCAGATACTTACCGGTAATTTCGGAGATACTTGCACCGTCATTGCGGACAGAGAGCATACCCGACATGTAATCATGTACTGCACCCGCAAAAATCGTACCACCTACAATCCAAAGATAAACACTCGGCCCCCACAATGCACCGGAGATAGCACCGAAAATCGGTCCCAACCCCGCAATATTAAGCAATTCTATAAGAAAAGCTTTTGCGTTTGAAATGGGAACATAATCGATACCATCAGGATTTGCAACAGCCGGAGTCGGTCTGTTTGCATCAGGTTGGAAAATTTTCTCAGTCAGTTTTCCATACAGGAAGTATCCCGCAACAAGCAGTGCGATACACAAAAAGAATGTAATCATTTAACCCTCCAAATTAAGCAGTTTAATCCAGAATACACCTGTTGAACTAAATTGTTAAATCAAAGGAAATACATGAATACGATACCGGATAATTGAAGTATCTCTATTATATCTATTATCTAGTAGCAGTTTTGTTTATTTTATTTGTTTTTTTTCATCCAATTCGTAATTCCGGTGACAACATCAGCATCTATATCATGCTCTACCCGGCATGCGTTTTTCTCGGCCTGATCTTCCGGTACACCAGTAATTTTTACAAGAAATTCAGTAAGCAGGCGGTGACGTGAATAAACATCAGATGCTTTTTCCTGTCCTTTCTTTGTAAGATGAAGCTCGGTACCTTCAGTAAAATCAAGATAGCCACCATCCTTAAGGATGCCCATTGCACGACTTACACTCGGTTTTGAAACACCAAGTTTTTTGGCTACATCAACGGAATGAACAACACTTTTCTCATTTTGAATCATAAGGATTGCTTCAAGATAGTCTTCACCGGATTCATACATGCTTACTTCAACTCCATAATAAGCTGGTCCACCGGTTTTCCGGGAGGAATCATCGGAAGGACCATCTCATCAATGTCGATTATAGCATCTATGACAGCAGCTTTGCCAGAAGAAAGCGCTGCATCAAATGCTTCGCTGTATTCCGCTTCATTCCCCGCTCGATACCCCTGAATACCATATGCCTCAGCAAGCTTGACAAAATCCGGACCAAAGTCGAGAGTTGTCTGACTGTAGTGTTTCTCATAGAAAAGAGTCTGCCACATACGAACGTTGCCGAGTGCTCCGTTGTCTACAACAACGATTATAACAGGCAGATTGTAATGACTGATTGTTGCAAGCTCATTACAGTTCATGCGGAACGAACCGTCTCCGGCAAAATGGACGACAGTACGTCCTGGATTGGCTATTTTGGCGCCGATAGCAGCACCTGTGCCGTATCCCATCGTTCCAAGACCTCCTGATGTAAGGAATGTCCGCGGCAGTGTAAAATTATAGAACTGTGCAGCCCACATCTGATGCTGACCTACTTCAGTTGTAATAATAGTATCATCACGGACTTTACTGTTTACATATTCATAGATAAATTTCGGCGACAGCAGTTCTTTCTTCATATAGCTAGAGGGAACATTCTTTTTCCATTCATCAATCTGCCTGTTCCAGTCAGAAACAGGCTTCACAGAAATAAGAGGAAGCAGTCTTGTAAAAATATCCTTTATATTACCTATAAGTGCATCATTCACCCGTATATTTTTATTAACTTCAGCAGGATCAATATCGATCTGAACAACTTTCGCATGATGCGCAAACCTTTTAGGATCGCCGATAACCCGATCACTGAATCGTGTGCCGACAGCAAGAAGTAAATCGCTCTTTTCAACTGCCATGTTAGACGCCAGCGTACCATGCATACCAATCATACCGGTTGCAAGGGGATGTCTGTTCGGGAAGGCAGCTTTTCCCATGAGGCTCATAGCAACAGGAATATTCGCGCGTTCAGCAAGAGCCTTCAATTCCGTACATGCGTCGGAAATGATAATGCCGCCGCCGGCATAAATAACTGGACGCTGTGCAGCATTTATTGCATCTGCGATCTTTGCAACTGCGGCATCTGACGGCTCCTCTATTTTTATAATACGGCGAAGGTTTGCCTTCTGTGCAGCAAGCTGCGCTTCACTTGAAATCCCGGACGCTGCCGGTACATATTCACACAACGCTGAAGTTATATCTTTTGGAATGTCAATAAGGACTGGACCCGGTCGTCCTGTCTTTGCAATAAGAAAGGATTCCCTGATTGTATCTGCAAGTTTCGTCACATCGCGTACAATAAAATTATGCTTTGTAATCGGCATAGTGACACCCGTAATATCAATTTCCTGAAAACTGTCCTTTCCGAGCTGATCTGTCGTCACATTACACGTAATTGCGACAACAGGGACAGAATCCATATATGCTGTTGCAATACCAGTAACAAGGTTCGTAGCACCCGGACCGCTCGTTGCCATAACAACACCAACTTTTCCTGTAGAACGTGCATAGCCATCCGCAGCGTGAGCTGCTCCCTGTTCATGGGCAGTAAGAATATGGCGGATACGGCTGCTGTTTTTATAAAGCTCATCATACACGTTAAGTATTGCACCGCCCGGATAACCAAATACGGTGTCTACGCCCTGCTCGAGCAGGCACTCAATTACAATTCTTGCACCAGTATATTTCATATATAAATTTCCTGCATAAATCAGTAAACATGCCGCTGACAGGCATTCTGATTATAAAAATAATACAGTCGGAGAGTGATCTGTCCCCCTCCCGTACAAAATAAATCACAGTATAACACCCTGCTATACACAGAACGGCTTTTCTATAGATTATTCCAGAATGGCACCTTTATCCGCCGAAGAAACAAGCTTTGCATAACGAGCAAGATAGCCTGTTGTCACTTTCGGTGCTGGAGCTTTCCATCCAGCTCTGCGCTTTGCAAGTTCCTCATCGCTCACCTCAAGCGTAATTTTGTATGCATTGATGTCGAGCGTGATCCTGTCACCTTCCTGCACTAATGCAATCGGTCCGCCTACTGCGGCTTCCGGTGAACAATGTCCGAGCGAAGCTCCGCGTGTTGCACCGCTGAACCGTCCGTCGGTAATAAGTGCAACCTGCTTATCCAGTCCCTGCCCCGCAAGAGCAGCCGTAACTGCAAGCATTTCACGCATTCCCGGCCCACCTTTTGGTCCTTCGTAACGAATTACGACAACATCTCCTGCTTTTATCTGCTGCTTCTGCACAGCAGCCATAGCTTCACTTTCGTCATCAAATACGCGCGCAGGTCCTGTATATTTCATAAGTTCTTTTGCACATGCACTTCGTTTTACAACAGTACCGTCAGGAGCAAGATTACCAAACAGGATGGCTATACCGCCGTTACTCGAATACGGATTGTCTATCGGACGAAGAATTTCAGGATTCCGGTTTACGGCATTCTTGATATTCTCCGCAATTGTCTTTCCTGTCGCCGTAATAAGATCTGTCTTTATAAGTTGTTTCTTTGCAAGCTCTGCAAGGACAGCCTGAACACCACCTGCATCGTCGAGTTCACATATGAATGTATGTCCTGCCGGTGCTAAATGACAGAGATTCGGTGTATGCTCGCTGATTTCGTTTATCATGTGCAGATCAATATCAATTCCCGCTTCGTGTGCAATTGCCGGAACATGAAGAATCGTATTGCTTGAACAGCCAAGTGCCATATCCGCCGTAATTGCGTTGTGGAATGAATCAGCAGACATCATCCGTCGAGCCGTAATTCCTTTTTCATACAATTTCATAATCTGCATGCCCGCATGTTTCGCCAGAGCGATGCGGCGCCCTGTAACAGCGGGAATAGTACCATTTCCTGGAAGTCCAAGCCCGAGTACCTCGGTAAGACAGTTCATACTGTTCGCAGTAAACATACCTGAACATGCACCGCATCCCGGACACGCATACTGCTCAAGTTCTTTCAATTGATCTTCCGTAATTCTGCCTGCAGAAAACCCACCCACAGCCTCAAACATATCAGTAAGTGAAAGATTCTTGTCGGAATAAGGATTTCCTTCTTCATGCCCCGGAAGATGGCCGGGCATCATAGGTCCACCGGAAACGAAAACAGTCGGAAGATCTAGACGGGCAGCAGCCATAAGCATACCAGGAACGATTTTATCGCAGTTAGGAATCATAACAAGCGCATCAAACTGATGTGCTTTTACCATGCATTCAACTGAGTCTGCAATAAGTTCGCGTGTGACAAGCGAATATTTCATTCCTTCGTGTCCCATAGCGATGCCGTCACAGACACCGATCGAAGGAAATTCAACAGGTGTCCCACCTGCCATACGTATACCGGCTTTCACTGCCTCTGCAATACGATCAAGTTCAATATGGCCTGGAATAATTTCATTTTTTGCACAACAGACACCAACAAGAGGTCTGCTCAATTCTTCGTCAGTATATCCCATTGCATAAAATAACGAACGGTGCGGAGCACGCGCAATTCCTCTTTTTGCATTATCACTTTTCATTTCAGCCATAGTAAACTCCTATCACAATATGAAGTAAAAAATAATAGTTAGCATCTGTTTACAAATATAATACATGGAGAAGAAGGTATAGTCAATAGTTTTCTGAATAAATATTACAGGAAGTACAGTCCTGCTTACTTTTTAAAACCACTTGTCAAAACGCGTGCTATAGCTTTTCCATTTTCCTCTGTAACAGTCATTTCATAGAAACACACGTTTCGTCCATTTTTAAGGCATTTTGCCTCGCAATACAGAACCGGCCCCTTTGCAGCGTTCAGATATTCAATCGTTGAAGAAACAGAAACAGTCCATTGCCCTTCAGGATTTGAAGCCAGGGCAAACGTAAAGTCTGCAAGCGTAAAAACGACTCCCCCCATCACAGTACCTGCCGCATTCAAATGACGCTCGTCTATTTTTAAAGAACATCTTGCATACTGGCTGCCAACATCAACGATTTCGATTCCTGTAGTCTGCATTGCAAACCTGTCATCTTTGAAATATAACTCTGCATATTCCTTCGGTGTCATGCTGAATAATCATCCTGCAGAATCATTTTTAGTATATTTGCGTCTTTAATCCCCGCAAGTCTTTTCTCCAGCTCAAGCATGTCCTTTTCCAAACTGATTCCGGCTATGTCGCAAAAACGAATGGTTTGTTCGGACAACTTTGCTGTGTTTGCAACACTACAGGCATATATCGTACTCCGTTCAGAAATAAATTCTCTGAATACATATACGAATTCTTCGTTATCAAGCGGTACTCCATAATAAAAACGTATCTGTGTATATCCTTGTATACGTGCAATCCGGATGCAGCAGTTGACAAGTGCATCAGAAAAATGAGTGTTTCCATATCCGTCTGAAACAAGTTTTTCTGCAAATACATACAGGCTGTCATTCCATACAGATTTGTCTATATTTTCTTTGAGTCCTATATATTCATACTTCTTTACAGCAGAAGCGATACGCATAATCATAGAATTCTCTATTTCCTTTGGATCTTTCAAAATTGTCTTTTCCTGAGAATATTCAGTTCTTTTCACAGGAGGACCAAAATAGCTGTCATCATATGTACTCATTACCTCACCGGATGTTTCGACTTTATCAATTTCATTTTGTGTAAGTACAACAGGATTACCATTAACACATGTATTCTGCGAAAGAATATCGCTTTCAGTAGAAAGCATCTCCATCACGTCATCGGGTACAGGTTCAACTGTATCATCCACAGAACAGGCATTGGCAGCCATTATCTCTGAAGTCCTTTTTGAGAACTCATCACTGATGCCTTTTTGTGTTTCCTGCATATTCTTTTTCTCCGCTTTGTTTATATCAACGGCAGTGTTGTCACCTACTATTTTATTTTTGGATGAAAAATTATCACCAACCATTCCTGCCCCAAAGTGCTTATAATCAACCGGACTTAGAACAATCAATTCTATTCCATCTTTCTGTTTTTCATATAAACAACCGTTAGTTTCTTCAACCCGGTATTTTTGATTATACTCAGACATCCGAATATGTCTGAGCGATGAACAACCTGTGAAAGATTCTTTTTCCAGTATCTCAAGGGAAGCCGGCAGGACGACAGTTCTAAGTGCTGTACAGCCGGATACTGCCCCTCTGCGGATAAAACGTACTGTATCAGGAATAATAAGTGATGTAAGGGACGTACAACAGGAAAACACTTCGGAAGGAAGTTCTTCAAGTCCTGCCCTGAACGGAATAGACCTCAGAGATGAACAACCAGAAAAAGTTCCGAACCCGAAGGAATAAATTTCTGCTGGCATAATAATTTTCAAAAGTAAAGTACAATCTGCAAAAAGTCTGTCAGGAAGCACATGAAGAAAACAAGGCAATTTTACTTTTTTAAGAGTATCGCAGCCGGCAAAAAGCCCGTCCGGTAAAGATATAACAGAATCTGGGATTTCAACAAATTCCCTGTCGACTGCGGGGGTAAATGAAATTACTGTTGTACGGTCAGCAGAGAAACGCAGACCACTTTCTGCAGAATCAATACTCATACACTAAATTATATTCCTGTTTCGGCACACTATCAAGCTAAAAAATATTATAGAAATTTACTACTATATAAGTGTAAAATTACAAAAACAAAAAGGCTGCCGTTTTTTGTGCGGCAGCCTTTCGACCGAATATCATCATTTCTGAAATATTCAAATTACCATTTCTTTTCAACTTTATCGGAGATATTCAGCTCCTCGTCATCCATAGCAAAGAATTTGGCACGCGTCATATCCGGAATAAAGTTGACAGTATCACCGAGATGAAATTCTGCAGTAGCTGATGTACGTGCAATCATATTCTGTCCTTTATTCGTAAGAAGATACAGATGAGTTTCAGCACCAAGAGGTTCTTTATTAGTAATCTTCATCTGCATATTATCAACCGCAGCCGGTTTTTCTGTAAACTTTACATCCTCCGGACGAATACCGAACGATACGTCTTTTCCAACATATTCTTTCAGGATCTTTGCCTGAACTTCTGTCGGCGTAATCTCAAACGAACCTTCATCACAGACAATCTTTCCGTTTTTCTCAAGAACTTTGACTGTCATGAAGTTCATAGGCGGTGTTCCAATAAAACCGGCAACAAACTTGTTAATCGGATTGTTATACAGGTATAATGGAGCACCAATCTGCTGGATAACACCATCTTTCATAACTACAATTTTTGTACCGAGCGTCATAGCTTCAATCTGGTCATGAGTAACGTAAATCATAGTTGCCTGCAAACGATTATGAAGTGCTGCAAGTTCTGAACGCATCGTTACACGAAGTTTCGCATCAAGATTTGAAAGCGGTTCATCAAAAAGGAAAACTTTTGGATTACGGACGATTGCACGCCCTACAGCAACACGCTGACGCTGACCACCGGAAAGAGCCTTCGGTTTGCGGTCAAGATACTGTGTCAGATCAAGCTGTTTCGCAGCATCTTTTACACGGCGGTCTATCTCAGCTTTATCCATTTTACGAATCTTAAGACCGAATGCCATATTGTCGTATACAGTCATATGCGGATACAATGCATAATTCTGAAATACCATAGCGATATCCCGATCTTTTGGCGGAACATCATTCATTTCGACACCGTCGATATACAACTTTCCTTCGCTGATATCTTCAAGACCTGCAATCATGCGGAGTGTTGTTGATTTTCCGCATCCAGAAGGACCAACAAGGACACAAAATTCCTTGTCTTCAATCGTGATATTGGCATTTGTAACTGCACGGACACTACCGTCGTAAATTTTACCAATACCCTTCAGTTCTACCTTAGCCATAGTGGCCTCCCTTGGGGTTATATTATTTATTCTATTTTATGCCTGAAAAGCGGATAAGTCAAATGTTTTTTTTAAAAATGTATAATACTCTTGATAAACGGATCAGCCAGAACAAAAACTATCTCAAGCAGAAGCGCAGGGAGATAATTAGCAGTTTTTATTTTCCGCAAACCAAGTAAATTTATGCCGATCATGACGATAAGTGCTCCTCCGCACCCGGTAAGCTCAGCTATCATGGCATCCGTTACATACGGCTTTATGAGATATGACAACAGGGTGAGTGTACCCTGATAAATAAATACTGCAATAAACGAAAACACTGTCCCTGCACCCATCGCTGCAGCAAATGTAATTGCCATAAAACCGTCAAGAATCGATTTCGTAAAAATAATTGTATAATTTTTTTCAACTGCAGCTTTAAACGATCCCAGTATAGCCATAGCACCGACACAGAAAAGTACTGATGCATTAAGAAATGCATACGCAAAATTTCTGTCACCCTGCCCGTCTGCAGTCTTTTTGCCTCTGTATACCAGCCGCTGAAGAAAATCTCCGAAACATAAAATTCGGCCGTCAATATTCCACCATGTACCCAGAAGTCCTCCAATAATCAGAGAAAGTGCAAGATACACAATACTTTGATATCTGAATGCCATTTGAAGCCCTATAACAATAACAACAACACCAGCTGCTGTCTGTATAATATTGGAAAGGGCGTCGGTCATTTTGCGGGCACAGAGAAGTCCTATAACTGAACCAGCAACAATTGCAGCACAGTTCACAAACACAGCTATCATTTCTACCCCCCGGATAAAAAAAAAGATTACCGAAAACCGGTAATCTTCCTATTTTAGAACTGCGGAGAACCTGACTTGAACAGGCATGCCTTACGGCACCAGCACCTCAAGCTGGCGTGTCTACCAATTCCACCATCCCCGCGTGTGAGATGTATATTAGCAAAAACGATAAAACATGT
>Ga0172378_10003168_pt1 | contig 15482 bp, 10 predicted proteins | sample GrowelOW332metaG_FD_119755 | JGI IMG/M metagenome (GOLD analysis project Ga0172378, IMG submission 119755) | Groundwater microbial communities from an aquifer near a municipal landfill in Southern Ontario, Canada - Pumphouse #3_1 metaG | ecosystem: Environmental > Aquatic > Deep subsurface >... | reverse complement strand
TGGAGATAAACAGTATGGCAAAGCTTTGGCAGAAGGAATATACACTCGATTCCCTCATGGAAGATTTTACAGTTTCTAATGATTATTTATTGGATCAAGACCTCGTAATCAGTGATGCACTTGCATCCATTGCACACGCTCGAGGACTTTTTCAAATTGGACTTTTAAAGGATGACGAACTTGCATCTCTGGAAGAGGGATTACAAAACGTTATCAAACTGAGACAGGAAAATAATTTTCCTATTACTCAGCATGATGAAGATTGTCATACGGCTATTGAAGGATACCTTACGCAAACAGTGGGTGAGGCGGGAAAAAAAATTCATACCGGTCGAAGTCGAAATGATCAGGTGCAAACAGCATTGCGTATTTGGATGAGGGAATTTACCGTTAAGTTGTGTAGAGAAACATCGCTTTTTGCAAAAGAACTCTTACAATTTGCCGATACCTATAAAGGTGTTCCTATGCCAGGAAGAACTCATATGCAAATAGCTATGCCATCTTCTGTTGGTCTTTGGGCCGCTTCTTATGCTGAAGAATTATATGATGAAGCACAACGCTTGATGCAGTTTACTTGGACGCTTGATCAAAGCCCACTGGGAAGTGCTGCAAGTTATGGTACCCCTCTTCCTATGGATCGCCATTATACGGCGACGCAAATGGGATTTGCTCGTGTACAGAATAATACGCTTTATGCAAATAATAGCCGTGGTAAATTTGAAGCCATGCTCTTAGATCTTTGTGACTATATTGCATTGACGTGTAGTAAGCTTGCGCAAGATCTCATCTTGTTTACTCTTCCTGAGTTTGGATATTTTTCCCTTCCAAAAGAGCTCTGTACGGGAAGTTCTATCATGCCACAGAAAAAGAATCCTGACGGTTTGGAATTAGCTCGTAGTAGAAGTAGTGTGGTGAGCTCGTGCTCAACACGCGTAAAATCAATTATTCGCAGTCTTCCTTCTGGCTATAATAGAGACTTCCAAGACACCAAACAACCTCTGCTTGAGGGGAGTAAAACCACCATGAATTTGGTGAGAATTATGGAAAAAATGGTGGGTGGTTTGACGGTCCACGAGGATAAATTAGTTGCTGGTTGTACCAAAGAACTCTATGCAACTGATGAGGTCTTTAGCCGTGTTTTACAAGGTGAAAATTTTAGAGATACCTATAAAAATGTGGGACTTCATTTAGATAAATTAGCTTTGTATGACCCATATGAAACACTTACAAAGAGGACAACAGAGGGAACAGCAGGAAATCTTGGGTTGGATGAAGATTTATTATTTACCCATTTATTGATTGAAGGTTGTGATGGAATTTTAGAAAATTACAGTAAGGTTTATCAGGAACTTTGTGGATTATCTGATGTAACTGTAGTCATGTTCTAAAATAAAACGAAAAAATAAATTCTTGAAATTTAAACCCATCATGGATTGAATGATGGGTTTATTTGTTGTATTGTGTGTGGCATGAGCATCATCAAACCACACAAACTCGGGGTAATCGCTGGTCCCGGGAGTGAATATTTTACAAGTAAAGTGGTGAAGCACTTGAGAAGGCTTTATCGAGAAAGGTATACCAAACTTTCCTCTGCATTAGCGAAGCGTCATAACATGACTGAAGATCAGATTCTTCAGATGGTGACACTCGTTGATGATATGAATAGTAAGACGATACCACAGAGGAAATGTCCAACGGAATTTCACTGTCCCGATTTTACCATCAAGGCAAAATACACAAGATTCGCTAACGGAGAAGAAAAAGCAGAATTGCTTGGACCTGTTAGAGGACTTAATGTATACTTCATCTATGATATGTCGAACATGGAACCAACTAAGGTTGAAGGATCCAAAGACCCTATTAGTCTTTCGGTGAACGACCACGTTATGTTCCTATTGACCGCAGTCGATGCAATACAACTTGCAGGCGCTGAGTCAATAACCCTTGTTCTACCGACGTTCCCTTATGCGAGACAACATAAGAAGACAAGCAGAGAAGCCCTTACGGCTAGTTTATTCTGTCATATCTGTGAAATGCTAAATGTCGAGAGGGTTATTACTCTTGATATCCATAGCCGAGAAATTGAAAACAGTTTCTTGAACACTCATATGGAGAACCTTCACGGTTCTTATCAGACTCTGATTGCTTTGAGTAAGATTATCGATCTCTCTGATCCTGATCTTGCCGTTGTAGCTCCAGATTCTGGTGCAATTTCTCGTAATAAGTTCTATGCACAGGCTCTTCATAGACCTCTTGCAATGCTTTATAAAGAAAGAGATTACTCAATTGTATCGACCGATGCACAACACACCAACATTAAAAGTATCGTTCTCCTTGGAGACGTAAAGGGTAAAACCGTTTTGATGGCTGATGATATGATTGCTACCGGTGGAACGATGATTACCGCTATGAGGGAATTGACCAGATTAGGCGCTAAGCGCGTTATCTGTATGGTCTCTCTTCCTTTCTTCAATGGTGGTGGAGTAGAAAACTTCGATGCCGCTTACAAAGAAGGCGTATTCTTTAGAATCATCGGTACTAATGCCGTTGCTCATGGACACGACTTACTTGATAAGCCTTGGTACATCCAAGCTGATATTTCCGAGCTTTTCGCTCGAACCATTTCTCGTCTCCATCATGGTAGACCAATTAGTCCTCTGCTTGATAACAGAAGATTTATTCAAAGATTAATAGACACACAACAGGCCGCCGCCACAAAAGCGGACAGCCAAGCGAGCGCTATGAGCCCGGATCACACCGAATAGAGTAGGGTGATACCGGGGGCATATGCTTTTTTGTATTGTTTGTTGTAAACGATACAGCTTGAGCTTTAGGCCATATGTGTACACGTAAGGGCCCTGTATATACAGAGCCCTTTTTTATAACTACACTAAACATATATGGATAACACAAGAATACAGAAAGGAATACTTTCTGTTAAGGAGGGGTTTTACCCATGGATATGTCACGTAGAATTTCAGCATTTAACTGTTCACCAATTAGAAGATTATCTCCAGATGCACGCAGAGCAGAAGCAAAAGGGATAAAGGTTCATTACCTCAATATTGGTCAACCAGATATTAAAACACCAGAACAAGTAATTCAAGCTATCGATAATTATAGTAATGATTTAATTCCCTATGGTCCGAGTGAAGGACTTCCAGAATTAAGAGAAGGTTTAAGTAAATATTATCAATCCATTGGTGTGGATGTGAAGATGGAAGACATCCTTATTACCACAGGAGGAAGTGAAGCCATTCAATTTGCTTTTATGACACTCTGTGATCCTTATGATGAGGTTATTATTCCTGAGCCTTATTATACCAATGTTACTTCTTTTGCGAAAATTGCCATGGTAAATTTAGTTCCTGTTACTTCTCGCATGGAAGACTGCTTTTCTCTTCCTCCTATTGAAGAGTTTGAAAAAGCTATTACCCGTAAGACGGGTGCAATCATGCTGTGTAGCCCTAATAACCCAACCGGTCATATTTACTCAGCAGATGAAATGAAACAATTGCTTGAATTGGTGAAAAAACATGATATTTTCTTAATTGTTGATGAAGTATATCGTGAGTTTTGTTATGAGGGAAAATTTACCAGTGTTTTGAGCTTTGATGATTATGCAGACCGCGTGATTTGTGTTGATTCCTTTTCAAAGCGCTACAGTATGTGTGGTGCACGAATTGGGGCTTTGGTGAGTAAAAATCAAGAAGTATTGAACAATGCATTAAAACTCTCTCAAGCACGACTGTGTCCTCCAGATATTGAGCAAGTTGCTGCTTTAGCTGCACTGAGTACCGAGGATAGTTATGTTGAAGCGGTGAGAAAAGAGTATAAGAAACGCCGTAACTTCTTGCATGACGGTTTGAGTTCTATTGCTGGGGTGAAGTGTGCACGACCAAAAGGTGCCTTTTACATGGTTGTCGATTTTCCTATCGACAATGCAGAAAACTTTGCAACTTATTTGCTTCGTGATTTTAATTATCAGGGAGAGACGGTCATGATTGCTCCTGCTGAGGATTTTTATGTCACAGAGGGGATTGGTCGAAGTCAGGCTCGTCTTGCCTATGTATTAAATACTGAGGATCTCTCTCATGCAATTGTCTGTTTAAAAGAGGGATTAAAGGCTTATCGAAGAGATGTTATGCATGCAAAAGAGCTGTAAGCGTTGGAATAAATGCTTTTTTCTCTTGAGTACAACAAAAAACAACTGCAAGAATTCTTGGAGTTGTTTTTTTGTTGCATCTGTGTATTTTTTTTCTTTTATTGTCTTTGTGTTTCTCTTGTAGGTAAATTGATTTTGAGGTCAATAAGGAGTATCTTATTGCTAGAAGTGTAGCGAATCTTTTTTTTGAAGTTTGAAACTTTTTTTGCGTTAATTTCTGGTCTCATGTTGCTTTTAATGGTGACACTTAGTACTATCCAAAAGGTATTTTTGCCTTCTTTTTAGCTAAGTGAGACATATTTGTGAGATCCTTCAAAAGAAGAGTAATGTTTGATAAAAAGGGTTTTGCTCTTTTGTTTTGTTCTTGGATCTATATCAATGCGTATTGAGGTATAAATTACCTTGAAAGCATGTAATAATGAAGATGTCTCTTACGGTTATAGGCTCCTTTTGTTGAGCTGAGGTTTAAAGAGAAAAATTGATACAAAAGAGTTTGCATAGATATATGGTGTGAACCATTTTAGGATATATGAGGTAGTCATGAGAAGCAACGAAGCTTGGAATTTGAAAGAAATAACCATTTCTTCAGAAAAGGCACAGAAAAACGAAAGACGTGCTGAAACGATGATGCATAATGATGTTCGAAGGATTGTAGAGATTGTTTTTGCCTACAATCCTTTAGCCTTTATACGGACGGCGTATTGGGATGCAGAGCGTGTTATTGCATCTGATACGAGTGACGATAAATCGGCAAGTGCCACGTCTTTAGCTTTTGTGAGATTTTTAATCAAGATTGTTGTTTCGACAGAATATATTCCTGAAAAGGGTTTTTCTCAAAATGCCGATATCAGTGAATCAGATTGGAAGAAGAGTTTAAAATACTTCAATCAATTGATTAATCACACTGATTTGCTTGTTGATAACACCATCCTTTCTACCGGAAAAGATGGAGATACTTTGGTTGCTCTTCAAGAGTATATGCAGTCCTATTATCTTCCTCTTCCTTCCGACAAAGTGTTGCTCTCTGCGAGAAAGCAAGAACTACGATCAAAAGTAGAGCCTTTTATTTCTTATATTGAGGCAACCTTTGATGCCTCGGTTGATACCCTTCTTGATGAACTCGAAAAGCTCAGTATCCAAGGCTATGATGGTATCTTTAATTTCGGTCAAGAACTTGCTGCCTATCAAAATGATTTGGCAATGGCTCAAGCTGAATATAAAGTTAAATATCCCAATAAAAAACCTCAAGAACTCATTAAGTTGATTATCGAAGAAAAGGGATGGGCACAACGCGATCAAGTACTTCAAAATGCGAAAGATGGCTTTGCTCTTTTTAATGTGCAATTCTGGAGTACGCTCAGTGAGCATGATTGTCAACTTCTTTCCATCAGTGCTGGCTCTCTTGGTGGAAAAAATACCGGATTCCCCGTCTCAAGTGATGGTCTCGATGATACCCTCTTTTTAGATGTTGGCAATGCTTGTTTTTCCTTCGAAGGACGTTTTATCTTTGATCGAGCTTTTGTTGCTATAAAACGAGCTGTTTTACAGGAAAACCCTCAGGTTCGAGCAGAGTGGGAGGCAAAAGAAGATACCAAAAGAAAACTTCTTCCGTTCTCTATCCTTTCCGGTGTGTTGAGCCATTTAGACTATTCTTTTTCACAACCTTATGGTACTTCCTTCTTTGATGTTGTCTATGAACGAAATGATGCTCGAGTAAATGTATGCATTCCTTCTTGTCATGCACTTCCTCTTTCACTCAATCCTTTCTCCAATATGGAGAGAACTGCAGATGCTATTGAACAAGAAAAGCTCTGTTATGATCTTTCTGCACATCTCTCTTCTCCTCTGATTCTCATCGATGATAGAAGAGCAATTGCATATCCCTTAACGCTTGATGCACAGGGTGTTATGCGTCTTTCATTGATGCAACTCTGTTCGTATGTTGATGATTTTGGAAAGATTTCTGCCATTAAACTTGGTTTACACCTTCCTTCACAACCAATAAAAGAAAAACACGAAACACAATCAAAACCTTTCAGTTTTGCTTCTGTATTACAAAATGTAGCAGATGGTAAAAAGAGTTTTGATGAGTCATCAAAAGCTGAAGATACCGGCACTTTGAAAACAGAAGAGCCAAAGAGTAAGGTAGAGAACGAAGAAGAGAAAACAGAAGAGAAAACAGAAGAGAAAAAAGTCTCTTCTCCCTGTTCTTTTGCTTCCATGTTACAAAATGTAGCTGAAGGAAAAGATGCTTTATTTGATGAAGAAACTGAAACAAAAGAGGAATCTAATAACACAGAAACTCATTTAGCTGATGAAGAGGAAGCTGACAATACAGAAACTCCTGTAGCTAAAGAAGAGGAAGTTGACAATACAGAAACTCCTGTGGCTAAAGAAGAGGAATCTGATAAGACAGAAACTCCTGTAGCTGATGAAGAGGAATCTGATAATACAGAAACTCAATTAGCTGAAGAAGAGGAAGTTGATAAGACAGAAACTCCTGTGGCTAAAGAAGAGGAATCTGATAAGACAGAATCTCCTGTAGCTAAAGAAGAGGAAGTTGACAATACAGAAACTCCTGTAGCTGAAGAAGAGGAAGTTGATAAGACAGAAACTCAATTAGCTGATGAAGAGGAATCTGACAATACAGCATCTCAAACTGATTCAGAAATTGAACAAGATAGTGAAGAAATTCAAAAAACAACGATAATAGATGAGAAAATTGAGGATACAACTGCAGTGTCAAACGAAGAAAAAGACGAGATTGAGAGTGATAGTGAAGAGAGAGAAGATGCTAAGAGTTTGAATTCTTCGCAAGAATCTATTAAACTGATACAAGAACAAGAAACAGGTACCGATGATGAAGTGAAAGAAAAAAAGACGCAAAGTGCTCCTTTTTCTTTTGCATCAATGCTTCAAAATGTTGCAGAAGGTAAAAATGCTTTAGATTCTGAAGAAGATAAGCCTTTGGGTGAAGTTGAAAACTTACATAAACGTTTAGATGCTTCAATGCCAAAAGCTGATACCAATACGGAAATATTAAAAGAGACCCATGCTCCATCTGATGACAGTCTTGCAGGTAAGATTAATTTGATTAATGAAGTGCTTGGCGAAATAGATTTGAATGATGCAGATTTAGAAAGTTATGGTGTCTTTGACGAAGATGAAAAGGAAAGTGATGAACCTCTTGAAGACGAAATTGAAGAGCCGGTTATCCCAACCAGTCTTTTTGATTTTGACGATGATAAAAAAGAGGAAGAAACTTATCCCATTGATAAAGAAGATACTTTAACAGAAGAACAAATAATCTTTGATGATTTAGAGTTAGAGAGTGAAAGAGAAGAAGCTGCTGAAATGCCTCTCGATCATGAAATTGTGCAACCTGTTCAAGCACCTCCAACTCCTCCCAAAAAAGAAGAAGTGAAGGTACCAAAGAAAACGAAAGAAGCTCACATCGAACTTACTCCCCAGCAATTAGAAGCAATTCATGCTGAAGATTATGATGAAGATTTAGAAAATATGTTGCTTCCTGATGAAGATATAGACGAAGACGAAATCAATAAAGTTGAAGTCGAAGAAGAAAAAGATACGAGAGACGATCGAGAGAAAGCCTTAGTTTCTGTTTTTGATGAGGATTTAGATTCTGAACAACCATCATATGAAGAAAATCCAGATAAATCTGCTCTTTCTGACGATGAGCGAGATGTTTCCTTTGATAATTTAGAAGATGAAGCGGTTGAGGAAGAAAACGATAAAATGGACAAAATTGATATGGATGCAGCAAAAACTGCTTTACCAAAGAAAATTCAAGAGATATTAGACAAAATTGAAGATGTTGAAAATAGCACCTTTTTACAAATTACAGAAGAAGGGGACATGGAACTCCTTCAAGGTATGGCTTCCGTCATTGATCAAATTCGATTGGTTCAAGAAAGCGACGGTAAAGACAAAATGTTTAATATTCCAAATAAAGACATGACGATAGTTTTAACCATAGGTCAAGACGATCTTTTACGAAATTGGGATCGAAAGAATAACATTGGTGCTATTATGTATACCAACCATAAAGATAGCTGGAGAGCTCTTACCCTCAAGTATTCAAAGAGCGGTAAGCTTTTAGTTGCCCGTGAAGTTGAAATTACCAAAGATGATTTTGAACCAGTTGACTGGAAGTTCGTGGTATCTACAGGGCAAAGATTTCTTGATCAAAAGAAAGAAAAATACGAAGATTAATCTTTGAGAGAAAGGAATTTTATGGTGAAAGAGCGAAAATATAAATTAGTCATATTCGATTTAGATGGAACTTTGATGAACACGTCTCCTGGTATCTTTGAATCAGCAAATAAAACCAGAGAGGCAATGGGGCTTTCGAGAGAAGAAGATCTCTCTGTCATGAGTCGTTTCATTGGACCTCCTATCAAAGATTGTTTTAGAGTTACCTACAATATGACTGATGAAAAGCAAATTGAAGAAGCGGTTACTATCTTTAGAGGATTTTACACCTCACATGGTATGTACCAGGCTGTTCCTTTTCAAGGCATGAAGGATACACTCAAATCGTTGAAGGATCAGGGATATCTTTTGGCTGTTGGTACGATGAAACATGGTTCAACCGCAAAAGCGATGATGACTCATTTTGGTTTTGATCCGTATTTTGATGAAGTAGCAGGAAGTGATGAACATGGGGTTCTTACAAAAGGCTTGATTGTACAATCTCTTTGTGAACAATTTGGTGTTCTCCCTTCTGAAGCGGTTCTTGTTGGAGATACCATGCATGATGCGCTTGGCGCTGAGTTTGCCCATGTCGATTTCATTGCTGCCCAGTATGGCTTTGGCTTTCCTGACGGTGTAGAGGTGGGGAAAGGTATTGATGCAGTTATTGCTCAGCCTTTAGATTTACTGCCTTTACTTCGTGCTGAATAAGAACCAACACGTGAATAAAAAAAGTCACTACAATTTTGTAGTGGCTTTATTATGGTCATACAGCGTTGAAGTCGAACCTGTTTATTCTCATAAGGGCTTTTTATCCCCATAGAGTGGATATAATATCCATATAAGTACTATGAGCCTCTTTTTAAAAATGATAAAATAATAGGTAAATAACTATTAAAATTTGAGATAATTCCCCACAAAAGGGTAAGAGAGGTTTGATAATGAGTGAAAATGTTCATGTCTTTGGTCCCGTACCATCTAGACGTTTGGGTTTATCCTTAGGGGTAAGTCCTATTCCAGAAAAAACCTGTAATTATACGTGTACCTATTGTCAGCTGGGACGTACAACACATATGAGCAATAGGCGTGTGTTGTTTTATCCTGTTGAAACAATAGCATTAGAAGTAGAGAAAGCCTTAGCACTGAATAGTGCCATCGATGTGGTGAGTATTGTTGGAGAAGGAGAGCCAACCCTCTATGCAGGTCTTGGTGAATTGATTACCCGTATTAAAGCGATTACCACTAAACCCGTTGCATTGATTACCAATGCAGCTTTATTTTATGATGAGCAGGTAAGACGAGAAAGTGCTCTTGCTGACATTGTTCTTCCTTCGCTTGATGGATTCAATCGCGCGAGTTGGAAAGCGATTGATCGTCCCTATGGTCGTCTTGATTATGATGCACTCTATCAAGGTCTTGTTGATTTTAGTCATGCCTATACGGGTCAACTTTGGATTGAAATCATGCTTCTCAAAGGCATTAATGATAGTGAGGAAGCACTCAAAACTTTTCCTTTGTTGCTTGCAAACATTGTCCATGACAGACTGTATATCAATACACCCGTTCGACCTCCAGCAGAAAGTTTCGTTGAACCTTGTGATCATGACGTGGTACAAAAGTTTGCTACACAACTGAAAGGTAGTGCTATTGATACACTTGTCTCAACTGGTTTTGCGAGCACCCTGTCGGATAATTATGAGGCTGTGAAGAGTATCATCTTGCGTCATCCGATGAATAATTTTGAAATTAACACGTTTCTTTTAAGCAGAAAGACCTCAGAGGATGAAAAAAAAGTCCTTTTTTCTCGTCTTCGCTCTGATGCTTCCGTTACTGCTACAACATATAAAGGGCTTGTGACCTATCGAGCAAATTAAAATAAAAAATTATAACGCAAAATACGAGGAAAAAAATGCAACCTAATGTCAAAAAAGTGGCAGCGATTCATGATTTATCAGGTTTTGGTCGAGCTTCTTTAACGACCATTATTCCAACTCTTTCAAGCATGTCCGTTCAAGTATGTCCTGTTCCTACAGCAATTCTCTCAACACATTCAGGTGGGTTTACCCATTATTCCTTTACTGATTTAACTGATTCAATGCCATCGTATATTGCTCACTGGAAATCTTTGGATTTAACCTTTGACGGAATTTATTCTGGTTTTTTGGGATCCCCACAACAAACGGAGATTGTCTCTCAAATTATCAAAGATTTTGCCGTGAAAGATGGCAAAAAAAATGGAAAACCGATTCCTTATATGAACAATACACTTGTCGTTGTTGATCCTGTTATGGGAGATGATGGACATCTCTATCGCTCTGTTAATCCTCTGATGATTCCTCATATGCGACGGCTGATACAGCAAGCAGATATTATTGTCCCTAATATTACAGAGGCCTGTCTCCTTCTTGATTGTGATATTCCACAAACTTTGGGAAGAGAGGGGACGAAGAGCATGTTGAAGAGGTTATCTGATTTAGGTCCTGCTTGTGTGGTTATTACGAGTTTACCTGATGAAGAACATGGTGCTCATCTCTGTACTGCGGCATATCAAAGAGAGACTAATAGTTATTGGCGCATTGTATCTGATACCTTACCTGGTTCGTACCCTGGTACCGGAGATACCTTTGCCAGTGTGATGATTGGCTCTCTTGTGCAAGGGGAAAGTCTTCCTGTTTCAATTGATCGTGCGACCCAGTTTATAGCGCAATGTATTAACGCAAGTCGTGGATATGATTACCCACACAGAGATGGTATTTTACTTGAAAGAGAATTGTACCTTCTGCGTGAACCGTGGACAATTTCTTGTTATGAAGAATTGTAAGAGGGGCGTGCCAGCTTTTCTTGTTTTTCCTTTTCTGCTGAAGCGAGGTTTTCTCTTCAGCAGAAACTTTTCTCTTACATGGTAAAGTCAGCGAAGATTGCATGGGTTGCTTTCAATAAATCATCAGGCTTTATCTTCAGCTGAATACCTCTTTGTCCTCCACTGACATAGATATACTCTTCAATTTGTGCAGATTCTTCGATAAAAGTGGGAAACTGCTTGATCATACCAAGAGGTGAACAACCTCCTCGTATATAGCCTGTGGTCTTTTGTAAAACGTCCATTTTAATGAGCTCAATGCTCTTGCTTCCGGCAAGGGCTTTTGCTTTCTTTGGGCTAATTGAGAATTCTGCAGGAAGACAAAAGACAAAGACATTTTTGTCGTTATCAACCATGACAATCGTTTTAAAAACACATTGAGGGTCTAAACCCGCAGATTGGCTTGCATGTATAGCATCAAGATGGTCTAAATCTACTTCATAGGTAAATATTTCATAGGGAATTTTGAGTTTTTCTAAAATTCTCATTGCATTGGTTTTTTTGATTTTATTGGACATGTTTGTATTGTAGAAAGGTCTTTTATTTTGGTCAATGATACAAAAGCAGAAAGAGAGGGGTTCTCTCGTTCTGCTGATGCTGTGATGAAGTGTTTTGTATTTTGCTACACTTTTGGAAGAAATGATGAAATAGCCAGTGCAACAGGGGATAACTTAATATCCTTTGTTGGTCTGAGCTCAATTTTGTCATAAAATGGCGTCAATTGGAATTCATGGATTGCCGACCTAAAGTACTCTTTGAAACGTTCCGACTCAAACAGGTCTCCCACAATAATGATTTTGTTGATATCAACAATTGCATAGGTGTTAATGACGGCAAGGGCAAAATAGCGAGCGCAACGATTGAGGATGGTATTGATTTGAATACTTCCCTGTTCAGCACTTTGAATGAGTTTTTCTAACGTTATTTCTTTTTTGTTTCCATGACACAATGCATAGAGTTCTTTTGACCATTTTTGAGAAAAATTATCTCGTGCCTCAGAGAGTATGGTATCAATGGATATCATGCTTTCAAGGCAACCTTTTCTATGGCAGAAAGGACAATACTTTCCTTGAGGATCAATGATGACATGACCAATCTCCATACTGAGGTTTGATTCTCCATGGTAAGGAATACCATCCTTTAAGAAGGTGGCTCCAATTCCTGGTTTCATATATTTAAAGAAAATAAAGTTTTCAAGATTTGATGTGAGGCTTTCATAGAGACTGCTACAACGAATACCATTGTCAATAATTACTGGGAGGTTAATGGCCTCTTCAATAGGTTCTTTGATGGCAATAGCATTCTTCCAAATACCATAGATACTTGATTTTCCGTCGGTGAGACCTCGGACACTGATTCCAATGCCAAGAATTCTCTTTTTGGGAACATAATCGGCGGTAAGAATGGTTTCTATTTCACTAATGATTGTTTGAATATGATTGTTTCCATTCTCTTGCTTTTTTATATTGACTGATTGGATACAGTTAAAATGTAAATCTGAGAGGACAATGGTGCTTCCTGTCTGATCGATGGTAATACCGAGGCAAAACCAATCTTCGGTATTGACGCTAATCAGTAATTCCCTTCTTCCTACTTTATGGGTAATGACTTGGTGATTATCTTTGATAAGGTCATCTTCTGCAAGTTCTCCACAAATTTTGCTAATAACTGCAGCGGAAAGATGGAGTTCTTGAGCAATTGTTTTTTTCGACAGTTGTTTTTTCTTGTAGAGCAAAGAGAGAATAGCCCCTCTGTTTTTTTCTTTTACTTCTGTGTTCTTTGCCAAGTGAGACACCTCCAAGTGAATTTTCACATAAGAATATACTATTATCATGCGTTGTGTATAGAATAGTGTTTTTTTACCTAAAAAAACAATAAGCAGATACCTTTTCTTTGTAAGTACTCAAAAAAAAGTGTCATTAATTGGTAAAATTTGAAATAAATTGAGCTAATTAATACACAACGTAACATAATTATATATTATAGGTAACATTTGTTAGGTTAAATCTTATAATTACTTATTTTATAAGTAATTAAATAATATTTTAAATGAATAAAATTTTACTATTTACTATTAAAATTTTAATATATGCTACATATTAAACCATATTTTTATAATTTAAATAAATTATTTGACAGCGTGAAATAACTAGCGTATGATAAATTATATTTAAAAAAAAGAGATGTATTTTGTATTATTTTGAGGGGGGCTTTATGACTGGAGTAGCATTATTTTCATTCGTTTTATTTACTGTTCTTGTTGCAGTAATTTCATGGTTTGTTACAAGAAAAGATAACTTATCGACAAATACGGGTTATTTTTTGGCAAGTAGAAGTTTATCTGGTGTCGTTATTGCAGGATCACTTATCTTGACAAATTTATCGGCAGAACAGCTGGTTGGAACCAATGGTCTTGGTTTTAAAACAGGTTTATCCTGTATGTCTTGGGAAGCAACCTCTGGCATTACCTTGGTTTTTATGGCATTGATATTTTTGCCACGATATTTGAAAGGTGGATTTACCACTGTTCCAGATTTCTTAGAAGAACGATTTGATGAAGGGACACGTAATCTCGTTACCGCGCTCTTTTTACTGAGTTTAGCCTTTGTTACCCTTCCCATCGTTTTGTATGCTGGTGGTATCGCACTGAACTCTCTCTTTAATGTGAGCGCACTCCTCCATATGGATCCCATGAGTTCCTTAAAAGTTGTGATTACCTTAATTGGTATTGTTGGTGGTATTTATGCTATCTTTGGTGGGCTGAAGGCTGTTGCTGTTTCAGATACGATTAACGGTATTGGTTTAATTATTGGTGGTACCATGATTCCTGTTTTAGGGCTCATTGTATTAGGGGACGGAAACCTCCTGCATGGCTTTTCAAAGTTGATTGTTTCATCTCCTGAGCGAATGGATGCACTTGGATCAGCAAAACTTCCTGGAACCGCACCTCTTGGTACGCTTTTTACCGGTATGGTTTTGGTAAACACGTTCTACTGGTGTACAAACCAACAAATCGTGCAACGTACCTTTGCTGCTAAGAATCTTGAGCAAGGACAAAAAGGTGTTTTGCTTGCTGGTTTTATTAAAATCTTTACTCCTATTATTTTGGTTGTTCCAGGCATTATTGCGTATCAACTCTATGGAAGTGAAATTACGACGATTGATTCAGCGTATTCAGTACTTGTCTCTCATGTACTTCCAAAACCTTTGATTGGATTCTTTGGTGCGGTGATGTTTGGTGCTGTTTTGAGTAGTTTTAACTCAGCCTTGAATAGTGCAGCCACCATGTTCTGTGTGAACGTATATAAACCAATTATTGACAAAAAAGTCAGTGATGAAAAACTCATCTTCATAGGAAAAATCTTTGGCCTCGTCATTGGATTATTCTCAATTATTGTTGCTCCACAAATTGCAAAAGCGCCAAATGGTTTGTATACCTTTATGAAGAGTGTCATGGGATTTTTCAATATACCTGTTTTGGTTGTTGTGCTCATGGGATTTGCAACGAAAAAGGTGCCAGCAATTGGTGCTAAGATTGCAATTTACTTCTTCATTATCTTCTATGCTTTGCAAAAGTTCGTGGTTAAATTTCCTATTCATTTTTTATATGTCTATGCCATTCTCTTCTTCTGTTGCGTTGTGATTATGCTTATCGCAGGTAAGATTGCTCCAATGGAAAAAGCGTATCACCAAAAAGATGTTGGTGAAGTAGATCTGCAGTCTTGGAATAAAGCAAAACCCGTATCCTTTGTTATTGTGACAACGACAATTTGGATTTATATACTCTTCTCTCGCTTTGGGATTGTTTTCCATGGTGAAAACTTCGGTGGGAGATTTATGGTTGTTTCTAGTATCTATGCAATCATTTCTGTCGTTGGTTATAGATATATTGCAAAGCATCACAATACCGATTTTGCAGAAGAGAAAAGTCAACTTGTCAGTGACTAATTTTTGAAATGGAATAAAATGGGAGGCCAATGATGGCGAAGAATAAGAAACAAGTTGTGTTAATAATGACCGATACAACGAGAAAAGATATGCTTGGTTGTTATGGAAATAGCGACATGAAAACTCCGAATCTCGATCATTTAGCCGAGCAGGGGATAAAGTGGGAAAAAGCATATACCTGTCAGCCTGTATGCGGACCAGCTCGATCTGCAATCTTCACAGGGACATTTCCTCATAGTAATGGTGAAGTGACAAACTCTGTACCTCTCGGTGCGAATGTGAAGACCATTGGGGAGC
>Ga0172378_10003167_pt1 | contig 15485 bp, 9 predicted proteins | sample GrowelOW332metaG_FD_119755 | JGI IMG/M metagenome (GOLD analysis project Ga0172378, IMG submission 119755) | Groundwater microbial communities from an aquifer near a municipal landfill in Southern Ontario, Canada - Pumphouse #3_1 metaG | ecosystem: Environmental > Aquatic > Deep subsurface >... | reverse complement strand
AATAAAATCGCATCTTTTACTTGTTCACGGATCGGGTGATGATAATGTTCATGTCCAGAATTCCATGGAATTTACAGAAGCAATGGTTCAGGCAGGTGTTCCTTTTGATATGGCAATATATACCAACCGCAACCATGGCATATACGGAGGAAATACAACTATGCATCTGTATAATAGGATGATGCATTACCTTAAAGAAAATTTAAAATAAAATTTGTGTTTATTTTGAACTTAAAACTGTTAAAATTGTATTTATTGCTTTTACACTTGTAGTAAAAAAGTTTTATGCCTTTGAAATTATTGTTATATATTTGTTTTGCAGCATATTGATTACGTTTTGTTTTACAACGTTAAGTTTTTAATAATTAGTAATTTAACGTAATCAACATGCTGCTTTTTTTATAATTTTCAATGTTTTATTGAACTTGTAAAAGTTCAGTTCTTAATATAAAAGGAATCATATCCATCATTTCATAAACACATCTTTTATCGCATCCAGATATCCATATCCATATTTAGTATCGGGCATAAGATAAAATTTAACGCGACTATTATTTCTGGCTCTAAGATAACCGTTATTTAATTGTCCTTCTAAAAACGGCATTTCGTCGAACCAGTACCAGTCAAAAATAAATACGTTTACTCCATGGTCAGCAGCTGCATTAATTTCCATCTCAGCAACATATGGATCTGCTTCATTAATATATCCCCACACCGGGAATCTGGGTTGTTCCTGACCTTCAATTTTAATCTTATTGTTCTTAACGGTTTGCCACTCTCCTATTTCCTCAGGCCAGAAGAGTTTTGCCCTGTCATCAGGATGATAAGACGGCCACACGTAAGCAGCAATATCATAATGAAAGGAACCTGATTCTTTGTTTTGTCCCTGAGTATAAGATGCAACTAAAATAATTGAGAAAGTGATAAATAAACTTACAGATATTTTAAACCTTTTCATGATATAATATGATAATTAACTTTTGCAAGCTCTGTTTATCCTGCCTACTGTAGGGTTATATAACTAAAATTTTCTGATTGTTAATTTTCTGTTATTCAAATTATTATGTTTTATCAACTATGAAACTTTAGTTAGGGAGTGTAAATTTATGTAAACCTCCGGTTAATGGATATTCCTTATTTTTCCAAACAAAACGACCAGTAATATTAGCAGGCAGGCTTATATTCGCTTTTATTTTATTATTTGTTACTTTGTAAGCTACTTCTATTTTACCATTAGGATGTGGCATTTTACCACTTATTTCTTTTAAATCTCCTAAATGAGGAGCGATAACAACTTTCTCAAATCCAGGCGCATCACTGTCTATTCCTAAAACAATACGGAAAAATTCTATATTTGGAGTAGATCCCCAGCCATGGCAGTCTGATCGACTTGGGATAGGCTTCTCTGGCCATGTAGTTACTCCGTAAGTCATAAGATCTTTCCATACATCTAAATGAGAAATATACATATCACCTAATCCTGCTATCCACATAGCTTGATTTAGATAATAACTAAAGTAGATAGTAACTTGAATAATAGATTTGTCAGACAATGTTTTCAGCATAACATCTTTAGCTTCTTGTCCTTTTACTATACCTGCTATTATAGCGAGGCTATTTACATGTTGAGAATATTTAGTATGATCAAAATTTTCGGCAAAAAGACCTTTTTCTTTATCAAAATAATGTTTTTTGATAGATGTTTTAAGTTTCTCTGCAAGATCTTGATAATATGCTGCTAAAGCAGAAATTCCTATATTTTGTTCCATATCTGCAGCTTCTTCTAAAGCTATTAAAAATACTAAATCCTGATAAGCAGAATTTCCATTTTTCCCTCTAATAGGTTCTCCGGAAGAATAACCTTTAGCCCAATCAGCGAAAAACCAAAAAGGAATTCGATTTAAACTTCCATTATCTTTTAATTGGTTTTCGTACCAACCTAGAATATTTCTAAAAGAAGGTAACAAAGACTTAAGAAAAGTATCATCTTTTCTATATTTCCAATAATCGTGTCCCATATCTATCCATGACAACGAGTAGGAAGGAATAAACTGAGTAATCCAGGATGGATATCGACTTGTAGTATAACCATCGGATAACATAGATTGATAACCTTGCTCTAAAGCATTACGAACCATGTATTTGTCATTAGTATTATATAAAGTAACAAGAGCCTGAAGACGAGTATCTCCAAAATACTGTAATTGCTCATAATAAGGACAATCCATATAAGTTTCGTTAGCACAAAGACGCGCTGTATGCCATCCAATCTTTAGTATTTTACTAAGTTCAGGATGTCCCTTAGCTTCAAATTTAAAAGCTGGTTTGAAAGGATAGGCAGTAAAAGTGCTATAAATATCATCTATAATTAGGGGTTCATCCTGAGTCTTAATGATGATATTTATATAACGCCAGGTACGCCACCATAGAGTAGTATAAGAACGATTTTGACCTCCATCAGCCGTAATATGATCTTCGTATCCGTAAAAACATTTATCTTTTACTTCATTTCGATTTCCTTTATGACGATTTTTAGTCCCTTTTTCATATAATGATTCAGAATAACCAATACGTATACTAGCATTTTTACCCTTGCTAAATAAAAAAGTAGGATAACCAGTAGTTAATTCACCTTGATCTAAAAGCAATATTACTTCGCTTTTGACAGGAATAGTGATAGACTCTTTCTCACGTAGAAACGAATTAGGAACTTTGATTCCTTCCGTTATACGAAGCTTAGAGAAACGCTGGAGCGTTCTTTCCATCGGAGGCATAGGAGAGGGCACAAGTAGAGGACAAGATGAAGCATAACCCTTAGGAGTACCCGTGCCATTTGTCTGAGCTTTTTTCCACTGAAAATCATCGAAGTCAATATTCTTCCATCCCCAGGGATACTTGTTAGCATCAAAATTTTCTGTAGAACCAGCAGCATAATAACCAAGTATTTTCCCTTTATTCCAAACTCCATAAGCTTGATCTTTACAACAAATCCAGGAATTATCAGTATTTACTACTTTTTCTTTATCAGTATTTCCCTGTAACAAAAATCCGGTTTTATTAAAAGACATTTGAGCTACAGGAGCTTTATTAGCAAAATTCCACACTATGGCTGCTATAATATTTTTACCAGCTTTAAGATATGGAGATATATCCACAGTGCGATAATTCCAATTAAAAACATCGCAACGAGAAGGTCCTAATGATACAAAATGATTATTAACAAATAATTTATATCTGTTATCAGCAGTAACATTAACAAGAAAAGTTTCTGCAGGTTTCGTAGCTAAGGTAAATGTTTTACGGAAATGATAGACTCCATATTCATCACATGGCTCATTAGGAACTGATATCCATTGAGCATTCCATTTTCCATTTATTAATGCTGGATTAACAGATGATTGTGAATAACCTGGTAAATTATTTTGAGCACTAATTAAAGTCGTTGTTAAACACAATAAAATGATTAACAATGACTTTTTAGATAACCGTATATATATATTCATTTTAATTTTTTATTTAGTCTTACTCAACTTGTTGATGCCTGAATAGCACTAACCATTTTTACTTATTTATTTCCATCTTTTGAGTTGTCAATTCCGTCGTTGACTTCTCCCCCGTCGGATTGTTGTCAATAACAAAGATAACTTTTTTCAAATTCATTTGGATTTTTTCTTTATAACTCAATATGAGTTTTTTTTGTTGTAAAGGAACACTGTTAGATCGATTATCTGTCACTTTTTCTTTGAGGCTTTGATTTTTTAATCATAACAAATCTTTAGAAAGAAGTTGAAAACTGAGTAGTTACCTATTTACAAATAATTACGAAAAGCCTCTCCGATTTTTTTTACAGCAATTGCCATCTGAGAATCGATTGTTTTTACTGAAATATTAAGAATCGAAGATATATCCTTATATTTTAATTTTTCTGTCTTTGAAAGATTATAAATCAATTTACATCTTGGAGGGATATATTGGCAGCGGACAGCAGCCAGGTCGTGTTATTGGCAGGGTAAGATATGGTAACGGGGTTGAATTTTGGGCAGATGCCCATGATAATCTGGTAGAAAATTGCAAAATTTGGGAAATATACGATGCAGCATTTACCAATCAGGCGTATGCAAATTCTCAGTACAATATAGTTTACAGAAATAATGTTATATAGAATTCTGAATATTCATTTGAATTTTTTAATACTCAAGATACTACCAAAAATATTAAGTTCATAAATAACACCTTTGTAAATGCAGGTTATGGCTAGGGACATATCTCACGACCCAATCCTACCGGGCGGCATATTTGCATCTGGGCCTGTCCCGAAAATGCTTCAGACATAATCATAGAAAACAACATTTTTTACGAGGCACGTCAATATCCTCTATATATCCCCAAAGGTAAATTATCACCGATGATATAGGATTGTTTCAAATTATAATAAAGCTTGTTTTATTTACTTCCTAAATTCCGCAAGGAGGTTTCGTAGTGAGCATTCAAATAACAATAAACCAGGGAAAAAACCGATTGAAGCATAGCATTACCTATGGTGATTAAGGATTACTTAGCATAACACTGATTTGAAGTTAGTTGAATGCGTAATAGATAATTCCTTGCGGATTTTAAATACTTATCTAATACAGTTAAAAATTTACCAAATAACTTTCAACGATCCTAAATCTTTTTTCCTTGCAGCAGAGAAACAATCAGAAGAAGCCTTCTTAGGTAAAGTTTTCTCCCATTTATGTAATTTTATTAATAAATCATGAGCTTTTTCAGGATAAGAATCTATTACATTCTTTTGTTCACCCCAGTCCATACTTATATTATATAATTCCTGTTTACCCAATTTTCCATTTACCAGTAAACGCCAGTTATCTTCTTCGATTCCGCCATCTGCCCAAAAATAAGGACGATCTGAAGAAAAGTTCCACTGCCAGTATATTACCTTATCTCTTTTAAAAGGTTTTCCCATAATTGCCTTAACAATACTTTGCCCATCAGATTTATATTCTTTAGGAAGTTTAACTCCTGCCAAATCAGCAAAAGTAGGTAACACATCCACCGATGCTATTGCTGTAATGCTGTCGATCTTTCCCTCAGGAACAACTCCGGGCCATCGAATAATAAAAGGAACACGAACTCCACCTGCGAAAAGAGAATGTTTTCTTCCATGCAGTCCAGCAGTTTCGCCAACAGAGAAATAACTTCCAAGCCCAGGTCCAGTAGAATCATCATTACCCCACTGGTGAGCGTCAGTTTCACGTGTTATTTCAGGTCCGTTGTCAGTTGCAAAAATAACTATTGTTTTTTTATCAAGATTTAACTCTTTTAACTTAGCAAACAGCATTCCTATTTTATAATCTGCATCTGCTACAACTGCAGCATATACGCGTTCTCTTTCATTTAAACCTGCAAATTGTTTCAGATATTTTTCCTTGGGATAGAAAGGAGTATGTACTGCATGAATCCATGTATTTATAAAAAATGGTTTATCCTGATTCTTTTCTATAAAATCTATGGTTTTATATACAGCAGAATCAGTACTCATTTGTCTGAAATTTGCGGATATATTAAAACAACAAAAATCATCATATCCATATTCTTTAGGAGACGGAGCATCCTGCACAAAAACATTAGTCAGATGCCATTTACCATAATGAGCAGTAGTATATCCCGCTTTCTTTAATATTTTCGGTAAAATAGTAGTATTTGGTGTAAGCCAGTCTGGCATATTTCTTTTTATATGTGATGGTACAGTTGCAAAATGTCCGTGTACACTAAATCTTGCAGGGAATTTTCCAGTCATAATAGATACTCTGCTTGGTGAACATACCGGATTTACTACTGTAAAATTTCCAAAATCCATTCCTTCAGAAGCCATTTTATCCAGATTCGGAGTTTTACAAAAACTACTGCCATGACAACTTAAATCCCCGAATCCCCAGTCATCTGCATATATAAAAATAATATTAGGTTTAGTAATTTTTTTAGCACTGCATACAATCGAAAACAGAGATATAAAAACTGCCGTAAAAAAAATACTTCGTCTTAATGTTTTCATGTTTTTTTTATTTTTGTTTACCTGGTTTATAATTGTCAAAATAATTATCTACATAAAAGATTCTTCTTTCAACTATTTGTTAATAACAAAACAAATTTCTCTATAATAAATAAAAAAAGCTTTCTCTATTCTTGCATTCTTTTGCTTGTTTATGCTTTTCACCAATGAATTATTATTATGAAACTAAATACACATTTTAAATACATAAACTATCATTTACAATTATTTACAGAATTATTCTTTATATATTCTGAAGGAGAAACTCCGAATAACTTTTTAAATGAAGTTGAAAAATATGAATTAGACTCAATCCCTATCTGATACATTACCTCTGTAACATTATACCCATTACTACTTTTCAAAAGTTCAGCAGCACGCTGTAATCTGTAGTTGCGTATATAAACATTCGGAATCTGACCTGTAAGTTGTTTTAATCTACGATAAAACTGAGATGAGCTTAATCCAATTTCAACTGATAATTCTTCTACGCCAAAACCGGAGTCAGATAAATTATTTTCAATAGTATCTATAATCTGGTTAAGAAATTTTTTATCCCTTACTGAAATTTTAATAGTATCAGTAGAAATACTACTGCTCTTTGAAAAATATTCTTTAAGACGACAATTATTTTCTATAAGCTTACGAACACGTGTTTCAAGATATTTTGGAAAAAATGGTTTGCTTATATAATCATCAGCACCATATTCCAATCCATGAAGTACATTTTTCTTGTCACCAAGAGCCGTAAGTAATATTACAGGAATATTACAAATGTCATGATCTGATTTTATTCTCTCACAAAGAGCAAAACCATCCATAACAGGCATCATGACATCACTTATAATAAGATCAGGTTTATTCTCTCTTATTTTATCAAGCCCGTTTTTACCATTTTCTGCAATAACAACTGAATAATCTTCTATAAGCAACTCAAAAATAAAATCGCTGACTTCTGCATCATCTTCAACAAGAACCAATGAATATTTTTTATCATGTAATTTTATTTTTTCTTTATTTTTATCGTTATCTGTCTTATGAATAGGAATCCAGTCTCTTATAAAGGAATGTACATTTTTTTCTTCTATTTCTAAATTTTTATTATCCTGAGAAGGTAATAATATAGTAAAACATGTTCTTATGCCAGGTTTACTTTCTACAAAAATAAAGCCTCCCATAAAATCAATAAGTGATTTGCAATAAGCCAGACCAATTCCTGTACCACCTATATTCCCTTTTTGCCCATCAATCTGATAAAACCTTTCAAATATTTTTTTCTGCTGATCTTCGGCTATACCTTCACCTGTATCAATTACTTTAATTCTGATTCTTTTTTCATTATTCTGTAAAATAATATCTGCTTCAATACTAATACTACCATGAACAGGAGTATGCTTAAAAGAATTCGACAATAAATTAAAAAATAAATACTAAGTTGTTGAATAATGTCCTAATTACTAATAATCTACACCATACTTAAACACATGACAGACAACTTTCAGAATCAAATATTCTATTACATATATAACTCTTTACTGTCTCCCCTTGCTGCCAATTTATAATATCTTATATTAAATAAATTAAGTTTAATTTTAATCATTTAGAAAATTCTACTTTTTTTTAAGCAACAACTTTATTTTTTTCCACGGTTTTGGATACGCATTAATCCATAATTCAGGTTTAAAATTCAAATTATTTTGTCAAAATTAAATTTAACATACCTCTGCCTCTTCGATAAACACCAATTTTGATAGAAGCGCTCCAGTTTGGAGTCATAACAGCTTCCTGAAAATCTCTTAAATTGTTTATCTCTTTAGTGTTATATGACAGTATCACATCGCCTGATTTCAGAATATCCGAGAACTTGCTCTTCTCATTTACATTAACGACAAACACACCTTTTTCGGCAAACATTCCCGTGGCTGAGCGTTCGCCCATTTTTACGCTTTTAACTTCCATGTCATTAATTGTAACAACCTCGTTTTCTTTGTAAACGAACGAGATCAATTTTGGTAAAGGTGGCTTTTTTGCAAGCGCTTTTAAATTTTCAGAAACAACGCCAAAATTATTCATATCAAAATTCTTAAAACCGACGGAAAAAGCGGGGGAATTCTCTTTGAACCTATAATCACCGGCTTCGGCATTTATAAAGTCCGGAGGACAATAAATTGAGATTGAATCCCTGCCATCCACTTTTGATTTTTCACAGGATAATGAATCCAAAAAAATATTTTTATCAATGTATTTAGTCCATATTTTAGGCATCCTAATTGGATAATACCCGGTTGTCACAACATTTTTTGTAAATACATCATCACTGTTTTCATGCCAAACGTGAGGGTGTAACGAATTGTTAATAATAATATTATTCTCAACTATTCGAAAGAAACCTTCTCTCAATTTTATACCACCACTTAAAAGCAGGTTGTTATAAATGTGGTAATTTTGTGAACCATCATCGAGGTCAATATCCCAGCCATGGTCGCACCTAAACCGATTGTTACGAATGATAATAGGACTTAGGACATCCAATCCTGCTATTTTATCTCTTTGCGTAAGTGCCAAAGTATCACCTGCCCTAAAATAATCATGATCTCTGCCCCAAGAATTGAAAGCACCATGATCTGCTGTTTCCAAAACAGTATTAAACACATCGTTAAATTCGATAATATGCCCACCCCACATGCCATCGTTAACATTGATACCAGCCCGTGGAACATCATAAATGGTATTGTGACTTACAGTGATACATCTTGCCATGGAGATATGAACCCCGGCAACCTGTTTTTCAATCGTACCCAGATTAAACATCAAGTTATCGTAAACAGTACAATTAGCAGGGTAATTATTGGTTTTTGGTCCGATATGAAGTGCCCTTTCTTCTAATGGTGCTCTGAGTGAATATTGTGCATCAGCATTACCGCAAAAACATAAAGCTGACGCTCCTATATTTTTAAATAAACATCCTGTTACTTCAACATCTCTATTATAACTGTTTACAAAAACAGCATTTCCCCCCAATTCAGTAAACGTACAGTTTTCAATTTTACAATTTTGTGTACCCTCCATAAAAACCGTTCCGCATCTGTATATATACCAATCACCTCTCGACATTCTCTCACTTGTATTCATAAAAGTGCGCAGGGTATGCGAAAACGTTAAACCTTCAATTTTGATATTTTCAACAGGAGCTTCTTCCGAACCTTTAAATTCAATTAAACTTTCAATTTGCGGGATTTCAATACTTGTATTTGCAAGGTTAACTCCCTCCGGCGGATAAAAATAAATCGTCCTGATATTTTTATTATAGTACCATTCGTTTACCGTATCCAATTCTTCAAAAATATTTTCAACAAATCTTGATTTAGGATGCATAGGAGCTGTTAAACTGGTAAATTTACGATCTTCGTTATGTATTTTCCGTTCAAGTGTGAGAATGTTCTTGTTATCTTTTCCTTTTATGATGTAGTGATAACTTCCCCACTCTCTAGGATGAATGGTATGAACAATGCCTCCTGCAGGAGACTGCCATTTTGCCACACGTTCAGGACTGATTGCATCAGCAGATGTTCCTCCAAAGATTCTTGCAGTTGCATCATAATTAGGGTAACGTGCCATTCGCTGAGCTTTCCCATTTACATATAATTGATCAAAAAGAAAATCTTCATTAACCTTTGCCATCCAAATTCCATCTTTGTATACCTCCCAATTTAGTTTCAGATGTATCGCCCCGCTAATGACAACTTTCTCGCCCGGATAGGATTTAATAACGAGAGGTGCATTTTTCGACCTTGAATCCTGAGAAGTAATCATTTTCTTTTCTGTCAAATAATAGGTCCCTTCACGAAGAATAATATTGACGGATTTATTTATTTTCCGAGCCTCTATTTTTGCTTTTTTGATAGTAGCAAAAGGCTTTTCCATAGTTCCGGAATTTGTGTCATTTCCTGAAAAGGACACATAAATATCTTTTGAAGTACATGAGAACAATGCAGACAAAGCAAATATGCCTAGGATAAGAAATAGGTTAATGTGATTTTTCATGATAAAATTACTATTTATTGGTTTTAAGTCCGTCAACATGTAAATAGTCAAATCTAATTCTTAATCTAATCTATGTTTAGCACTACTATCAAGTATCTAACTATTTATAAAGTCTAACTGGTATGATATTATTCATTCATAAATCCTACCACGTCATCTAAAACAATCTTTTTGCGTTTTTCTGGTGTGCGGGTAGTCATAGTTACATTTTTAAACTGAATGTTTTTAACATGACGAATATAGGCTCCCCATGAAGGCAAAACGCCAAAGAAAAACTGCTCTGGGTAACGGGCAACGTCCTCGGGAACATCAGTAATGGAAGCATCGGCTTCTGTTCCACCGCCGGGATATGAAATGCTAATATTTTCAAGCGTTACATTCTCGATATAATGTCCCGGGATCCCGGTAATCATAATAGAACCTGCCTGAGCTTTTTCGCGCCCTGTTCTTTCTTTACTTTTATAATGGACGTTTTTGTAAGTTGCTTTTTTGTCTTGTTCCCGATCAGCATAACATACTTCAGCTACAACATCTCTAATACAAATGTTTTTAATAGAGCCAACCGTGGCTCCTTCAGGTTTTTCACCATTGATTTTATTCGTGCCGGTATATGTATTACTGGTATAAATCCTACCCCGATTCCCTAAACGGATAAAAATAGGAGAACCACCGTTTACTATCTTTATGCGACTGATTTCAATATTTTCCATTGTACCTCCATCAACTATTTGCAGTTTAATGGCACCCATCGGGCAATCGTAGAAATAACAATTTTCTACTTTTATATTGATAAATCCACCACTTGATGAAGTACCAAATTTCAAAGGGGATGTATGACTTGTCACTACACAATTCCGAACTACAAAGTTCTTACATGGATTTAGTGAGCTTTTCAGACAAATGGCGTCGTCACCTGTGTTAATATCACAGTTTTCAATCAACACATCTTCGCAACCATCAATGTCAAGGCCGTCGTTGTTTGAGCCATTGTTCCTGAAATTGATTTTCACCCCGTTGATATGTACATTGCTGCAATCAACCAAATGCAATCCCCAGAAGATTATAAAACCTAACCGTTTTGATTAATTCCTTTTGACTAAAAATAATTATTCTAACATGGGCAGGATTCGGATAAACTTTAATTTTGGAATCTTCAATTTTACTTCCAGACTTTGAAGTGATATTTGGAGGATTTTCTCCTAAATAATAACTAAAATTGGCAACGCCATCGTCTTTTGTATCTTGATTCACATTATAAATTAAATCGAACAAACCGGTTTCGTTGTTATACTCAGTTTGCCAAAAATCTTTACCATAATTAGGCTGATCAATTAATGTCCAAGCGTTACCAGTTGATTGCCAAAATTTAGGATTATCAACATTTGAGAGCCCTGAGAAAACTATTGGAACATAACCTTTCCCGCCAACAACAGAAATTAATGATGTATTTGAAGAAGAATTTATAGTGAGCGGATAGTTTTGATAAAAACTATTTGTTGTTGAACCTGCTTTTACAGCAAAACCTTCACCGGAGGCATTGGTAGCAAAACCATAAGTATTTCCTGAATTAAATATACTGCTATATGCTACCGGCATTTGCACCGATAGTTGTAATTGTCCGTTAGTTATGGTTGTTCTTGACCTTAAATGAAAAGTTATTTTAAACCTATTATGCAAATTGGTAAATTCGATACCGGAGTACGAACCATAAACCGACAGATTTCCTGTATAATTAAGACTATCGATAACGCGCCTATTGATCCAAGTACCATACTCTACCATCTGTCCTATTTTTTTTCATAAACCAAATTCCTTACTATCATACACTCCCCATCCATTTACTATATTATTATATAACCTATTTGCTCTATCCGTATCTTTAATCCAGTTAAATTGTCCATGTGGTCCTTTTTTAGGATAATCTTTCATTATCCGACAGGTAGATTTTATTCCATCAAGCCCTTCTTTTATAATCGAGTTTAAAGTTTTATTGTTTTCTTCATTAATATAACATCTATATCCGAAATATGCACTGGATGCATAATAGTATAATTCTGCTGTTAAGGCAGTTCTTTCATATAACGAGAGTAGTTCATTATAATCACTTTCAGAAGTAAAAAGCAATTTTGCACTTTTAATTTTATCCACTGCCCAGTTCGCTTTTTCTAAGCCAAATTTCTTTTCCTTAATGATATAGCCCAAGTACTCCATGTTCATTTTTTCATAAGGTGTAACCAAACCGTTATCAATAATCCAAGGCGATTCATTGTACAAAATACTTGGTTTTCCATTATTAATCTTTTTCGATTTATATCTTGCCGGAGATAAATGCTCAATTATATCTGTCCAATAATTAAATGTTTTATTGACATTATGTTTAATATTCACAATCGGTTTTTTTAACCAGTTTCCACTGCAATGCCGCGAATAACATTCCTGATATTCAAAATCTAGCGCACTATGATAATTAGTATGCAAACCTAAGGTGTAATAAACGGAAGTTATAATATCATCAGTTTCAAGAAAGACATCCTTTAAATATGGGACAAGTTTTTTCCCATATTTAAGGGCAATATAGTCTTCTACTATTTTCTCTGCAGTAAGCGTAGTATCCTCAGTTATACGTTTTAATGCATAAATATTTATTTCTGTTGGTCTTCCAATATTTTGCGTATCGTTAAATCTATCAGTGCGGGCAACATAACCTATTACATTTTTTTTCGATGAATAGTATTTCCAACGCTCAATAGTTATTTCTGGTAATATGCTGGCAATTATCCCTTGTCCGTTATATTCATGTCCTAAATCAAATTCAATAATTACATCCTTCTGAATTTTTTCAATAAAGGAAGACACCGGATGAGTTAAAAAAAAGTCGTGAGGAACTTCTTTTGTCATTATTTTAACTTTTGGATTTTTAACCATATTAACAACCTCCAGCAAAGTATTCAATTCATGCTGATTATAGATAAATGTCCGGATATAAAGCTGCATATTACGTTCATCAATAACTACACCTGCTACCGAATCCACAAGATTAGAAAGTTTTTCAGATTTAGTTTTCCATTTTAAAGAATATTGATCCTCAACATGTGCACCTGTCTCAATAAATGTTAAAACTATACCATTTACCCCTGGTAAACTATCAAGCATAGATCTATAATCGTTCTTGAACCATATCCAAAATTCCGGATCATCCAAATTAATTAAGCCCTTATCATTTTTAAACTGATCAGGATAATAATTAAGATTATATAAAGCATGATCCCAGACCAATATGTTTTCAATTCCGGAATGTTGTGCTTTTTGTACTAATTTTCGGGTCATGTTCAACTTCTTTTTGTCCCTCACATCTTTTAAATTCATTATTAACTGATGTGAAAGTTGTAAATGATTTATGTTGTAATATTGAGAAGAGTCAATAGCTAACTCACCTTTTTCTATATTATTTGATAGGATATTCCATCCTCTAACTTTCAGATTTATTGTATCATTTACAAGCTTATTTTTTGGAATACAGCCAAATGATACAAGCACCAATAACAAATAAAATAATGACGTAAATTTCATGTGAAAATATTTTTATAATAAAACAAACATTTAGTTCTAATTAAAACTCAACGCGCATAAACTTTGTGCAGGTATTTCTATTGCATATACTGTTCCTCCTAAATCAAAATTCTTAATTTTTACCTGACGTGTGTTGTTCTCGACAAAAACAACTAAACGATTATTATTACGAACTGCAATTGCAACCTCGCCTTTTGGTATATCAACCTTTAAACATTGGTCACCAGGACGAATATAACGACTCAGTAAAGAAACAGGTGCGAAGTCCGGATTATAGGAAATTACACCTGTTTGACGATCTATGTTAACTAAACTATTCTGTTTCCATCCCCAACCGCTCTTTCCTTCTTCATTTAACACCATATTCCAGTAACAATAATTATCAACTCCTGAATTTAACCAATTTGCAATTTCGGAAAAACGATTACGTGCTTGAGCCATAGAATTTTTACCATTATAACAATTACCCTCTGTGTGCATCATTTTTATGTTTGGATAATCTTTGCGAAGTTCTGCCATTGTTGTTGGAGGGCAGTATTGCAGACCAACTCCGGTTACATCTTTAGATCCATTTAGTTTCATAAAATTTTGCGCATCATCTCGCGCTTCTGGCTGATTCACATCTCTGAAAGTACCGGCCCAAATCTCTGTTTTTATTCCATCTTTGGTAAACTGTGGACGAATGTATCCAGAAACCAATTCAGACATCTGCTCTGGTAACATATCACATCCTGGATAACTTGGATTCATATCCGTTTCGTTTTGAATTACCAGACGATTTATTACAACTCCATTTCTGTAATATTCCTGAATATATTTAGAAAAATATAATGCATAAGCTTTATAAATAGAAGGATCAGACTTGAGTACATTTGTAGTATCACCTAGCTTTCCACCATCCATTTTTCCGGATATTTTCATCCAGGCCGGAGGACTCCATGGTGAAGCAAACATTTGCAAATCAGGATTCTCTTTTTTTGCAGCCAGAATAAAAGGAATAACTGTTTTTTTATCCCTATCAATCGAGAAATACTTCATTTCGTAATCATCTGCAACCTCACTATAACTATAAGCACCTAAACCAAAATCTGATGCACCAACAGCAGTACGACAAAGTGAAAAACCAGATCCTTTCGTTGAACTAAAAAGTGCTTCTAGCAAAACTTTACGTTCTTTTTTAGTTAAACTCATAAAAGCTTCACCACCTTGTTCGTTAAAAGCTCCTCCAATTCCACTTAAATTTGAATTAATAATGCTGTTATAGTTAACTACAATAGAGTTATCCGCAGATTCTGTTTTTTTTAATTTAATATTTTCTGTAATCACAGGATTAGCAGAAATTTTAGCATTATCAGATAAGTCAACATAGCTCAATTGTACTTTTTTATAATTTACTCCTACTTGCGCAACTAATGTTGATTGAACTGAAAAACAAGAAAGAATCAAGGCTATTACAAATAATCTTATTATTTTTCTTTTCATAAATTTATTGATTGATAATTCATTTTTATTAGGATTCTTTATTTTATAATGTATAAATATATTACTTAAAATAAATTTTGATTCTATTTTTAGTCTGTTTTTTTTATTAAATACATGATTTAAACAATTTTAAAATTACTTGCTTAAATCAGTTTTCAATTCAGTACATCTTTTGCGATACTTTTTTAAAATTTTAATATTTTCAGGATTATCAATGAGCCCACTCCGAAAAGTCGGACAGGCAAATATATATAATTTTTCGTTAAAATGTTTGCTCTAAAAATATATGATATTAATATATTAATCAATAGGTTACATATGAATTTTTCATTATCTT
>Ga0172378_10003166_pt1 | contig 15485 bp, 15 predicted proteins | sample GrowelOW332metaG_FD_119755 | JGI IMG/M metagenome (GOLD analysis project Ga0172378, IMG submission 119755) | Groundwater microbial communities from an aquifer near a municipal landfill in Southern Ontario, Canada - Pumphouse #3_1 metaG | ecosystem: Environmental > Aquatic > Deep subsurface >... | reverse complement strand
TTCTCTTATCTAATCAATCGTCACGTAACAGCAAGCGTAAATATGGGCATCTATAATCAACGACCTCCTGCCACGGCATTAGGCTTTAAAGATAATGCGGGTGTATACCTCAATAAAGATTTACAACAGATGCGAGTGATGCAGGTGGCAGGTGGACTCTCTTATCATACGGATAAGGGGTTGGAGCTAAAGGGAGAAATCTTTCATAAACGATATAGTAAAGCTCTCTATACCGTTAAAGACCAGATTCCTCTGAACTGTTTAGGCGATCAATATGGTATTGTGGGTAATGAACAGCTGCTTTCTACCGCAATGGGTAGGACTTATGGGGTGGAGCTGATGGCAAAATATATTATACCGCAGAAAATGAATATGACGGCATCGTTAACGCTTTATAAGAGTGAGTTTCGCCTTAATGAGTCAGCTCCATATATACCCTCAAGCTGGGATAATCAGTTTTTGCTACATGCAAACGCTACTTATTATATGGCTCGCAACTGGAGTATCGGTGCTAAATGGCAGTGCATAGGTGCTTCTCCCTATACGCCTTACGATTTAGAGAAATCATCGCTTGTGCTTGCGTGGAACACCAACCAACAGCCCTATTTTGATTACAGTGCCTTTAATACAAGTCGTAGAGATATCTACAATCAACTAGACCTTAGACTGGATAAGAGTTACTATTGGAAAAAGTATATGGTTGGTTTCTATCTCGATATTCAAAATCTATTTAAGAATAAATATAGTCAACCACAAGTGCCTATTAGTACTGGAGTGGTTGCTAACCCACAAGCACCCATCGCTGCACAGATGTATGAGATGAAATACCTAGAAGAGGATGCGGGCTCAATGATTCCAACCATTGGCGTAACCGTTGAATTTTAAGGGGTATCTCTTAGTATCTCTTAGAAGAAATAAAAACCTGCCTCAAAGAAGAATCCTTTTTCGTAGTTGTTGTTGTGCTTATACGTTTGTGTAGTGGAATAACCTCCAGTTACAAAAACAGTGGTCTTTGGAGTTAGTTGAAACTCTGCCGATAATCGCCCTTGCAAGGCGTATAATTGAGCAGGAATGCTGGTGGTATGATTATGGAAAGTCTCTATATGCGAAAAACCTAAATCGCTACTCAGTTGTAAACGAGGGAGTAGTGTTGTATGTAGACCTGCTCTATAAGTGAAGGCTAAAGAGGGCTTACTGCTTGGAGAGAAATATTGATAGCCTGCACTCATTAGTGTATAAGAGTGTCTATTTAGAAAACGTGCTCCTATCTGAAAGGTTGTGAAGCTACCGCTAGCTAACAGGAGCTGAATTTTTGTTTTTGGCTTTAAATTAATCAGTCCAAATTGTACAGCACAACTATCCTCTGAATGATTAAAAAGTCCCACTTGTAGGCCACTAGATTTCATAGAGGCATTGTACAGTCCTACTTGTAGGCCGCTAGACTCTAAAGCGAAGTTGCATGCAGCTATCTGCACCCCTTTATTGTTTTTGGCAGCATTGCCTAATGCCGCAAGTTGTACGCCCTTAAGTTTATCTCCTGTGAGGTTAGCTAGTGGCGATAATTGAATGCCTAGCATATCCTTAGCGGTCATGTTCAATAACCCGGCAAGGGAGAGACCCATAGTGCTTCCCTTAGTTACATTGGCTAGTCCAGCTATAGAGATGCCTCTCGATTTGTCTTGTGTTAGATTTAAAAGTCCGGCTACCTGTATGCCGCAGGCATTCCCTTGGTAGATATTGGCTAATCCTCCTAAAGAAATGCCAGCCATATGGCAGCTTGATAGGTTCAATAGGCTAATAGATAGGCCATTATGTGCACTCCTATTAATGTTACAGAGTCCGGCTATCTGTATACCACTAGCTGTTTCTCCATTAATATTGGCTAATCCACTTATTTGTATACCATTGAATTTCGATTGGGTGATGGTGGAGACTAGATTAAGCCCTAGGCCATTTAGTTGATCGGTTCTACTAATCAGGCCTACTGTTAGGTAGGTGTTCTTCTTTTGTGTCTTTGCCGATGTCTTGCGAAAAGAGAGTGCAAGGTTAGGCGACTTTTTAGAAGAGGAGGTGGAATTAAAAAACAGATTTTGTGCTACTCCTTCAGTAAATGAAAGTAGTAACAATGGTAGTAGGAGTAAATATCTTTTTTTTTGCATAACCTATGTTTTGTACAAAGTTAAATGATTTTCTTTCATTTTATGTTAAACAATCCCTAATTAATAATATAATAGGAGTGTTTTCTGTACATTTGCATCTCTATAAATTTAAAAAAGATGAAAAGAAAACGTAATAATTGGAAACTAACGAGTGGTGCTCCTGTTACCGAGTTAGACAAGAAAGTGATGTTTTATCAAAATAAGGGATGCTTAGTCCCTACTAAAAGCCTGATTAAAACACCGGAACAGATAGAAGGTATCCGCATTAGTGGCGTAATTAACACGGGCATTCTCGATTTAGTTGCAGAGAAGATTCATGCGGGTATGTCAACAGAAGAGATTGATAAACTAGTCTATAACTATACCATTGAGCATGGTGCTGTCCCAGCTCCATTAAACTACGAGGGTTTTCCAAAGAGTGTCTGTACCTCTATTAACGAGGTTGTTTGTCACGGAATTCCAAGCGAAATGGAGATTTTGGAAGAGGGGGATATTATAAATGTGGATGTATCTACTATCTATAATGGTTATTACTCCGATGCTTCTCGTATGTTTATGATAGGCGAAGTAGTGCCCAAAGATAAGCGTTTAGTAGAGGTGGCTAAGGAGTGTTTAGCTGTTGGTGCTGCTGCTGCAAAACCTTTTGGCTTTGTTGGTGATATTGGCCATGCCATACAGCAACATGCACAGAAAAATGGGTTCTCTGTTGTGCGCGACCTATGTGGACATGGTGTTGGATTGGAGTTTCATGAAGAACCAGAGGTGTTACATTATGGTAAGAAACATACCGGTATGCTTTTAGTACCAGGAATGGTGTTTACCATTGAACCTATGATAAATGAGGGTGGATTCCAAGTCTTTGTGGATGATGAAGATGGTTGGACCGTTGTTACAGAAGATGAATTACCTTCTGCTCAATGGGAACATACCTTTGTTATGACAGAAACAGGATTAGAAATATTGACGCATTAAAATGGTAGTATGGATACTTATATACTAGGAATAGAATCTTCTTGTGATGATACCTCTGCTGCGATTATAAAGAATGGTGTACTCCTTTCCAATGTAGTGGCTAGTCAGTCGGTGCATGAGTCGTATGGTGGCGTAGTTCCAGAACTGGCTTCTAGAGCACATCAACAAAATATTGTACCCGTAGTAAACGAAGCCATAAAGCGTGCAAATATCACGAAAGAACAGTTGAGCGCTGTGGCCTTTACGCGTGGACCAGGCCTGATGGGGTCGTTATTAGTTGGCGTTTCCTTTGCTAAAGGATTTGCTCGTGCTTTAAACATTCCTATGATTGATGTTAATCATCTGAATGCACACGTTTTGGCACATTTTATTAAGGACGAGGATGTGGATAAACAACAACCTCCCTTTCCATTTCTCTGCCTACTTGTCTCTGGTGGTAATTCTCAGATTATTCTTATGGAGAGCTACAAAGAGATGAAGATTGTTGGACAAACCATAGATGATGCAGCTGGAGAGGCTATCGATAAATGCTCCAAGGTGATGGGGCTGGGCTATCCTGGAGGACCTATTATTGATCGTTTGGCGCGACAAGGAAATCCTAAGGCTTTTACTTTTAATAAGCCACATATAGCGGGATACAACTATAGCTTTAGTGGATTAAAGACCTCTTTTCTCTACTCGCTTCGTAAGTGGGTGGCCGAGGATGCCGACTTTATCGAGAAGAACAAAACAGATATTGCTGCTTCGTTAGAAGCTACAGTAGTAGAAATTTTGATGGATAAGCTACGTAAGGTGGCAAAAGCGTATAAGATTAATCATATTGCTTTGGCTGGTGGCGTTTCTGCTAATAATGGCTTACGTAACGCTTTTTATGAACATGCAAAAAAATATAAGTGGACCGTTTATGTCCCAAAATTTAGTTATACCACTGATAATGCAGCAATGGTTGCTATAACGGGATATTTTAAATATCTCGATAAAGATTTTTGCACTATCGATTTACCTGCATATTCGCGCGTAACTAATTAAAAAGGATTTAAAATGTTTGTAGAGATTATCACAATTGGGGATGAGTTATTAATTGGACAAGTAGTCGACACCAATTCTGCTTGGATGGGTAAAGCATTAAACGATGCTGGTTTTGAAGTTATTAAACGCACTTCGGTACGCGATCGTGAAGATGAAATAACAGATGCTATTCATCAAGCTATGCACGGACCTGCAAGTATAATTCTGATGACAGGTGGATTAGGACCTACCAAAGACGATATAACAAAGAAAACATTATGTAACTATTTTGGTGCAAAATTGGTCAAGGACAAGTCGGTTTTGGAACATGTTACAGCACTGTTAAAACAAAATAATATATCTATGATCTCCTCTAATGTTGATCAAGCTTTAGTGCCAGATAATTGTACGGTTATTCCTAACAAAATTGGAACGGCTCCTATCACTTGGTTTGAACAAGAGGAAAAGGTGTTGGTATCTATGCCAGGTGTACCACAAGAAATGAAAGCCGTTATGAGCGATGAGGTCATTCCTCGCTTAAAAGATCGCTTTGAGGCCGATGTTATTCTTCATAAAACATTCCTTGTAATCAATAATCCAGAATCCGTTTTGGCCGAACGATTAAGTGAATGGGAGGATGAATTACCACATCAGCTCTCTCTTGCTTATTTGCCCCAACAAGGGTTGATACGACTTAGGCTTACCGCTCGCGGAAAAGATCACCCTTTTTTGGAGATGGTGATGTTGAAAGAGGTGGAAAAATTGCTTGAACTGCTAAAAGAAGATATTCTACCCGAAGAGGATGCCTCTATGAATGAGCTGATAGGAAAAATATTAGTGCAAAAGGGGAAAACCTTAGTAACGGCCGAAAGTTGTACAGGTGGTGCTGTTGCTGCTTCTATTGTTGCAGTGCCGGGTTGCTCTTCCTATTATAAAGGAGGAGTGGTGGTGTACTCCAATGCGATGAAACAGCAGCTGTTAGGAGTAAAAGATGAGACACTATTACGCTATGGTGCAGTTAGTAAAGAAACGGTTATCGAGATGGCTAAAGGTGCGTTAGAGAGAATGGATAGTGATTATGCTATTGCAACAACGGGTATCGCTGGACCTGGTGGTGGAACTGCAGAAAAGCCTGTTGGAATGGTGTGGATGGCTGTTGCAACGAAAGATAAGGTGGTTACTCTTTTGCAAAATCTTAATAGAGGAAGGGAGCAAAATATCTTAAGATCTCGCAATAGTCTGCTTATTTTGCTTTATAAAACACTGAGAGAGGAATAAAAGATAGGATTTGATGCATTTATTTAAAGAAAAGCTTGTGTATTTGCAATAAAATTTATTACTTTGCACTCTGTTTGGAAACAGGTACAGAATAAAATATTAAAAACAAATAGAGATGTCAAAAATTTGTCAAATTACCGGAAAAAAGGCCATGATTGGCAATAATGTTTCGCATTCCAAAAGAAGAACGAAAAGAACTTTTGATGTGAACTTATTTAAGAAAAAATTCTACTATGTAGAACAAGACTGTTGGATTAGTTTAACTACTTCTGCTTCTGGTCTTCGCAACATCAACAAGATGGGACTAGATGCTGCACTAAAAGATGCAGTGAGCAAAGGATATTGTGATTGGAAGAGCATTAAAATATTAGCCTAATAAAGTAAGGAGAAATAGCTGTATGGCAAAGAAAGCAAAAGGAAATAGAGTTCAGGTCATTCTTGAGTGCACAGAGCATAAAGAGAGTGGAATGCCTGGTACTTCTCGTTATATCACGACGAAGAACAGAAAGAATACAACAGAAAGAATTGAGTTGAAAAAATACAACCCAATCTTGAAGAAGGTAACAGTACATAAAGAAATTAAATAAGATCAACCATGGCAAAGAAAACAGTTGCAACCCTGCAAACCGCAAACAAAGAAGGACGTTCTTATACTAAGGTAATCAAAATGCTTAAGTCTGAAAAAACAGGTGCTTATGTATTTGATGAAAGAATGTTACCTAATGAAAAAGTAGCAGACTTTTTCAAGAAATAGATATTGATAATATCAATGTTATTGAGAAACTTCTCTTCATAATTTATTATGGAGAGAAGTTTTTTTTATGTATGAATTAAACATTGGTATTTTTGTTCTATATTTGTAGCACAAAATAATATACACGATAAAGATGGGATTGTTTAGCTTTTTTACAAAAGAAAAGAAAGAGACACTAGATAAAGGTTTGGCTAAAACTAAAGAAAGTGTTTTTAGTAAGATTGCACGTGCTGTTGCTGGCAAGTCAACGGTGGATAGTGATGTACTGGACAACTTAGAAGAGATTCTAATCACTTCTGATGTTGGGGTTAGTACCACACTTAAAATCATTGAACGTATTGAAAATCATGTATCGAATGATAAATATGTTACCACCAAAGAGCTAAACGATATTCTTCGTTCTGAGATTGCTTCGTTGCTTACGGAGAATAATGGGGACGAAGATTTTGAATTTAATCATCCTATTGCTAAAAAGCCCTATGTAATCATGGTGGTGGGTGTTAATGGAGTTGGTAAAACAACAACCATAGGAAAGTTAGCTTACCAATATAAAAAAGCGGGTAAATCGGTTTATCTTGGTGCTGCTGATACATTCCGTGCTGCTGCCGTAGAGCAACTTGTTGCTTGGGGTGAGCGCGTAGGGGTGCCAGTAATAAAACAACGTATGGGAGCAGATCCTGCTTCTGTTGCTTTTGATACGGTTAGCTCTGCTGTTTCTAATAATGCTGATGTGGTTATTATTGATACAGCTGGTCGTTTACATAATAAAGTCAATTTAATGAATGAATTGACTAAAATCAAGAAGGTAATGCAAAAGGTGGTACCCGGTGCTCCCGATGAGGTGCTTCTTGTTTTAGACGGCTCTACCGGACAGAACGCATTTGAACAAGCAAAGCAATTTACGCTAGCTACAGATGTTACCTCTTTAGCCGTTACAAAGTTAGATGGTACAGCAAAAGGTGGTGTCGTAATTGGCATCTCCGATCAATTCAAGATACCTGTTAAGTTTATAGGCCTAGGCGAAGGAATGGAAGATTTACAAGTATTTAGAAAAGAAGAATTTGTACGTTCACTATTTGGTGAATAAAGAAAACAGTTAGATAAATGTCAAAAAAAACAATTGATATCATTACATTAGGGTGTTCTAAAAATTTAGTAGATTCAGAACATCTAATGCGACAATTTGAGTCAAAAGGCTATACCGTATTTCACGACCGTGAGAAAGCTACGGGCGAAATCATTATTATAAACACTTGTGGATTTATTGGAGATGCAAAAGAGGAATCGATTAACACGATTCTTCAATTTGTAGATGCTAAGAATGCAGGACTTATTGAGTCGTTGTATGTAATGGGTTGTTTGAGTGAGCGCTATTTGAAGGACCTTCAATTAGAAATACCTGAGGTAGATAAATTCTATGGTAAGTTCGATTGGACGGGATTGCTTAGTGAACTAGGTGATGCTTACGATGAAAAAATATCCTTAGAGCGGTGTTTAACTACACCTCCTCATTACGCATATATAAAAATAGCAGAGGGCTGCGATCGTAAGTGTGCTTATTGTGCGATCCCTATTATCACCGGGAAACATCAATCGCGTCCTATGGAGGAAATTGTGGAGGAGATAGAACATCTCGTAAAAAAGGGGGTGAAAGAGTTTCAGATTATAGCACAAGAACTTACCTATTATGGAGTGGACCTCTATCAAAAACAGATGTTGCCTACCTTAGTAGAAAAGATGGCTGCTATTCCTGGAGTGGAATGGATCCGTTTACATTATGCTTATCCAGCTCATTTCCCAACAGACCTTTTCCGTGTGATACGCGAAAATAAAAATGTTTGTAACTATTTGGATATCGCATTGCAGCATATTAGTGATAATATATTGACACGTATGGATAGACATGTCTCTAAACAAGAAACGCTAGATCTTATTCAGCAGCTTAGAGACGAGGTGCCAAATCTTCATTTACGTACTACACTAATGGTAGGTTTCCCTGGTGAAACAGTAGCCGACTTTGAGGAGTTAAAGGCATTTGTTCGTTCGGTTAAATTTGAACGTATGGGGGCTTTTGCCTATTCAGAAGAGGGTGGAACTCCTGCGGCTAAGAAATTTACAGACGATGTACCTCCTGCCACTAAACAAGAGCGTTTAGATGAGTTGATGGAGATTCAACGCGAAGTATCTGCACAGGTAAACGAACAGAAAATTGGACAGACCTTTAAGGTTATTATCGATCGCTTAGAGGGTGAATATTATGTGGGTAGAACAGAGTTTGATTCGCCCGAAGTAGACCCCGAAGTTCTTTTGAAAAAGGAGGATTTGGTTGCTCCCCTAGAAATAGGTGCTTTTTATTCCGTAACCATAAAAGATACTGACGATTATGATTTATATGGAACAATCGATTAACGCGATTTTTCCAGGAGATATATTGAAGGAGCTTTAAATGAATAGAAAACATTTAAGGCTCCTTTTCTTATGTTTGTACTGGGGTAAAGAATACATCACATAAAGCCGTTTTATTTTAATAAAACTGCCTTATTGCTAAATATTTTCAATCTTTTTTAATGATTTTTTAATGCAATCCTAAAGAATATACGTTAACTTTGGATTCTGAAGTAGAACACATCTATGCGTGTCTTTTCACAGTAAGTATAAATAAGTAATCATATTAAAATTAGTTGTATGGCAGAATCAATTGATATTCGTGCTTTGAATGAACGAATAGAAGAAAAAAGTACTTTTGTAACCAATATAATGACAGGTATGGACCAAGTTATAGTTGGGCAGAAACACTTAGTCGAATCTCTTTTAATTGGCTTATTGTCCGATGGACACGTATTGCTAGAGGGTGTTCCTGGTTTGGCTAAAACATTAGCTATAAAAACATTGGCCTCTTTGATTGATGCTAAATATAGTAGAATACAATTCACCCCAGACCTGTTACCTGCCGATGTTGTGGGTACCATGATTTATAGTCAGAAAGAGGAAACCTTTAAAGTAAAGAAGGGACCTATTTTTGCTAATTTTATCTTGGCCGATGAGATAAACCGTGCCCCTGCTAAAGTGCAAAGTGCGCTGTTAGAGGCAATGCAAGAGCGACAGATAACCTTAGGAGATACAACCTTTACGCTCGACAAGCCTTTCTTAGTACTTGCCACACAAAATCCAATAGAGCAAGAGGGTACTTATCCATTACCTGAGGCACAAGTTGACCGTTTTATGTTGAAAGTGGTTATTGACTATCCTAAATTAGAGGAAGAACGTCTAATCATGCGTCAGAATATTTCAAAAGTGCATCAAACCATTTCTGCTTTGTTATCTGCAGATGAGATTCTAGAAGCACGTAAAATTGTACAACAAGTCTATTTAGATGAGAAAATTGAGCAATATATTTTAGATATTGTTTTTGCTACTCGTTATCCAGAACGCTATAACCTAAAAGAATTAAAAGAGATGATCTCTTTTGGTGGCTCTCCTCGTGCTTCTATCAATCTAGCATTGGCAGCCCGTACCTATGCCTTTATCAAACATAGAGGTTATGTTGTACCAGAAGATGTACGTGCTGTTGCACATGATGTGCTCCGTCATCGTATTGGACTCTCTTATGAGGCCGAAGCAAGCGACTTAACTGCTGACGAGGTGGTTAGCAAAATTTTGAATAAAGTGGAAGTGCCTTAATCGTTAGTGGTAGAACAATGGAAACAAATGAATTACTAAAGCGAATTCGTCGAATAGAAATAAAATCAAAAGGGTTATCCAACAATATTTTTGCTGGTATGTATCACACTGCTTTTAAAGGTAGGGGTATGGCCTTTTCTGAGGTTCGCGAATACCAATTTGGTGATGATATTAGGGATATTGATTGGAATGTTACTGCTCGTTTTAGCAAACCCTATATCAAGGTGTTTGAAGAGGAGCGGGAGCTGACCGTGATGCTACTGATTGATGTATCTGCTAGTCTTGAATTTGGAACAAGTAAGCAGATGAAGAAGGATTTACTCACCGAGTTATCTGCCACATTGGCTTTTTCTGCTATTCAGAATAATGATAAGATAGGTGTCATCTTTTTCTCCGATCGTATTGAGAAGTTTATTCCTGCGCAAAAGGGGAGAAAACATATCCTATATATCATCAAAGAATTGCTTTCTTTAAAACCTGTAGGCAGACGTACCAATATAAAGGTGGCTGTTGAGTATCTTACACATGTTATCAAAAAACGATGTACTGCTTTTATTGTATCCGACTTTATTGACCAGGCCGATTTTAAACAGCCTCTTGCAATAGCCAATCGGAAACACGATTTAGTAGCCATTCAGGTCTATGATAAACGTGTAGAAGAGTTGCCCTCTGTTGGTCTGATGCTAGTGAAAGATGCAGAGACCGGTCATGAACAACTCATTGACACCTCTTCAGCAGCAATTCAATCCTCTCATCGCAACTGGTGGATGCAACAGCAAGAAAAGCTATATACCATTTTTGCGAAGACCAATGTTGATTATGTCTCTGTGCGAACAGATAAAGACTATGTAAAAGCTCTTCTGAGCTTATTTGCTAAACGAAACTAGAGAAAAATGAACTATTCAACTTTATATAAATCAATGGTTGCATCATTCGTCTTGTTGTGCTGCTTAACCACCTCCAACTTACGTGCACAGCAAGTTGTTTTTGAGGCAACCATCGATTCTACTCAACTACTCATTGGCGAGCAAGCCATCATTCAGCTAAAGGTTAGCACAGATGCTACAGATAGGGTAGTGTTCCCCACCTACAAAGATACTATAGTGAAGGGAATATCCGTTCTGCAACAACTGCTACCTGACACGCAATATGTGAATAATGAGAAACGGATGATTCTGTCGAAACGCTATCAGATAACCTCTTTCGACTCCGCTCTTTACTATATACCTCCTTTTCAAGTGCAAGTAGATAGTGCAACCTATTATTCCAAATCGTTGGCACTTAAAGTTTTGTCTGTACCAGTAGACACGCTCAAACCTGAGCAGTTCTTTGGAGAGAAAGCTATTCTGCGTCCTGCTTTTGTATGGGGAGATATAGAGCTGTCCGTACTCCTTTCCTTAGTTATTATTGGCTTTGTTTTTCTTGTGATTTATCTCACTCGGAAATATATAGAAGATAAGCCTATCATAAGACGTGTTAAGATTGTTCCCAAACTCCCTGCACATCAAGTAGCGATTCATGAAATCGAGACCATTAAAGCCGAGAAGAAATGGCAAAACAGCAGAGAGAAGGAGTATTATACCGAGCTGACCGATGTTATTCGTTCTTATATCAAGGAGCGATTCGAGTTTAACGCTTTAGAGATGACTACCTCTGAAATCATTGAACACTTACAAGCTACCAATAACGCGGAATATATTGGAGAGTTGAAAGAGCTCTTTGAAACCTCCGATTTGGTTAAGTTTGCGAAACATCGTCCTTTGATGAATGAGAACGACATGAACCTATTAAATGCAATCGATTTTATTGATAAAACAAAATTAGAGCCTGTTGAAGCAGATACGCAACCTAAAGAGATGACTATCGTAGAGAAACGTTCTAAGAAGAACCGTGTACTTCTTCTATTATTGATTATCGTGCTCTCTGCTTCCTCTTTAACTGCTTTGTATTTTGTTATTCGCGATCTTTATCGATTATTTATTTGAATGAAAGCACTATGAAATTTGCAAATATAGAATGTTTATTACTGCTCTTTCTAATTATCCCCTACATATGGTGGTATATCAAAAAGAGGAAGAGTGAATCGGCGCACTTACAGGTGTCTACTACAATGGCCTATAAAAATGTGCCAAAAACCTATAAGAACTATTTATACCATGCTCCCTTTTTACTACGTGTGGCTACACTCGTTTTAGTAGTGTTTATTTTAGCGCGTCCACAGCGTGTGGATAAATGGCAAGATGAAGAGATGAATGGTATTGATATCATGTTGGCGGTAGATGTATCTACTAGTATGTTGGCAGAAGATTTACAACCCAACCGAATAGAAGCAGCCAAAATGGTGGCCACGGAATTTATTAATTCCCGTCCCCACGATAATATTGGACTAACGGTCTTTGCCGGTGAGAGCTTTACCCAATGTCCATTAACGATAGACCATGGTGTATTGTTAAACCTTTTTCAGAGTGTAGATGCCAATATGGCTCTCAATGGATTGATTAATGATGGTACTGCCATTGGTATGGGACTCTCCAATGCTATCAGTCGTTTAAAGGATAGCAAGGCCAAGTCGAAGGTGATCATTTTACTTACGGATGGAACAAATAACTCCGGAGACATTTCGCCATTAACGGCAGCAGAGATAGCAAAAACCTTTTCCATACGTATCTACACCATTGGTGTAGGAAAAACGGGAATGGCACGCTATCCCATTCAAACCAATACGGGGGTTCAATATATCAAAGTACCTGTAGAGATTGATGAAAAAACACTGCAGGATATAGCAGAAAGTAGTGATGGTCTCTATTTTAGGGCCAACAGCACCTCTAAGCTAAAAAGTATATATCAAGAGATTGATAAGTTAGAGAAGACCAAATTAGATGTTAAGAAGTTCAGTAAGCGAGAAGACGTGTATGCACCTTTAGCTATGTGGGTCTTTTTACTACTACTCACCGATCTTCTTTTACGAAATACTGTCTTGAAAAAAATTCCTTAAAAAGTATTATTATGTTCAGATTTGCAGATCCAAATTATTTATATCTCCTGCTTTTTATCCCGCTTTTACTAGCACTCTATATCTATAGTAACAAGCAACGTAAAGAGCGTATAAAACGTTATGGAGACCTTGATTTACTCCAAGAGTTGATGCCTAATGTGTCTCCACATCGTATGCATCTAAAATTTTGGTTAGTACTATCTGCTCTCTTTTTGATGGTTCTCATTCTTGCACGTCCACAGTTTGGTACTAGCACGCAGAAGGTCAAGACAAAAGGTATTGAGATTGTGATGGCTCTAGATGTGTCTAACTCTATGATGGCTACCGATATTGTTCCCTCTCGTCTGGAGAAAGCAAAAAACACGATTGCTAAACTGGTAGATGGATTTGAAAACGATAAGGTAGGTCTGGTTGTTTTTGCAGGAGATGCTTTTACACAACTACCTATCACCAGCGATTTTATCTCTGCTAAGATGTTTTTAGAGAATATCAGTACCAGCTTAATACGTAAGCAAGGAACAGCTTTAGGCAAAGCGCTTCAAGTTGCAATGCGCAGCTTTACCGGTCGCGAAAAGGTACAACGCGCTATTGTGTTGATAACGGATGGCGAGAATCATGAGAGTGGTGCATTAGCTGCTGCCAAAGAAGCTGCTGAACGCGGTATAAGAGTATATGTGATAGGTGTTGGTTCCTCAAAAGGTTCACCTATTCCTATCACCGAAGGTGGCACCGATTATATGAAAGATAAAGATGGCAATGTGGTGATTACACAACTCAACGAAGGGATGTGTCAAGAGCTAGCCAAAGAGGGAAAAGGTAGTTATATCCGCCTTGATAACACCAATAGAGCGCAACAATTTTTGGAAAAAGAGTTGAGCAAGTTAAGCAAGAGCGACAATGAAACAGTTGTTTATGCTAGCTATAACGAACAGTTTATTTTTATTACTTGGATGGTTTTGTTACTTCTTATTATAGATACACTTCTATTAGAACGTAGTAATCCATTGTTTAAGAACTTAAAAATATTTCAATAGAATATGAAGATCCTTACACACAAAAACCGTTTTATCTGTTTACTTGTTTTCTTGCCTACACTTTGTATGGCACAAAAGGAGGTAAGACGATTTAATCGGATGGGCAACACAAACTATAAAGATAGTTCTTTTGTTGCCGCAGAAACAAATTATAGAAGAGCACTTAACTTGAATGGCTCCTCCACGGTTGCCGCATATAACTTAGGAAAGGTGTTAAATGCGCAAGGCAAAAAAGAGGATGCACTTAAGCAATACGACGATGCCATTCGTATCATGGACGATAATAAAGAAGCCAAGGCATATGCCTATCACAATAAGGGTGTATTGCTCTATAAAGATAAGAAATATGGACCCGCTGTAGAGGCTTATAAACAATCTTTGATTAATAATCCCACGGATAATGAAACGCGTTATAATCTTGCTCTAGCGCAGAAAATGCTGCGTTTACAGCAACAACAGCAGAAAAAGCAGGAGCAGAAAAAGGATAAAAAAGAGGATAAGAAGAAGGATAAAAAGGAGCAAAAGAAAAAGAACGATCAAAAACAGCAACAAAAAAATGCTGCAAACAAAAAAAATAAGATGTCCAAAGAAAATGCGCAACAGCTACTCAACGCTGCAATGCAAGATGAAAAGAAGACACAAGAGAAAATGAAAAAGATGCAACCGTATAAAGGAGGTAAACTCGAAAAAAATTGGTAAACAACGTTGATATGAAAAAAGCTAGCTTATTATTGATATTACTTCTTCAGCTATTTAGCGCGAAGGTTTATGCAGACACTACGCCAACAATAGTAGCTTCTGCTGTTCCTGATGCAGTTGTTAAAGGAGATCAGCTGCGGTTAATGTATACCATTAATACACAAAACATTAAGACCTTTAGGCCTCCCGTTATTCAATATTTTGATGTGCTAATGGGGCCTAGTCGCTCCCAACAATCACAGACCTCTTATGTGAATGGCAAACGAACCTTTAGTAGTTCCATCACTTATACCTATATATTAATGGCAACCAAAGAGGGCGATTTTACGATTCCTCCTGCCACGATTATAGCAAATGGTACCTCCATCACTTCTAATCCTGTAAGGATTAAAGTGTTGCCACCAGATGCAGATACACAAGATTCTTCCTCTAGTTCTTCAACGAATGGAAAGAAAAACAGTTCTATTTCTGGTAAGAGCCTATTTGTTGTTGCAGCATTGAGTAAAACCAATGTATATGCGCAAGAGGCTATTGAATTGACCTATAAGGTCTACACAACGCTCGACCTACGCGGCTGTGCCCTATTAAAGGCGCCCGATTTTAATGGCTTTAGAACAGAGGAAATTAAATTGCCACGTACCAAATCGTTCACCATGGAACGCTATAATGGTATCAATTATAAAAGCGTGCTGATGTATAAATATCTACTATTTCCACAGCGCTCTGGTAAATTACAACTTCCTACCGCAGAGTTTGAGGCAACTATTGCACAGCGGGTAGAATCGAGTGACCCTTTTGATGCTTTCTTTAATGGTATGGGCAGTTATGCCGAGGTGAAGAAGCGAATTCGTACCACACCAAAATCGATACAGGTAAAAGCACTTCCTACTAATCAACCAGCCTCT
>Ga0172378_10003164_pt1 | contig 15487 bp, 15 predicted proteins | sample GrowelOW332metaG_FD_119755 | JGI IMG/M metagenome (GOLD analysis project Ga0172378, IMG submission 119755) | Groundwater microbial communities from an aquifer near a municipal landfill in Southern Ontario, Canada - Pumphouse #3_1 metaG | ecosystem: Environmental > Aquatic > Deep subsurface >... | reverse complement strand
GTTATTATATAACTGCAGCTTACGGTTTGTTAGATTCCGATCCCAGCAATGTTATTAATATGTTAATAGAAGGTTTGGATATAGAGGAGAACATCCAAACTTCTACACAAACTGCTTTGCAATTAAGTCCGAATCCCTTTTATACTAGTGCTGATATTCAGTATAAGGTGATTAGAGCAGGTAAAGTTAAGGTTGATGTCTATAATATTAAAGGACAGCACATTAAGAGTATACTGGAGGAAACCAAGTCCTCTGGTAGTTATCAATTAATTTGGGATGGAAAAGATAAAGCCGGTAACAAAGTTGCCCCTGGCATCTATTTTATGCGCCTGGAGGCAGATGGTAAAGCTCTGACAAAGAAAATGCTAAAGCTAAAATAAGAGAAAGTTGTTCTTCTTACCGGAAGGTTGGTGTCCTTTTCTACCTCATAAAATGATAGTAAATTAAATTGTAGTCGGAGCTCGCTGAAGCTCCGTTTTTATTTCTCGTAAAGAAATGGGGCTTACGGCCACTCTATTTTTTCTGGGGCTTTATGCCAAAGATCTGACTTTTAATCCATTGCCAGTTATAGACAATATGAAAAATAGCCAAAATGACGAAGATAAAGCCGCATATTTCATGCAGTTCTTTGAAGCCATAGGCATCATAATTAAAAAAACCTGAAATTTTGTAGGTAAGCATTGCTACAAAAGCAGTAAAGATCGCGATAAACATAATCGGATTCAATATTTTTAGCTTTTTATTATTCATTTCATACTCCTTTTTTTGATATAATAATCGAAATTCCCTTTTAGACAAATTAACCTTACATTGTAGAATTAGAACATAACGAGAGGATGGAACAACATACGCATTTGCTGTTATTCATACATAGACAAGCCAGCCATTCTTCTTTTGAAGCCGTTATCACTACTCTATTACTTTTAGTTTATTCCAATTTGGCAATAGAAATTGGAGGTAAACCTACACAGCAATTGGGTTCCCAATTTGGATTAAGCAAATCGGAATTTGCCAAATCACTTTTCTTTGACTGTATTATTGGGGTCTTATAACAGCTGAAATTGAGCTGCAGCTGCTATAGCTGCTGTTTCTGCTCTAGTTATAAGAGGGCAAATTGATATTTGGAGAATGTCTTTTTTTATAAAAAAAGCAAATTCCTTTTCACTGTAACCGCCTTCTGGACCGATAATGAAACAGGGTTTAATATTACTGGATAAATTGGATATTCTTTTTGGGGGTTTTTGTTCCGAGCATAAAACAGGATCCCATCTCTCAGAGAGAACCTTATCTATTGTTTCCGTTAGTGGTAAGGGTTCGTTAATCATTGGTAACCAAGGATTGTCACACTGTTTTATAGCTGATACAGCAATTTGTCGAAATCGGTTAACCGTATTTTTTGATGGAATCCGCACACTAAAATCAGTAATCATTGGATAGAAAGTACTAACACCCAATTCAGTACATTTTTCTATCAGGAGTTCATCGTGTTTATTTTTAAGAAGAGCAAATGCAATGGCAAAGTTCTTTTCGGGATAAGGATATTCGACTAACTCGAGTAATTCTATTACTACCGACCTTTTGCTAAGCTCAGATATTTTCCCTTCTGCAATAACTCCAGTGCCACTATTCAGCTTGATTATCTCTCCAATTTTTACCCTTCTAACATTAACCAAATGGTGATATTCCTCACCTGCAATGGTAATAGATCGTTTATCAGGGCTTAATTCCGGAACATAAATAGACGGCATAATATTTATATGAAGTAACTCCTCAATTTCGAAACAAAACTCTTCCCTGGTTTTAGGTCTCTTTTTTTGTCAAATTCGCGTAAGCGTGTATATAATTCAACTTCGTCCCGAGAGAGTTTAGTTGGAGTTACTACAACTATTTTTACTATTTGATCGCCGCGCGAAGAAGAATTTGGGCTCTGAATTCCCTGTCCTTTTAAACGAAATAATCTCCCACTTTGGGTTCCGGCAGGGACTTTCATTTTTACTGAACCAGTTAAAGTAGGTACAATTATTTCATCTCCCAACACTGCTTGAGATACGCTAATAGGGTATTCTAATACAATATTATATCCATCCCGTTCAAAGAGTTCATCCTGCTTTTCATGAATTAAAACCAGAATATCTCCTCTATTCCCACCTCGCGCTCCAACATTACCCAGTCCCCTTAAACGAACATATTGCCCTTCAGCCACTCCAGGGGGAATTTTAACTTTTATTTCGCGGACATTACCTACTCGTCCTTCTCCGTAGCATTTACTACATTTATTTTTTATAACTTTCCCTTCGCCCTGGCAATTTGGGCATTCGGAAATAGTTTGCATGCGACCAAAAAGTGACTGTCTTATTTGGCGAATCTGCCCTGTTCCCTTACAAGTAGGGCAGGTTTCGGTTTTTCCTTCTGCACTTCCTGTTCCACCACATTTGTCACAAGGCTCTTTAATGCCAATTTTTATGGTCTTTTCAACACCCTTAGCTATTTCCTGAAGTGATAATGAAAGCTCAATTTGAAGGTCTTCTCCTCTATTGTAACCACTTGAACTGCGGTGATTTCTGCTTCCAAAACCTCCTCCAAAAAGAGTATCAAAGATACTGCTAAAACCATCGCCGAAGATATCATTAAGATCACTGCGATGCATAAATTCTTCCCAGGAGAAACCTGCTCCTCCAAATTTATTTTCCAGTCCAGAATGACCGTATTGATCGTATATTTGTCTTTTTTCTTTATCCGACAACACCTCATAAGCTTCACTTGCTTCTTTGAACTTCTCTTCAGCTTCTTTATTATCTGGGTTTTTGTCTGGATGGTATTGCATTGCCAGCTTTCGATATGCCTTTTTTATAGTAGCTTCGTCGGCATTTCTATCAACGCCCAATACCTCATAATAATCTCTTTTTTCCATTAATTAACCTCTCACAGATTTCATTGATTTCATAGCTGAAACTTAATGCTTCTCAGATGATTCCATATTAAGTTTCTCACTCAATTACAAAACTATCCTTCTTTTTTTCGCTATTAATTACCTCAACTTTTATTTATCATTCGGATCAGACGGATTAACACGGAATTCTATTTGTTAGTTTTATTCCGTGTCAATCCGTTAGAATTCGTCTGATCCTGTTTATGAATTATTTATCGTCAACAACCTCAAAATCAGCATCTATAGGACCCTCTTGTTTGGGAGATTCTTCTTCCTGAGGTCCTTGTTGAGTATAATCCTCTGGATTATAACCACTTTCATTAGGGTTATATCCTTCGCCGCTGGCAGTTTGTTGTTGTTGCATATGAGCATAGATAACCTCACCTAAATGTTGTGCTTTTTTGGCAAGGTTTTCTTTCACTTCATTTAATTCAGCAGCGTCAGATGCTCTTTCCATTCTTTCTTTAGCATTTTTAATTTCTTCTTCCAGTTCAGTTTTTTCGCTGCTTGACAATTTATCTCCATATTCGCTCAAACTCTTTTCCGTACTGAAGATCAAGGAATCCAGCTCATTTTTCGCCGCTACAAATTCCTGGCGTTTTTTATCTTCTTCCGAATGAAGTTCGGCATCTTTAATCATTCTGTCGATATCTTCTTTACTGATACTTCCGGCACGATCAATTCTGATGGACTGCTCTTTACCTGTTCCCTTATCTTTTGCAGAAACATGCAAAATGCCATTGGCATCGATATCGAAGGTAACTTCAATTTGGGGAATTCCTCTTGGAGCAGCTGGAATTCCAACCAGGTCAAAACGCCCTAAGGATTTATTATCGGCAGCCATTGGACGCTCACCCTGTAGAACATGAATAGTCACTGCAGTTTGGTTATCTGCTGCTGTGGAGAAAACTTCGCTTTTTTTAGTTGGAATCGTAGTATTCCTTTCAATCAATTTTGTCATTACTCCACCCAAAGTTTCAATACCTAAAGATAGGGGAGTTACATCTAATAGTAATACATCGCTAACTTTTTCATCACCAGAGAGAATGGCTCCCTGAATCGAAGCTCCGATAGCTACAACTTCATCCGGATTCAAGCTTCGGTTAGGTGTTTTACCAAAGAATTTCTCTACCGCTTCTTGAACAGCAGGAATACGAGTACTCCCACCCACTAAAAGAACTTCCTGAATCTCTGATGGTTTCAACTTTGCATCATCCATAGCTCTTTTACATGGTCCTAAAGATCTCTCTACCAAATCAGCAGTTAGTCGATTAAACTCTGCTCTGGTCAAATCCAGATTAAGATGCTTGGGACCTGTAGCATCAGCAGTAATAAAAGGCAGATTGATATTGGTGGTCAGTGTTCCAGAAAGCTCAATTTTAGCTTTTTCGGCTGCTTCCCGTAATCTTTGCATAGCCATCGGATCGCGGGATAAATCCATCCCTTCCTGTTTTTTGAACTGTTCCAATATCCAATCAATGACCCGTTTATCAAAATCATCTCCACCTAAGTGAGTATCGCCATTGGTAGAAAGCACTTCCACAACACCCTCAGAAATATCCAGAATGCTGATATCGAAAGTTCCCCCACCCAAGTCATATACGGCTACTTTTTGTTCCTTTTTGTTCTCCATCCCATAAGCCAGAGCTGCAGCAGTCGGTTCATTAATTATTCTCTTTACATCTAACCCAGCAATGCGTCCGGCATCTTTTGTGGCTTGGCGCTGAGCATCATTAAAATAAGCAGGAACAGTGATAACAGCTTCTGTAACTTTTTGCCCCAGATATGCTTCTGCTGTTTCTTTCATTTTGGTAAGGATCATAGCAGAAATTTCTTGAGGAGTATAATCCTTATTTTCCATATCAATATGCACTGCTGCTTGATTCTTTAAGCCACGGATGACTTTAAAAGGGACCTGCTTAATTTCTTCTGTTACTTCATCGTAACCTCTTCCCATAAATCTTTTTATGGAGAAGACAGTATTCTGGGGATTGGTTATTGCCTGGCGTTTTGCTAATTGCCCTACCAGACGTTGACCATCCTTTGTAAAACCAACTACAGAAGGAGTTGTTCTGCTTCCTTCCGCATTGGTAATAACTACTGGTTTGCCGCCTTCAACAACGGCAACGCAGGAGTTTGTTGTTCCGAGATCAATTCCTATTATTTTTCCCATTTTTCCTCCTGGGATTCATTATTTATTTTTTGTTTGCTGTAGAGCTCTGAAAAGCTCCAGCACAGATTTTATTCTTCTTGAGACTCATTATTTATTTTTGAACCGTTGGAAACAGCTACTCGAACTGGACGCAACACCTTATCGTGCATTGTGTATCCATTTTGAATTATGGCTGCAACAGTATTGTTTTCTAAATCACTGGGAATATGAGCCAGAGCATCATGGAACTCTGGATTGAAGGGTTGTCCCAGTGCTTCAATTTTTCTTACTCCTTCTCTTTCAAGAGCTTTACGAAGCTGCTGTTCAATCATCAGAACTCCTTTCCCAAAAGGAGTAGATTTTTCTTCCTCACTACCCTGTAAGATAGCTCTTTCGAAATTATCTAAAACATCGCAGATCTCCAAAGCAAATTTCTGAGTTGCTAATCTGATCCAATCTGCTTTTTCAGCTATAGAACGCTTTCGGAAATTCTCAAATTCAGCCATACAGCGTAGGTATTTATCTTTCCATTCGGCTATTTCCTGTTCCAGTTCTTGAATTTTATCCGTTTTCTGTTCTTCAATAACTTCTTCTACCTGTATATCTTTGTTATTTTCCGGTTCTTTTTGCGTCTTTTTATTCATTATATTTTCTCCTGAGGCACGATCATTCCGCGCCGGGTTGTATTTGTTATTGTTTTAGCCACATCCCTAATAAGGGGAATTAGTTTACGGTATTCAGTTCTAATAGGTGACAAAACTCCTAAATAACCAGGTATTCCAAACATCTCATATTTAGAGTAAATTAAAGCAAAATCTAACCAATTGCTTTTTGTGAAATCATCTCCCAAAACTACATTGGTTTCTTTATTACTCTGATGTTTACGCATCATATTAAGTAGGAAATCCTGGTTTTGTAATAAACTCATAAACTTCAAGATATTCTCTTTAGTATCAAATTCCTTCTGCTCTAAAAAATTGATGCTGCCGTCATAATGAATAAAGAAATCACTTATTTCCATAAAAGCTTTATGCAATTCAACCAAAAACCAGCTAATTACACCATTATCAGAATTTTCCTGCATTTCCACTAGGACTCGATTGGCAATGTCATATATCTGTAATCCAACAAGTTCGTCATTCAAATAACGTACAAGTTTCTTCAATTGTGATTCAGTTAATTCATTATCACATTTCATTATAACCGTTTTATCTAAACCGGAATCTAAACTCATAACAAATATTAGCTTGTTTTCCCCAATGGAAAATACCTCCAACTTAGCCAAATAACCATTCGAAACCTCAGGTTCGGCAACAAAAGAAAGCTGGTCTGTTTCCTTAGCTAAATTCTCCATTATATAATGTAAAGCCCTGGGTGTATCTTTATAGTTACGAACCAATAGCTCCCTTAACAAATCCATCCCTTCATATCTGGTCTTTTCTATGTCCGGCTCAATCAGTTTTAAATATTCTCGATAGCCCTTAATTGTAGGAACTCTTCCTGAAGAAGTATGCGGCTGGGATATCAAGTTCATTTTCTCTAACTTCAATAAATCCAGACGTAAAGTGGCCGAGGATACTTTCTGAAGATATTTCTCGTTTAGTATTCTGGATGACACCGGTTCGCAACTGAGAATATATTCATCCACCAGCGACTTTAGTGTTTCGTTTAATCTAAGCTGATTCTTCTTCATTATCTCTGCCTCTTATATTTTCTTAGCAGTCCATAGTATGAACTGCTAATCTAAAGACAATTTAATCAAGATTGGAAAATTGTCAATCGAAAAGTGAGAGTGCTAATAAAAATATTTCCCGTTATCTCTTTTCTTCACTATCCACATTCAAATGAAGAATGAAGAAATGAATGATGAATAATAGCGGTTTGGATCTTCGGCTTGTTGCATGCTTAAGTTTCGCCTTCGCTATTGAACGTTCCGCAGCGGTGAGGGTTCGATACGTCCCCTTCACCCCAAGTCATCTGCCTGATCTGCGTTGTTTATCTGCGTAAATCTGCGTGAAATCCAAGAGAAATCAATTGATAATTCGTGATAATCTGTGTTAATCTGTGGATAGAAAAACCGTACAGGTGGACGCCGTTCCGCCTATATATTGACGGCGATTCAGCGATCGCCGCCACCAAGATCCTTTTTAAGATATATCATATCAATAAGTTGGATATCGCCTACAAATATGGGATGGTCATAATTGTCTATCATAAAATTCTTCAGACGATGCGATCTTTGGAATCCGCAGCCTTCATAAAAGGACAAGCTTGCCGGAGTCTCCCCAGTCCCCACCAGCATCGTTTTGTAGTCTTTCTTGTAATAATCGCAAATATAGCTTACCAGGGTTCTGCCGTAGCCTCTGCCCTGGTATTTTTCGTATGTCGCTATGTTCTTCAATTCACAGGTATCGCTGTCTATCGGTACTACAACGCAAATGCTCTTCAAATCATCATCATACAGGGCAAACATGTCGCCCTTTTCCAGATATCTATCAATCATATCCTCTTGCTCGTCAGCCAATAACAAGAGGTCAAGGAATTGCTTCCTGTTCCTGGTAATCATATCAATCTTTATCATGTAGCGCTTTCTCCTCATCCATTCGTTTTTTATTTTCCATCCTAACTGGGTGGTAAAGGTAAAAAGTATCCAACTTCATTATCCTTTGCAATCAGCTGTATATATTTGTCAACCAAAATAGGAGGGATATTAGGAAGAGGTTTCTTAGTATTCAATTCTGACTGGAAGATTTGTTCAAGATTTTGATTATTTCTACCTCTATTATTTCTAAAGGAATTGAACCAGATTTGGTAAGCGAAGGTTTTAGCCAAGAGATCAATTTCACTATTTGGTTTTTCGGAAAGAAAGAATTCTTCTTCAATAAGGTTATGAAAGGATTCTACATCACTATTCCAAGTAGGTCTGCGATAGGGAATAAGAAAATGAGTTGCTTGATATTTTTCTTTAACTAATTTTTCAAATAGAGTTACTTTTCGGTCAGTAGGATTAGTGAATTCTTTCCCATTATCAGTTTGGATAACAATAGATTGGGGATCTATGCCATAGTATTGAAGAGAAGAAAGTAGATAATCGACAAACAGGGCTGTAGCCATAGAAGATTTTTCTTGGGTATAAGCAAGATAGACAGCACCTGTTTTATAATCCCTGGCAGAGATAAGATATTTAGGGAAATGATGTTCCCATCTCCAGATTTCGTATTCAGGAATATCGGTTAGATATTTTATATCTATTTGGAACCGGCTAAATACTTTCTTTTGTTTTCGGACTTCCTGCATATCCTTACGTTTCTTATATTTTTTTCTTTTACCATTTTTTTGCTTCGTGATATTTATAATCTCTGATAGGGAGATACTTATACCCTTTACTAGCCAGTGCTAGTGGTGAAACCATTATCGGTGAAGAAGCTGAAGAACTCGTTATAGGCATTATCTATGGAAGTGAGGTCTTCCACCCAGTCGGTCTTTTCAACATATTCGGATACTACAGGACAGATACTGTTATAGAAGTGGAAGACCCTTCCTCTGAAGCGTCCTTGATATCGGGTGGCAGCAGGATTGGGATAAGTATCCTGCGATATCTGTTTAAAGGCAAAAGTAACCTTCTTAGCGTGATTGTAGATACGTGTCCCTAAATGGGTTACAAGAAATATTACGTTAACCTCAACAAGAACATTGGCTAATGTTAAGCTTTGGGATGTTCTGAATGGATAAGTAGTTATCTTCTTATATCAATATATTATAGATGTATATCCCCACTCCCCTTCTCAGATACATCTGTTAAAATAAAAAAAATAGTTTCCAAGTTTATTTTGTTGACATTAAATACTCTAATAGTGCCCCTATAATAGATTTTATTTGTTTCGGTAAACACTATATAGTAAACATTTTTTTTTGAAAATAGCCCCTGTCCTCAAAAGAAACATACTCATCGTTAATGAATAATTTATGCACTTTGCCATTAAGATATAACAACTTCAATGATTCGATAAGATCATTGATTGGCAACAGATTGGTAGATGGCAGTAATTTGGAAGGATAAAATCCTTTTAATATGAAATGCGTTTTATGTTTGTATAGATAAAACGATATAATATGGTACACAATGATTATCGAAGCTGGTACTAGAAATAACTGTAATACATCCATATTTGGCTCAGAATATAACTATCAGTTAATGATGAGATGCAACCCACGCTACAAAACGTGAATGTAAATATGACCAGCCAACTCCTATGACTATAGAGGTTACTCCACTGGGATCAACCAAACCAATTAGCCCCCCTATAGCATCCATAATGTATGGAGAGTGAGGGCTTGTTATATCATACAAATCCCAATACTCCACACTATGGTCGTAAACGTCTTTAAAAGTTAGAATTTTAATGATTGTGTCTTCATCATACATTCCTAACCCTTCATTCAACTCAGCAACTGCTGCGTTTAATTCGGAACCTGGTCCTTTTTGTTCGTATATATTGATAATTGGGCTCATCTTATCAATTGTACCTTGATCAAGCAACTTATTTGCGATCATGTAATTCCACGTTGACATTGTCATATCATTGTTATTCATATCAGAAAATTGCATATTGTCAATTTCTACAATCATGCCCATACCGTTAATATCTGACAGAGCCATTTGGACTGCCGCATCGCATAAACTGCTGTCGTAACCTAGAGCTACCATATTGTTTCTAATGTCGCTAAAAACGGTTACTAAATCTTGATAACCTATCAAACCATCCGCGTTGATTAAAGGATCTTTTCTTTGGCACAGAGATTCTAGTACTAAATTATGAGCTTCACCAACGCTGTAGTCTAGTGTATTTTGAGTAGTATTCTCAATGCCAGTGGTTTTTTCACATCCGGTAATTATGAAAATAATTACCATTATTGACAGTGCTAAAACAATCTGTGTCTTCATTGTTTTTCTCCTCTTTGATATTTAGTCTTGGCTCTAATATAGAGTAAACTCAAACTCAGCGTTTTCATTGTAAAGTCTAACATCAGGTCTTCTCCTATTATAAACTACGCTGATCTGAAGAAGTACAGCATAAAACCACTTTAATAGAAGTAAAACAGATCATCATTATCTGTCAAGAAATTTCTATTCCAATATCTAAAAAGTTCTTTGGTGAGAATGGCAATAACCATTTGCTGTCCTATTATAAACCCTCACTGAAAACTTCATATTTCATCACCAGAACTTCAAATCGAGGAAATTAGGTCATAGCTGGAATGTTCTATGCTGGTAGTTTTAATCACTATTTCTTCAAACTTTTATCACAGAAAATTCAATTGGAATTCCAAAAATATTTGGGAGACACTAAGTGACGTTCCCATATATCGGAGGGCATTATATGTATAGTGTCTGTAGGCTGTATTCCTTGTGAGCGAGGGCTGTATTTCTGGCAATGAAGATACTTGCAGTTTCCTTATCGTATTGAGTGGAAGGGACTTGACTATCTTTGCGAGGGGTGCATAGTAGCACCTATAAATCAACAGTCAGGTAACCGAGAAGGAGTTCAAAATGACCAAGCAAAACAAAAATCGCAAAGGACAGACAACGCTGGAGGAGATGGTTCAATCAGGCAGTCAACTTATCCTGATGCCTGACGATGGGGTTTCAGCTGCAGAGCTTCGTGTCTAACCAGTTGCTCTTTTATGCGTTCTAACAGCGTGGCTTCCATTGTATCTCCTTACGAGCATTATTGGACTCTCAATCCAGAGCAAGGAAGCCATGACCATGTATAAACACAAATACAGATGCATAAGGATGAGACAGAAAAAGACAAAAAGTTCTTGACATAGATATGGGCATAGAATAGCATTAAATTGTAGTCATGGTAAGGGAGTTCAATTATTACAAATTGTTCTTTGGTTAGTAATACTCTAGTAATGATGTAGCATCACATAACCTTGAGGCTGTGTTATCACAGAATGGAGGCTCAGATGAAAGTGATAAAGGCGGTAGCATTGGCATTACTCCAATGTATAATTGCATTTATGCTATATGCACAACAGCCTAACGTTGTGATAACTTTAGATAACTCATTTCCAATCCCATACCCTTATGATGAGGTGATCAAACTCCCGAATGGTGATTTGCAATTTTATAAAATAAATACTGATGTCGGTATTATCCAAGTGACTGGTTTTCAATATCATTTGCTGACTAACACCATTACAGATGTAGTGCAAATTGGCAATGTTACAGGAATCCAGGGGGAATGCCAGTATGAACTCAGTACTCAAAGATTTGGGAAATTCTATAGTGTTTATCAGTATCCAGATAGTTACAACCCTCAGGGATTAGTATTGCTCAGACTAGATGCCAATAACTTATTGTACAGAATCATTGATGATATGGAATTTAGCGCTGGAAGTGCATTGTTTCAAACAGAGATTGTAGCTGAAGATACTTTCATTATTGCCCTGGAAGACAGTCTTATTTATTACGATTTTACGAGCGATACAATTCAAACGCTTCTGGATGGAGATGTATATCAATGCACTCCAGAACAGGATAAGAGAGTATATGCCATGCCAGATGGTCATTTTATGTATGTTAAGGACTCTAGGATGGGGTACAATACAGTCCCTGAAACATGGATCATATATGACTCTCAAGGGATTTATCAATTTACTGAAACAGTAACAGATCCATGGTTTGGCGAAAGTACTATTGGAGTGTCATTTAATCATGATTTCAACTTTGTAAATGAGAGGTTCTATATCCCTAATCCCGGTATAACAAAAGATGAAGCATATTTGGAGTGTCATTTTCTTTCACCCGACTCTTTGCATTATTACGTTATTCCAGCCCCAGGGTCACTAAACGAGGGCGATGCCAGATTTGTTAGGTTTGGCGATGATAGAATTCTTAGGTCATATTATGATTATTTTGAAGACCAGACATATCTGTATATGAACTTCAGCCCGCTGGAATCTAATCCGGTGTCAAGCGATTGGTCTTGCTTCGGCCATCTAAGGCCTAAGATCAATGGCATAAATGATAACATCGTAGTAATCTCGGTGAGGTTGGCGGAATCTATTTATCTCAGTGCTTTATGCACACTAGATTTTCCTGTCACACATACATTTACTTTTCCCGCTCCTCATGTGTATATCCCATCAACGAGCATGTCTTTCGCCTATGATGACAAGCTGTATTTCATAGACAATAATAGAATATTTACATTTAATGTTGAGTTGTCAGTTTCAAATGTTGATGAAACCGCAACTCCCCCCGCACTCACTCTATCGGTATATCCCAATCCTGTAAACGTGAAGGATGTTATTAAATTCAAAGCTTCGATAAAACATCCTATGGAATTGGATATTTATAACATTAGAGGTCAGAGAGTGAGTACGGTAAAACTGGACTCTGACGGCTGCGCTCAATGGGACTTACATAATCATAACGGCGAAGCTCTAAGTGCAGGTGTATATATTGCTAAATTTCGCAATCATAAAGGGATTAAACCAGTTAGATTCATAGCAATACACTAAGAAGGAGGTTATCATGAAGTACATCATGATATTGATCATATGCATGCAGGCACTTGTTTTACTTAACGGGGTTTCTGGGGAATTCAGCTCTGGCTCAATAGTAATTGAGTCTCCTAATAGCCTTAACCCCAAAATTCAAGATGGTGTCGTTATTACTGGAAACGCAGCTGTTGATTCCCTTAACACTGCATTAGGTGCAATTTATTACAAGTATTATGATTTATCCCAAATAATGCAGTAGTATCCCAACTCTAAAAGAAAAGTGTTGCATATATTCGCCTTTAGAAATGATTAGAAATCGAAAAAAAACAAACAAGAAAAGGAGAAAAATATGCAACACAAACTATCGAAAAAGAAGCTCAAAAAGGATCAAGTAAAAATTGAGTTTAGCCCCATATTGATAACTTCATGGGGTGGAACTGCGACGATATTCTCGCGATTCTTCGATAAGATAGGATTCAGGGAATTGGTTGAGAAGATATATCCGGTTCAGGAAACTTCCAATAATTTAACTGGCGTGTATTCCAAACTCATATCACTATTCATATCCGTTCTAAACGGTGGTACCAAGTTTTCTCAAATCAATTATATGGAGAATGGAAGCAAGATATTTGAGTGCTGTTTTAGGGTAGATCGTTTAGTCAAGTCATCCACTGGTATAACCAGATACTGGAACAAGTACAATTGCAGGTCTCTAACTGAAACTCTTTTGCAAAACATCAACTAGTACTTCTTGCGTCCCGTGCTTGAAGATGCCAGGATTGAAAAGGACACATTGCGTTTTGATTCTACTGTTCTTACCCGTTATGGAAAGCAGGAAGGGGGCTAAAAAAGGATACAATCCCACCAAGCGAGGTCGATTTGATGTTTGGGGTGAGGATTTATAGTGATTGCTGATGGTGTTGCTAACTGCAGATTATTATCGGGGCTATGCCGATTTGATCTACTGTTTGATCAACTTACCACTCTTTGAGTAGTCTTCCCCTTTAATCCTATAAAAATACAGTCCAGGAGGGCAGGATTGGCCCATTGAATCCCGTCCATCCCATATATTGTGGTGGGATTGGTGCACCAATTGTCCTTTCAAGTTGTATATACGCAGTTCGTTGATGGGGGATTTGGTACCAGATACGTGGAATTCACAGCTCTGGGAAAAGGGATTGGGGCTAGTCAGAATACTTACGCAGACCGGAGTATATTCGGAGTCATCCGTAGCAGAACTGTTGTGGAAGACTATGGGGATTTCCAGCCAGGCATTATCGAAGACCAGACGGATAGTGCTTTCAATGATGTCGCGGGTGGGTACCAGATTAGTAATGCTAAAGACTATTGACCCATAGGCTTCGATGGTAGCAATGCCAGGAGCGGGAGATATCTGCCACTCAGCGGCATTCAATTCAGTGCCTACCTGCAGATCGACCAATTGCATGGTCAAGGCGCTGAGGTTCACTACTTCAAGTTGCTGACTGCCTCCGGAGGCGATTTCCAGAGCATCGGGCACACCAATCATAGTGATGGCAGGTTGCAGATCAATCACTGCTCCCTCAACCACGGTAAGATTGTAGGGAACGCCTTCAGGGAGAGAATACCATCCGTTGTATTGGCCACCCCAACCGAAATTGAGGTGATACATGCCCTCGTTGTAGCCATCTACGACTACATTGTGTCCGGCATCTTCTGCAGGAGTCACCATTGCCAGCAGAAGAGGAATGCCTTCTTCAATGTTTTGGATCATCCTGGTGTATAGTTGGGGATGTTCCGGTCCCAAAAGCCCAACATTGGGGAAACCGAATCTCTGGAAAGCGGCATAAGCCTGATTCACAGAAAGAGTTCCGGAAACCTGGGATGAATAAATCTGCTTACAAGCGGTTCCACAAGCAAAGACCAAGGCAGCCTGAAGCTCTGAAGAGGGAAGCTCATCGTGATTGAAAGCGGTCTGTACTTGATCCAGATAGGCGTTCAATTCCGGGAAAGGGGGAAAATCCATTGTTTCGAAGTCATCATCGATGGTATAGTTCCTTCCGGAAAAAGCGTGGTAATAATCATCACTATCGTCAAAGCGGGTGTTATTCATGCTTTGGAGATGGTTTACTATCTGAGCCATTGCGACAGCGGGACAGCCCGCTACGCTGCGGGAATTGGATATGGGATCAAGCGGGCACATGGCGTTCCAGGGAGCGGTCTGATTCCAATTTGTATTCAGTAAATAGTCGTTTACAAGCATTATGGAACGAGGGCTACTTTCAGCTCGTTGCCATGCATCTGTACAAGAAACATCATTCAATTGCAGGCGTTGACTAAGGTCAGCTTTCAGGATTGTGCGCAGAGGATTGTCGGTGTTCCGAAAGCCGAAATCGGAATCCACGGAGTATGCAACGAGAGGAGGAAGCGTATCATGGGCGGAGATTACCATGTATCCAGTAGGTTTCAAAGCATATATATAGGCGAGATCAGTCTGTTCCGAACGCAAGACTTCAAGTTCCGAAATACAGTGTGATCCAGATTGCAGGTTCAAGATGGATTTTGCCAATGCCTTTGCTCTGGATTCGCTTATAGTATTTGCACTCAGCAGGAAGGCAGAAAGGGCAATTAGGAGACATAAGAACTTTTTCATAAGGTCCTCTTTATATTATCTTGTTTGGCTCAATGATTTTGCGCAATTCTGTGGGAGAGGGGATATTGTCAAGGATTGATCTGTTGGCATTCCCATATTTTTTTACCGGAACCTTATTTTCATTTGATGCTGGTCGATACGTTCTGCTAAGCTAAGTTTCCGTTTATCCTGGGCAATAAATTTAATGCATTCTGAAAGTACTTCAGCTATTCTGTAGTATATAAATTCTTTAGGCCTAGATAAATCTTCTTTTTTATAG
>Ga0172378_10003163_pt1 | contig 15489 bp, 18 predicted proteins | sample GrowelOW332metaG_FD_119755 | JGI IMG/M metagenome (GOLD analysis project Ga0172378, IMG submission 119755) | Groundwater microbial communities from an aquifer near a municipal landfill in Southern Ontario, Canada - Pumphouse #3_1 metaG | ecosystem: Environmental > Aquatic > Deep subsurface >... | reverse complement strand
TAGAAGACCAAGAGCAGGATGCCGCTGATGATCGGGGAAGGGATGAGATATCGTTGGAAGAACCGGATTCGTGCACGCAACAAGGCTGCAAGCAGAAGTGAGAGCGAAATGATCCCGATATGATAGAAAAAATTCCAGTTCATACTGTTTCTCCCTTTTGGAGTGCTTGGTAGCGTTCCACATACTTGAGAATGGAGCCCCGTTGTTGGATGCGAATGCGGTAGAGTTGCTGGTTGTGGAAAAATTCTACGGTATTCTTTGCGTTGATGATCATGGATCCTATATCTGGGAAAGCAAACTGATAGGTCTGACCCTCTTTTGTCTTCAGGGTAAAACCTTCTGCCTCCATATGGAGGGTGAAATGCTTGGAGAGCGTGCGGAGGCGCCTCTCTTCCCCTTTCTGGAAGAGCACTCCCTGATCTTCCGGATACACCAAGTCTGTTCCTTGTTCGCTGGTGATGATTTTCTTCTCCCATGCGTGCCACGCTGCAACATCCGCAAATACATGCTCGCCTTTGTGGATGTGAAGCTGATCGAAGGCATCAAGGGTTGCCTCATAGGAGCAGGATGTGCAGGTAATGGTGTTTGCTTTGCTTGAAAGGGTGCTGACGTGGTGACAGTCGGGACAGAGATAGAGCAACTGCTCAAGGCCCTCGGCCAGCCTGTTTCCCTGATACGTCGAAGGATTTTTCTTCTGATATTCCCGGTTTGAGTGGCCGAGAACCTTGGTAAGATGATCATAAAGCTCTTCTACAGAGAGCTTGCCGAGATCTTCAGCTGAGAGAATCTCAACCACCCTGATGGTTCCCGTTCCCTTTCTGCGCTTTCGTGCCCAGCGGGGTCTCAGACCATAAAGACCCTCAAGATTGAGCAGGACGATGGGAACCTTGAAGATTTTCACGAGCTTGGCAATGGCCATGTCAAAGCCTACCGGTTCCCCATCCCAACTGCGGGTCCCTTCAGGGAAAAGCCCCACCACATCGCCTTGTTTCAGGGCTTCTGAGATGGTCCTGATGGTGTACAGGTCGCTGCGTCCTTGTTGTTTGGAAATGGCTTGGATCCAACGTTCCATCAGGGGCCTGAGCCCACGCATCTTGAACAGGTAAGCACCGGCCACCCAACGGATATGGATCGGCGAGGCAGCGGAGACGAAAAAAGGATCGAAGGTATGAACATGGTTGCCCATGACCAAGAACGGGGGGGCAAGATGGGAAAGCTGTTCCATGCCAACGGCTTGGATATGATGATGGCGCAAAAGGTATGCACCGTAGGTAGGCTGGGCGAGGCGGATAAACAGCGGTTTTTTGGACACTCGTTTCCTCTCTGTTTAAAATATACTCCACCCAGAGAAGCCTTGTCCACCGACAAGTGTGAGGAAGCGATGAAAAAGAAGGGGTTGCCGACTCGGCAACCCCTCAAGGTTTTATGGTCAGTTGGCTTGTTTTGCTTCTATGTACGCCTTGCAGACCGCAGGATAGTTGGTGAACACACCGTCACAACCCCATGCATAACAGTTCTCCAATGCATCCATGTTGTTCACCGTCCAGACATTCACCTGGATGTTGTATTCATGGCATTCGGCCACAGATGCCGCATCGATGGTGCAGTAGGCCGGATGATAGCACTCAAATCCAAATTTGCTTGCGCAGTAGCCCGCGTTCACCAGCCCGGACTCGGGCACCAAGGCCCCACAGGGTACTCCAGGAGCAAGTGCCTTGATGGCGGCAAGCGAAAGGTGGTTGAACGAAGAAAAGAGAACCTTCTCTTCCAGCTTGTGACGCTTGATGATCTCCCAGGTTTTCTCTTCTATCTCAGGATAGTAGATGATGCTGGTTTTCAGCTCGATGTTGGTGACAAGATCGGTGGCTGCAACCCAGCTGCAATACTCCTCAAAGGTAGGAATGGTGAGATTCTGGTTTTCAAACGCTGTCCCGGCCCCTGCATTGCAGGTCTGCAGTTCAGCCAGTGTGTAGTCCCAGACGCGGCCGGTCTTGTCAGTGGTACGGTCGACCATCTCGTCATGGATGACCACCACCTCTCCATCCTTGGTAAGCTGGACATCCAGTTCAATGCCGTAACAGCCGCATTCGAGGGCTTTCTCAAAGGCTAGCATGGTATTCTCAGGATACGCGCCGCTATATCCTCTGTGTGCAAAAACGTGCATAGTTGACTCCTTCGTTAGATCGTCCCATACAGGATGTTGGGAAGAATGAGGCTGATGGCCGGTATGTAGGTCACGAGCAACAATGAGATGAGCAGGGCGATGATGAAGGGAATGACTTCCTTCACAAAGTCCTGCAGCTTACACTTGGTGATGCTGCAACAGGTAAACATCATCGAGCCGAAGGGTGGGGTGAGCCCACCGATCATGATGTTTACGATAGTGATCAAGCCGAAATGCACCGGATCCACACCAAGCTTGGTCACCACCGGCACCAACAGCGGGGCAAGGATGATCATGGCAGCCCCTCCTTCGAGGAACATGCCCATGAACAGGAAGAGGATGTTGATGATCATCAGCATCAGGTACTTGTTCTGGGTGATATCGAGGAGCAGGCTTGTCATTGCCTGGGGGATGCGTTCCCAGTTCAGGTAGTAGCCGAAGACCGAGGCCGAGACGATGATCAGCACGACCCCTGCGGTCCCGAAAACTGTCTCCTTGAGAACCGGGATGAAATGCTCCTTGCCCAGTTCCTTGTAGATGAACTTTCCTACGATGATGCAGTAGAAGACAGCAACCGCCCCAGCTTCAGAGGGGGTGAACATGCCGACACGCAGGCCAAGGATGATGCCGAAGGGGAAGAGCAGGGCCCAGACGGAATCCAACGCTTGGTGCAGAATCTCTTTTGTACTGGCTTTCTTCTCACGAACCGGCTGGTATCCGCGCTTCTTGGAGATGATGGCTACCGCCACCATCAGGCTGACCGTCATCAACAGGCCGGGAAGGTATCCTGCCATGAAGGTGCGTCCGACCGAGACGTTTGCAATCAGGGCATAGATGATGAGGTTGATGCCAGGAGGGATGACAGGGGTGACCGCAGAGGAGGCTGCCGTGATGGCCGTGGAAAATGCACGATCGTAGCCGCGAGCTTCCATTTCAGGGACGAGCATCTTGCTCTGCATGGCTGCATCAGCATTTGCAGAGCCGGAGACACCACCCATGAGCATGCTCAGAAGAACGTTCACCTGGGCAAGACCGCCGGCCATATGACCGGTAAGCACGTCTGCAAATTGCATCAGCTTCTTGCTGATACCTGCGTAGTTCATGATCGAGCCGGCCATGACAAAGAAGGGGATGGCCAACAACGGGAAGGATTGGGTGCTGGTCACGAATTTCTGCAGGATCAGGTCAACCGGGCTGCTGGTATCGATGAGTGCAAAATAAAAGAGAGAGGAACCAAAGAGAGCATATGCGATGGGGATGCTGGAGAAGTAGAGAATGAAGACCAGCAGAATGGGCAGATAAGCTAGCATGCGGCACCTCCTTCCTTGGGTGTCCGTATATCCTGTATCAGGAAATAGACGGCATAGATGGTCATGAGGGCAAAACTCACCAGGATGGATGAGCTGATATAGGCGGTGGAAATTCCCAATACAGGGGTGGGTTTCTTATACGAGAGGGAGAGATAGATGACGGCAATATAGGTGATGTAGCCGTTGATCAGAAGCAGGATCAGATCGACAACGATGGTGACAATCTTCTTGAGGGTGGGGGGACAAAGATTGACCAGCATATCAACCCCGACATGGGCTTTGTGCTTGTATCCTGCAGCGGCTCCGATGAAGACGGACCATACAAAGCAGGCGGTTGCAACCTCTTCAGACCAATAAAGACCGGTCCTGAAGAAATAACGCAGGATTACGTTGAGCATGACAAGACTGGTAGTGACTATGATACAGGTGCTTGCCAGAATGAGTTCGAAGTTGGATAAAACCTTCTTGAGGGCTTGGGGCATCGGTATGTTCTCCTTGAAAAACATGGTACAGGCCGAAGAACGGGTTGTACACCCTCATCTTCGGCCTGTACAGGACAAACAAACTTACTTGGGCATCTTTGCCAGTTCGTTCTGCAGAATCTGATAGATACCAGGGGTAACACCCTTCATGTTCGCATACACCACATCGACGGTCTTGGCAAAAGCAGCGCTGTCAACTTCATTGAACTTGTTGCCCTTTGCTTCAAGGCGAGCCTTGGTGGCTTCATAGTTGTTGGAGATCTCGCCGATCATGTGCTTGGCACCAGCGGTGAACTCTTCCTGGATGATGGTCTGGTACTTTGCAGGAATCCTGTTGAAGACATCAGCATTGATGTACACACCGCAGGTTCCGAGGAAGTGCTGGGTGAGAGCCATGTTCTTTGCTACTTCAGCGCTGCCGTTGGAGCCATATGCATCCATCGTTCCTTCAAGCCCGTCAACAACACCCTGCTGCACGGCAGAGAGGGTTTCAGCAAACCCAAGCGGGGTTGCAGTAGCGCCCATTGCGTTGATGGTGTCGATGAACAGCTGGCTTCCGGGGGTGCGGATCTTCATGCCCTTCAGGTCTGCAGGAGTGGTGATGAGCTTGTTGGTCTTCATGTTCCTGAAACCAAAGATGTAGTCGAGAGCCAAGACTTTGATTCTGTGCTTGTCTTCCAGTTCCTTCAGCATGCCCTTCACCAGATCGGTCTGGATCATGTACTCATACTCATCAAAGCTCTTGTAGAGCATCGGGCCTACCAGTGCATTGAAGTCGGCTACATAGTCACCGAGGTATGAGGGGTCCTCAACGGAAATGAAGTCTGCACCACGGGCAACCTGCTCAACGCCGTCCTTGTAGACTGCGAGCTGGCTCTGCGGATAGTGCTGGATTTCGATGGCTCCATTGGTGCGATCCTTGATGTTGTTGATGACAATCTCAAGAGACTTGGTGAGCTGTTCGTTCGGTGCGAACACGTGACTCATTCTCAGAACGAGCTTGTAGTCGTCCTCGCTTGCAGCTTCCTTGGTTCCCTGAGCCATGATCGGCATAAGGGCTACGACCAGGATCAACAGGATAAACAGTGCTTTTTTCATTCTTTCCTCCTGAATGTTTTGTGATCTTGTAGAACTAAATTAAGCAAAGTTTACTAAAAACTGAGCATCATTCTACAACGCCTTTTTCTGCAGTGTACGGGACGTTCCTGCAAAAGTCAAAAAATATTTTTTGCTTCTTTGGCAAGATACAGGAAAACCTATGTGAAAATTATGAGAAAACAATGAATAATTTTCTTGCGTTATTTGCTTAACAATGCTTAACTTTTAGCAGTTGCTATAATGAGGAAGTTCAGATGAAAGCTAAAAAGGTTACCCTTCGTGATATTGCAGACCGGGTTGGTATCTCAGCAGCCAGTGTATCGATGATTCTTGCCTCGAAGAGCCTCTCCCGTTTTTCCGATGCCACCATTGATGCGGTGTACCAGGCCAGCAGGGAGTTGGGCTATGTAAGCAAGCACGTGAGGGAGGACCGCAAGGTGGTGGTGATCGTCTGTCCATCGGTAATCAACCCATACTTCGCCACCATCATCCAGGGAATGGAGCAGGAAGCGAAGGTGAAGGGACTGGGTACGATGCTTTTCACCACGTACTGGGATACCGAAGAAGAGAAGCGTGTTTGTGCCTTTGCCAAGGACCCCATGGTGGGGGGTGTCATTTTCGCCATGATACCCCAGCAACCTGAACTGGTCAGGGAGCTGAACAAGACGGTTCCTGTGGTGGCGGTGGGTGACAAGCAGAATGAACTTGGGTTGGATACGGTGGACGTGAACAACTTCAATGCCGGCACCTTGGTTGCCAAGCACTTGCTCGATCTTGGCCACCGCCATATCGCCTACCTCTCCACCAGTCTCAACAGCGAGCACAGTGCGCGGGTAAGGCGCTTTGAGGGCTTGAAGGCTCAGGTCAAACAGTATGGGGATGGGGCCAAGCTTTCCCTCTTCACCTCTGAGATTCCCTCCCTGACAGAATTGAACACCGTCGATATTGAGCATCAGACCGGCTATCTGCTCGCAAAGCGCTGCATGAAGGAAGCCCCTGGGGTGACAGCCATGGTAGCTATCAACGATATGGTTGCGTACGGGGTGATTGATGGCATCAAGGATGCAGGCTTTTCGATTCCAGCCGACTACAGCGTCTGCGGATTCGACAACATTTACCCGTCGTCTTTTTTGGGTGTCGGCCTTACCAGTGTCGAGCACTACATCATCCAGGGGGGCAAGAGTGCAGTACGCTTGCTCTGCGAGAAGATGTCTGCACAAATGCCCAGGACACTGGAATCAGGAGCGGTGACCCGTATTGAGTATCAGAATCGCCTCATTGTCCGTACTTCCACTGGAAAGCCTCGTTTGTAAGGACTATACTTGCCTTCAGTACAGAGAACAGGAAGGGTGATTGGAGCATGGGCAAGGAAGTGTTTTCCAAAAATGTGCAGTATGCCAAGTTCTGTGCATATGGGTTTCTCAAGGATCTTCGGTTCTATGAACCGTTCATGATGTTGGTCTTTCTTGAAAAGGGGCTCAGCTATGTGGAAATCGGCAGTCTCTATGCAGTGCGGGAGATCCTGATCAACATCACCGAAATTCCGTCTGGGATTTTCGCTGACAGTGTGGGAAGACGCATTACCATGGCCTTCTCCTTCTTGTTCTACATTGCCGCCTTCATTCTTTTTTACCTGGCAAACCAGTATCTGGTGTTGCTGGGGGCCATGGTTGCCTATGCCTTCGGTGATGCCTTCCGTACCGGCACCCATAAGGCCATGATCTTCGACTACCTGCGCATCAAAGGCTGGGAGGACCAAAAGACCCACTACTACGGCCATACCAGGGCCTGGTCCCAACGAGGAGCCGCCCTCTCAGCACTGATTGCAGCCCTGTTGGTCTTTTACAGTGGTTCGTATGCCCCGATTTTCCTGTTCACCATCATTCCCTATGTGCTGAATCTCTTTCTCATACTCTCCTATCCCAAGGAACTGGATGGCCGGAAGAGGGCAAAGCTATCTTCCATCGGCAAGGAGTTCAAAACAGTATTCTCTTCCCTGCTCACTACGTTCAAACACGTTTCCATGATCAGGACCATCTCCAGCCAGGCCCTGTTCAGTGGGTATTACAAGGCTTTCAAGGACTATCTCCAGCCAATCCTGCAGACCTTTGCGCTTGCCCTTCCCATCCTCCTTGCCTATGAGGACCAAAAACGCACAGCACTCATCGTGGGTGTCGTCTACTCGCTGCTGTATGGCGCCACGGCCTTTGCCTCAAGCCGCTCAGGCAAGCTCGCCGACCGGTTTGGGGATCTGGCAACCCCGTTGAACATCACGTTGGTTGTGGGTATTGCCCTCGGGCTGGTAAGCGGACTTATGCTCCATCTCACCTATGCAGCGTTGGCAGTACTGCTCTATCTGGGTATTTATATCCTGGAGAATCTGAGAAAACCGATGGGTATCGCCTACGTCAGTGAGCGGATGGAACAAACATCCCTTGCTTCGGGGCTGTCGGTTGAGTCACAGGCAGAATCCCTCTTTGCAGCAGGAATTGCCCTCCTGTTGGGTTGGTTGAGTACACGCTTTGGGGTTGGAATGGGAATTCTGATCGTCAGCGCAATCTGTCTGGTCTTGGGCTTGCTGTTGCGTCTTCCTAGAGAGTCTCAGGATCACCAAAGGTCATAAAGCGTTCGACATCGACACAAAATGCGATGCCTGAGCCGGGTTCCTTGAGCGAGGGGACTTCCTTGATGGCTTCAAGCACCTTGCCGGTCAGTCCGGCTCCCACCAAGACCAGCAGCATGTCCTTTTCGGGTACAAGCGGATAGCCAAAGAATCGTACATCCTCTTCCTTGCCGGTTCCGCGAGCCGGGAGGATGGTTCCGCCGGTGGCGCCTGCAGCTCGTGCCGCATCCATGACTTCCTCTGCAGTGCCTTTGTTGACAATGCAGGTAATAAGGGTGTGGGGTGTGTGCATTGCATGCCTCCTCGTCGCATGCCCTGTGCATGCAAGAAATAGTATCGCCTAAATTTGGGACGAAGGAAAGAGGGTGGCCTGTTGGCTTGGTTTGTGGAGAATTCTCTTCCTTGAGACACTCTGTGTCACAGAGAGGTGGGTATGCTGTACATGAACCAAGGAGGAGGAACGCATGAAATGCTGGAGTGAAGAGCAAAAAGCATTGACCCGGACCATTATCCGCAATGTGGATATTGTCGCCTTCAGTTTTTCCCTGACAGGAATAAACAAAGGATGTACGCTCGATCATCTTGATGGTCGGTTTGGGTACATCAAGCTTGAGGATGCCCTCTCGGATTGCTTTCGTGTCTATGAGTATGAGCATGACAGCCTGCAGGCAACCTACGAAACCCTCGAGCTGTTGATCGAGGATGGATGGAAGGTAAGTACCTGATGAAACCAAAAACGACAGAAAGAACAGAGCCGTTTGTGAGCAGCCGCTTCTCATCTGATTACATCAGGAAAGCCCATGAGGCTACCTTCGCCAATGAGTCTGCAATCGTGCACAGTGAGCGTTGCACCTGTTTCTATTGCGGGCATAGCTTCGATCCGAGTCAGGAGGAAAAACTCCATTGGATCGAGGAAAAGCCTCCCAGAGAGCGAACGCTTCGCTGTCCGATGTGTGCCATCGACTGTGTCATCGGTTCAGCGTCATCATTCCCCATTGAGGACCCCGAGTTCATCCTTGCCTGCAGTGAGGCCTGGTTTGGAGGCATCAGCAGGATCAGTGACGGCAAGCCGGTTGAGAAACTCAGGTACGTCGATTTGATCCTTGACTGAGGATAATTTCCTCCTCCGTGCATCAAAGGTTATCCATTTCCACTTTTTATGCTAGAGTGTTGAGCGTACAGGAGAGTGGCAAAGGATGTTACAGGAAATTTTTCTTGATTTCACTGACAAGAAAAAAATGCTTCGTATTGCACGGGCACTTGCAAATGAGGCAAGGATCAACATCCTTGAGTTGTTGAATGTACGCAGTCTGAGTGTGAATGAGATCGCCGAACAGCTGAATCTCCCCACCTCTACGGCTGCCCTCAATGTGAGGATCCTGGAACATGCAGGGCTTTTGTCCACCGAGTCGCAACCAGGCATCCGCGGTTCGATGAAAGTCAGTATCCGTGCCTGTGACCGGGTTGTGGTCAAGTTGTTGCTCGAACAGGCGCAGCAGAACAAGGAACACTCCGTTGTTTTGGACATGCCGGTGGGCAATTATGCCGACTGCGAGATACACCCCACCTGTGGCATTGTCAGCGAGAAGAGTGCAATCGGCATTTTTGACCAACCGTGCTCGTTCTACTTTTCCGAACACACCACGGCTCAGTTGTTGTGGTTTTACAAAGGGTACGTTGAGTATCGTTTCCCCAACACTGTTGTCAATGGTGGGAAGCTGAAGCGACTCGATCTCTCCTTTGAGTCCTGCAGTGAGGCTCCTTTCTACCGCAATGATTGGCCGAGCGACATCACCGTCTGGATCAACGACGTGGAAGTGGGAACCTGGACCAGCCCTGGTGATCTGGGGGGCAGAAGAGGAAAATTCAACCCTTCCTGGTGGCCCGAATCATTGAACCAATATGGTTTGCTCAAGAGTTGGGTAGTCTCCCACGAAGGAAGTTTCCTTGATGATGCTGAACTCTCCCCAACGGTCATTGATGACCTCCATATCAAGGACCAGTGTTTCATCAGCGTGAGAATCGGTATCAAGGAAGACGCAGAATTCATTGGGGGTGTGAGCCTGTTCGGTGAACACTTCGGCGACTACTCGCAGAATATCGTTCTCAAGCTCGATTACGAATTGGCCTGATTCTTTTCTCCCAACAGGGTTTATTCTTGCGGTAGCTCCCTTTACAGGCGCGTGTGTAGGTGTATACTGGACAAACACATGTCTTCAGATTTGGGGGTATTTCCATGCAATGGTGTGAAGCTTTTGGAGAGGATCGGAAGCCAGCTTGGCAGGATATACGCACTTTTATCGGAAAGGGTGTTGTCCTGTGGGATGAACTGAATGCCTTTCTCTCAGATTTGAGCGGAAAAGAGGCTGCCCTGTCCTATAGCTCCTGCGCTGCACAACCTGGGTGGAACGTGAAGTACCGTAAGGGAGGGAAGGCCTTGTGCACCCTCTATCCCATGCAAGACTCCTTCATCGTCTTGGTGGTCATCGGGGCAAAGGAGGAATCTCCTGTTGCCCGCCTTGTCACCGAAGGGCAACTGAGCCCGTATGTTGTTGATTTGTACGCAGCTGCACGTGCGATGCCCATGGGACGCTGGTTGATGATTGAGGTGCAGGACGGCTCTATCTTGTCAGATGTCGAGACCCTGGTTTCGATTCGTCTGCATCAGGAGGTCCGCTGATGGATTGGAAGACACAGCTGAAAGCAGACCCCATCGATTGGCTGCTCGCAAGTGTCAGTCCCTCGATTCGTTATTTCACACGAAGGGATATTCTTGACCAGAAGCCGGGGAATCCCCAGCTCGACAACGAGAAAGAGCAGATACCACAGGTGGGATATGTCCCTGCTTTGCTTGGCTTGATGGAAGCATCCGAATACCACAAAACCTTCAGTCGCTACTATGTGTACAAGTACAAAGGTCTGGTCTGGTCGCTGTTGACCCTCGCTGAACTTGGTGCTGCGCGCACTCCTGCGGTCGAGGAGTATGCAGAGTACCTGTTTGAGCACGCCCAGGAACGCACGGATGGTGGTTTTGCCATGCACTCCTGCAAGGCTGGGGGAGGGCGGAATACCGAAGTCATTCCCTGTCTGACGGGGAACTTGGTCTACAGCCTCAGCCGGTTGGGATATCAGGATGACCCAAGGCTGAGAAAAGCGCTCTCTTATCTGGTGCATTTTCTGGTTTTCAATGATGGTGAGGAGGTGGAGCCGCAGGTTCCCCCCTACAACCGCTATGAGGAGTGTTGGGGTAAGCACACCTGCCATATGGCGGTGGTGAAGAGCCTCAAAGCTTTTGCCGCAGTCGATCCGTCACTCTGGGACGTTGAGCTCAAGACGACCTTGGACAAGGCTGTCGAATTTGTCTTGATCCATCATATTCACAAGCGGAGCCACAATCTCAGTCGGAATACAAAGCCTGGTTGGCTCAATTTCGGCTTTCCCCTGATGTATCAAACCGATGTCCTCGAAATCCTGGATATCCTCACCTCCTTGGGGGTGAAGGATGAGCGGATGGAAGAAGCCCTTGCAGTGGTGAAGGCAAAACAGCAGGACAACGGGAGATGGAGGGTGGAGAACACCTATGCAAGCGATCGCCTGCTTATCCCCATGGGGACAAAGGGCGAAGAGAGTGAGTGGGTGACTTTGCGCGCCCTGCGTGTTCTGAAACGCTATCACCAAATCTGAAAATATGCCTTAGCTGAGCTTTCGTTGCACCCTTGCATAGAGCAGAGGCATTATCAGATACGCAGTTCCCAGGGAGAGCAAGGCAAAGAAGCTGTTATGCTTTTGTGCATACAGGGCCATCCAGAAGGAAGGAAAGAGGGAGAATCCATACATGAGCGGAGTATCCATCAGGTAGGGAATGGGAAGTCCCATCAACAGCAATCCGCTTAGCTTTCCCATTGCCATTCCTTCCAATTTGTTGTGGGAAAATGAGAAGATTGTCATTGCCGCCAACAATCCTGTACTTCCGCTTATGATGCAGAGAATAATCAGTGTACTCATAGGCCATGAGGTGAGCGAGAAGATGGTGATGAGGACCAATGAGATGATGCTTGCAAGTATGGCTGGCATGAGCAGGTGGGAGAAAAGGTATCCTGAGAGTCCCAGTGGGGTGACGGCAAGTGCACTCGTAATATTCTGGTCATACTCATCGAGCATCACCATGGCAGGGGCGAAGCAGAACATGTACGGAGTAAGCTGGATGAGCATCAGGTCGATGAGCTGGTAATAGGGTGAGATGATGCTTTCCTGGTGGAAGGTGAGGCAGAGGAAGTCTTCAAGGGTGGGTATGCCGAAGCGGAAGGCAAAGGCAGCGAGGAGCGAGGCAAAGCATACTGCAACAAGCATGCTGTCATGAAGTATCTCCTGCATCATCCGAGCAAACACACGCATGACCAGTCTCATCGTTTGTATCCTCCCAGGGTGGACATGTATCGATTCAGCTCCAGCTTGCCGAGCAGAAAGGCCCCTCCTGCCCACAAGCCAAGGGAGAGGATGGAGAGCAAAGCATGACTACGGTAGAGAACCAGGTCGAGGTAGGCAAGGGCAGGGTGCAGGATGCCAAGCGGCACCTCAACTGAAAAGAGATGAAGGATCAGAGGGGTGTTTGCCACCAGTTCGATGGGGATGACTGCAACCAGGAATTGGTTGAGGCTCTGTGTCCGGGTAGCAACGGCAAGGGCAAGGGATGTGAAGAAAACAGAGCTGAGGATGAGGGCTGGAAGATAGTGCCACAGATGGTGGGTAAGGCCTCCTGCAAACCCGAGAACCAGCCCCACCGCAGTTGCCAGCAGTGTGAGCGAGCAGATTTTGCTTGTAAGATACTCGTAAAGGGGCAGGGGAGAGAGGGCCACGCTGTGCAGTGTCCTCTCGTCCTTCTCCAGGTGGATGATGGCACCCATGAAGAAGAGGCCCATGGCCGCCGGGTCTGTAAACACCAGCAGTGCAGCAACCATCTGCTTCCACGGGTCATCGAGCAGCGTGAGCAATACCAGATAGAGCGCGGTGAAGATGGCATACATGAAGATGAATCCATACCGAAAAAGGAACCTTAAGTCTGCACGTATAAGCTCCAGCAGTCTCATTGCAACCTCCTTCCCGTGACTTCGGAAAAGATGTCGTTGAGGGTGGGTTCGCTGCTGTGTATGCTCACAATACGGTTCTCGGCGATGATGCGCACCAGATTTGCATCTTCGCCGGTTTTTTGGAGCTGGGAGGTTCCCTGTTTTTCTTCTCCCTTCTCATCAAGGTAAGTATAGGAGATTCTTGAGGCACCGCGGCTCATGATGAGATGGTGTGGGGTATCCAGCGCCCGTATCTCTCCATCCACAATGAAGGCAACCCGGTCACACAGTTCGGTGGCATCGTGCATATTGTGCGTGGTCAGCAGGATGGTTCTGCCTTGGGCTTTCTGCTCAAGAATGAGATCTTTGACCAAACGGGCGTTGGAGGGGTCAAGCCCTGAGGTGGGTTCATCAAGAAAGAGAAGTCGCGGCTCATGCATGAGGGCTTTGATGAAGTTCAGCCGTGATTTCATCCCTTTCGAGTAAGCTGAGACTTGCTTGTCCGCTTCAAGCAGCAGTCCGACGCGTTCCAGCAAGGGCTCCGGAGGGAGGGAGTGTTGGTAGAGTGATGCAAAGAAGTGTAGGTTCTCTCGTGCAGTCAGTTTCTCATAGAGGCTGGGAAATTCGAAATCAACCCCGATCTGTTCGTAGAACGATTTCTTATGCTGTGCAGCTTCCACTCCCAGTACCTGCACACTGCCCTGATACGCAGGAATGAGGGCTGTCAGAATCTTTTGCACCGTACTTTTCCCTGCCCCGGAGGGACCGAGAAAGCCAAAAATCTCTCCTTCCCGTACCGAGAAGTTCATATTCTCTATGAAAGGGTGCTTGGTGTAGCTGAACGAAAGATGTTCGACCTTGATCACACGCGCCCCCTTGTCCACAGCTCATGGACCACTCCGCTGAGCAGAAGTTCGATTACCTCGTGCATGTGCTTTTCTCCTATCTCATCCTTGTGCAACATGGTCAGGAAGACAGCGCGGAGTGTTGCACTGAATACTTGGATCTGCTGCTCAGTACAGCTGAAGGGAAGGTGCCCCAACAGGCTTTCGAAAGAGAGCTCATCCTCCATCTCATGCGCCGCCACCACGGCCGGAGGCAGTTTGCGCATCAGGACCTCCAACTCTTTTCGTTCGATGAGATGGGCAAGAAATGAGCCATCAACACTCAGGAAGAGCTCCCTCAGCAACGAGACGAGCACGTTCTCCGTGATGATGCCCTGCTGCTCGGAAAGTTGTCTGGCCAAGCGTTTCTGCACCTCAGCATGAAAGTCCATCAAAACCTCATAACAGAGCAGTTCTTTTGAAGGGTAGAAGAGATAGAAGGTTCCTTTGGGAATTCTTGCCGCTTCAACCAAGGCATCGACTGTGGTGCCTTTCAGGCCGTAGCGTGAAAGGCTGAGTTCTGCTTCCTCTTTCAGGCGGGTACGAATGGTTGTACGTTCTTCCTCTGACAGTCGCTTGGGCATAGTCTCTCCAAAAACATTTGACTAAAATAGTGATAATAGTCATATAAACCTGAAATGCCATCCTGTCAAGACTTTCATCGTCACACAACGTTTCATCAGCTTGACAAGCAAATCAGGAAAACAGTACTGCTACTGCAACAAGGGATGGTGTATGCAGAAACGTCGTCATAACAAAGAGCTTGTGATCGGATACCTGTTGGTTGCGATTTCGGCCGTCTGCTTCGGCATCATGCCGATTTTTGCACGCATAGCCTATGCTTCCGGAGCCGATACCCTGACCCTTCTCTTCTTCCGGTTCTTCGCAGGGGGTGTCCTGCTCTCCCTGGTTGCTTGGAAGCGAAAGGCTCTGCTCCCGCCCAAAGGGTACTGGCCTATCGTTGTCCTGCTTGGGGTGCTTGGCTACACGGGTACTTCATTTTGCTATTTCACGGCACTCAAGTATGCTTCGGCGAGTGTGGTTTCCCTGCTCTTGTATGCATATCCTGCATTGGTCACCCTGTTTTCCGTACTGTTCACCCATGAAAAGCTCTCATTCGCAACCGGCCTGTCATTGGCCCTTGCCCTGTTGGGCTGTATTCTGGTGATCGGGCTGGGAGGACATGCCGAACCGAAGGGGGTGATCCTTGCCTTGATCGCTGCATTTGCCTACTCGCTGTACATCCTCATCAGTGCCCAAGTCGTGGGAAAACGAACTGCCATGGCCAGCAGTGCGGTGATCATCGTCAGCTCCTCACTCTCCTATCTTTTCCTGATGCTTCGTTCGGGAGTGCATCTACCCCAGACCGTGAGTGGCGTGCTTGCAACCCTCTCTCTGGCTCTTTTCTCCACTGTGGTGGCGTTCTGGTCTTTTTTCGCAGGAATGGGGAGGATAGGGGCAACAAATGCCAGCTTGGTGTCGACCCTAGAGCCCTTGGTAACCGTGTTCAGTGCTGTACTTTTCTTGGGGGAGCTCCCCTCGTTTGCCACCCTAGGTGGTGGAGCACTCATCATCATTGCCTTGGTCTTGTCCGTTACCACACAAACATCACCAACCGGTACTTCACCCGCAGCGAATAGATCTGATAGCTCTCAAGCTCATTCCTGAGTACCCTGTCCTCCAAAGCCGTACGCACCGCATATCCGATGACAACCAAGAAAACGGGAATCAGAGCGACATAGGATTGGAGAGCCAGTGCGGTTGCAAGGATGCCGATGATTCCCCCAAGGTACCCGGGGTGGCGCACCAATTGGTAAGGGCCGTTGTCTACTACCTTCTGTTCACGATCGGCTTGGATACGG